>JAEEGL010638966.1_pt1 | contig 15024 bp, 16 predicted proteins | sample 9134231 | NCBI WGS metagenome assembly JAEEGL01 (sample SAMN16246548, study PRJNA631951) | gut metagenome | biome: gut microbiome; feature: rumen; material: fiber-attached | host: Bos | place: Iran: Karaj | collected 2018-10 | reverse complement strand
TCTACCTTAAATTCTTTTATCGTAAAATTCGTCATCCCAACGCCTGCCTTTATCGTGACGTTTTGGAACGTCGTGTCATCAACGGCGAAGTTTGAAAAATGCTCCACATTGTTTATATGTAGGGACAGTTTCTTGTCATTCGTGTACACTATGTCAATTGTTATAGTGTCCCGCGTTTTATAGTAGTTGTTGTCCCTGCCCGTAGGGCTAAACCTTGACCACGCAACGAAACTTGAGTTCGTGCTATAGTTCGCCGTTTGAATTTTTTTATAACAATAATTATCTGATGTATAGACATATAGACCTCTTCTGTCAGTAGAATTATATGCTTCAACGAAATTTTTGTTATTGTTCTCGTTAGGCGTCATCTCTACTACAAGATGCAACGTAAATCCCGGTTCGTTGTGATCGAACGCAATCACTCCCGTATCTACGTCACTCACGGTATATCCCGTTCCGCCCGTATCCGTCCATTCATACTTAACGACGTTTCCGTCTTCATTTGTTACTACATTAGGTTTACCCGTAGTGAGATTATATATTACGTTGGTGCTTGCACTATGCGTGCCCGTAGGAACGTACGCCTCTTCAACAACTACAGGACCGGCGGGGCGAAAATCCCCGCCGTATTGGAAAACGTGCTCGTTTTTATATTGGGAAAAACTATTTTCTGAAATTTCTGTCCATTGTCCGTTATTTTTCTTGAAATATTTTCGGACGCTTTCCCATATTCCACTTATCTTACAATATCCTGCCATATCGTCATGCAAAAGTAAATGTATCATTTGTCGTTGCGGCTTCAACCCTGACCACATCGCCTGAATTGAAATTCATTGCCGTAAACGTTGCAATGTTATTCGTTACACTGACTGTCTCAACAAATGTGTTGTTTACATACAATGAAAGACTGTTTCCGTCGTTAGTGTAACATTTTATTACCCTGTCTGCCTTTTTCGTGTAATCCTTTCCGCAAATGTGGACAAAATCCTCATTGCTCCACCAAGCCTTGTAGAGATAGAACGTATCTTTCTTAGTGATATGGTCTCTCTCCACAAGTCCCTTGTTGTTGAGCCTTCTAAGGCTGTCGTCCGTAGAAGTAGTTTCGCCATCAAGACAGACAATATAGCCTTCATTTCTGCCCGTTACCGCAATGTCGAACAACTGCCACTGTCCCGTGAATAGGAGTTGAGGGAAGTTCTTGATTGCGGCGATATGCCCTTCATGGAGCCACATCTGGTATTCAATATCGTGCCTCTCGTAATTGCCCGTAGTAGTCGTGCTTTGCGGGTTCTCAGAGTGGCAGTGCTGCGTGCCGCCGCAACCGTACTCGGAGTATGCGTATGGCTTATGGAGATTCCTGATTATATTGTTTACACGGGTGTTCAACTGGCCGGTTGGATTGTTCGAAGTCTTATCGCTGTACCAACCAACATAAATGTTACCGCCGAACCAATCCATATCAGGATTGCCAAACGCACTACTTGGATTTGAGGCGCTGGCTGACGTGACGTAGCCAACCCAACGGCTTGGATCTATTGCCTTAATGAAATCCTTATATCCTTCAAGGGTTGTTTTAGCAAACGTTGCGTCATCTGTTTGTGCTTCGTTGAACAATCCCCAGAAAATAATACAAGGGTGGTTGTAGTGCTGTCTGACCATATCTTCATATTGGATATAAAGGTGGTCGTAGTAGTCCTGCGTAACCGTGGACCTGAGTTGGTTCACGCAAGGAACCTCAGTCTGAACAATGATACCGAGTTGGTCGCACCAATCGTACACTTCTTTAGGGTGAGGATAGTGAGCAAGACGGATGAAGTTACATCCGAGTTCCTGAATAATTGCGAACTCCTGTGCGTAGTCTGCAGCATTCAAAGCGTTTGCCTTTCCTGCCAAATCGTCATGCATACATACGCCTCTCAAGAAGTACGGCTGTCCGTTCAACAGGAATCCCGTATAATCTGAACCGTTGTACGTGATACCTGTTTCTCCGCTCATTGTGGTTCCGCTGACCGCATAGTCAAAGAACCTCAAGCCGTAGCCCCTTTGGAACCTGTGATACAAGTTACCATTTAGATAGATTTCAAGCGTTATGTTGTAGAGGTGAGGGTTAATCTTACCATTCCACAACACAGGATTGCTGATAACCGTAGTGAACGTAGTAGCACTTCCGTTACTAACCGTCGTTGCGCTGTAATAGAACGTTCCATCATCTATAATGCACTTCAACGTAGCGCCAGAGGCCACCGTTGTCTCGACGTTCACGGTTGCAGAACTAGTAGCAACATCAGAAGTCACGTGGAAGCCGTCATATCCATATTTGATATCAGGAAGAACGGGGCTCGTAAGAAGTTTCACATTACCGAGCGTGGCGTTGAAGTTGAAATCTCCTGCAGATGGTGCAAGGGCACTGCCTTCATTGTTCTTCAATGAAACTTTCACATTATTGCTTCCCGCATGAACATAATTTGAAATATCCACGAAGAACGCATTGTATCCGCCCCAGTGTTTTTCAACCATTACATCATCAACGTATATTGTTGCTGATTGATCTGCGTGTTGGAACCAAAGGTATGTAGGCTGTGCCTGACGTAGCACAAAAGATGTTTCAAAGTTGAACGTGCCCTTTGCCATACTTGATGAATGGCCGTCTATCGCATTGACAGAATATGGCGTCTCTACTTCCTGGTTATTATAGTTCCAAGCCCCCAACGCCCTGTTCGAATATTCGAGCGGTATGGTGCTAAGATACTCGCAGTTTTGGCTTACAGTCACGCTTGAAACACCATCCAATTCAGCGAATGTTTCAACAAACGTGCTCGCAGTAATTGATATAGGTGAAACGTACGCAGTGTATGTTCCTTCATGATTTAGACGATAATAAATGTCGGCACCCGTTGTATCGCAAGATATGGAAATCTCCGTACCGTCGCAAGAAACAACCGGATCTTCAACTATCGTTTGCCCTTCGTCCACGATTACCCAACCTATTGGAATTCCACTTACGCCAACGCTCCAAGTTGTATCTTCGTCCTTAACAAACGTACCTGTAGCGGAAACTCCGTTTACCCAGCTTTGGAGAACATTTGTTGTTGTGAAACCCGTTGTAGCAAGACACTTGATATAGTTGAGGTTGGCACAACCATTAAACATGTTTCCGTACGCTTCAGCGACAAGTGTAGTGGCGTTAAGATCAGGGGCGGTAGAAATTGCCGTCTGCTCGAACATGTACCAATAGCAACCCTTCGCCAACGTTGTTGCTGGCAAAGCAGGTGCCTTGGTAAGCAATGTAGCGAAACTAAACATTGCACGATAGCAATATTGCGTAAGAGTAGTTGCAGGAAGTATGAGGTTTTCTGCGGAAACTACATTGGATTTCTTGAAGATAGAGCAGAACGCATACGTAGAATTTGGAAGCGTAGAGTTGTTTGCGAAGTTATCTCCATAAACAAGGCTCATTATGTTACCCTCGATATTGAAATTGGCGGTTCCGCCTTCAAATCCTGAGTAATTTGACTTACTACCGGCATAAGTCGTGTTGGTTCCCCTGAACCTTACCTTATCTCCCGTTACTACTGATATTGTAGTTGCCGTACTTGCCGTTATGCTCGTCCACGCTCCGTTATTCTTGCTGTATTCGATAGTCTTAGCCTGACCGCTTCCCAAAGAGTTCCATTTGATAGTACCGTCGGTCAGCACGTCAAACGTCAAGTAGTCCTGACTATAATCATGGTGGTCGTCATATACACATAGTTGAGATACCGTAGTGCTTGACACGCCTTCTGATACAGCGTATGCCCAAACAGTCGTGTCGGCTGTTATTGCGATAGGAGCAGAATACTGCGTATATGCCACTTCTTCGTTTATCTTGTAATAAATGTCAGCGCCAACCGTTGCACAAGTTATTGTTACGTGCGTTCCGTCACAGTTTATAACAGGATCCGCAACTCCGTTATCATAGGTGCAATACTCGCTAACTATGTCGCTCGTTTGCCCCATCAACTCGGAATAGGCATATACCGTTGTATCTGCCGTTATGGATATAGGCCCTGAATATGTCAAATAGTTACCCGTTGTGCCGAGCCTGTATCGTATTGTTGCATCTTGTGTTGCACAAGTTATTGTAACCGTTTCTCCGTCGCAAGAAATAACGGGCTCATCAGGGACAACAACCTGTGCGGAGCATATCTTATCAATTGAGAACTCGTGTATTGTTACATTTGAATAACGATATGGCTCACCCTGCATATTTAACGCATAACCAAGCGTGAAATCAATATTGTTAGTTACAAATGAAATGTTTGTACCAATTGAAGGCATACACCCGTTAGCCGACGTTGCTGAGAATGTCGTTCTTGACGTAGGCAGTATCAAATTAGGATCATAAGTTACTGTGATGTCATAGAAATTACCCGTTGATGAACCGTCCTCTGTTTTTCCTGTAAGTGTACGGGAAGTAGTGCTCGTAGCGCCAGATTGGGTATATCTAAACTGTATAAGTCCTGAGCCGGTGCTTTTTGACAACGCCCATCTGATATCAAAGCCAGGCCAACCACCTGTAGGCAACTGAGTGGCTGATTTTGCACTCATAATGTTATACAGCCAGTTTGACCCGCTATCTTCCGTATCTTCGACAATTGGAGGCCTTGGCTGTTCCGTCCTATCAGTTTCGAACTTAATGTGCATAACAAATCCACAGTCGTCGTCTGTAAACGGAACAAACTCAGTATTTACGCCGTCTCCCGTAATATCCTTGCCTTCTCCTTCTGAACCCGTCGTGTCTATTTCATAACCTGTGACAACAGGTTCTCCATTGGAATTGTATGTGATATCCTGAGTAGATACATTGCCTGAAGTATCGCCTGAGACATTCGTACCACTTGTAGCTTCCCCGTTCTCATCATATTGAACAGTACTGATTTCATAAGAACCGTCAGCATTGTTATTCGTCGTGCTTTCTGAACTACCAATCGTGTTTCCGCTTTCGTCCATTATTACAACACTTTCTTCAACGTATGAAGAGCCGTCTTCGTTCTCAGTAACAGTGGTAATGGTGGTTGTGGAGTTTCCGCTTTCGTCAACAATAACTTCTGTAGTGGTTTCTGATGTTGAACCTGACCTGTAAGTAGCCGTTAGCGTATGGGTTGCAGACTTGCCCCCATAAACGGCGATTATTATAATTTCAGAATTGTTCGCTGTTGAATTTATTGTCAATAGTCCATTATTGTCTATACTGCCATAAGTGGAACCACTGACAATTGACCATGCAACGCCCGTTGACAGTGCTGCGTCGTTATACAACGCAAGACACTGACACGTTTCGGCCGCAACAGTTGATGGTGCGGCAATCTCGAACCTTGCAGAAGTAATTTCCCCACCAAAAACGGAAACTGTCTGTCTCAGATATGTTAGAAACTGTTCTTGAGTAATACTACTCCAAACACCGTTCGTCTTAATGAAGAAATTGTTTACTTCAGAAAAATTCGAATTTTTCTTTATGTAAACTTTACTCATTGTTACGATGTTTGTAGATAAATGTCTCCGTCAACTCCGATTGAAGATAGTGGAACGTCAGTTCCTGAATATACCGTAGAAGGTGTTACAAGTGCCCAAGCGCCGTTTACTACCTGAAGGATTTTACCATTATCCGCCGCAGTAACTGCGGGAAGTCCTGAACCTCCGCCACCCTGAACAGTAATTTCGGCAACCCCATTTGTTACGGTGGCTGCGGATCCATTCACGTTAATCCCTGTAATGGCGTTTTTAGTGTACCCACTGTTGGATATGGTTGTATCATCGGCAAGAACGTACCTTTCTTGGGACCATTCATTTGAACTATTACAAATCCAAACGATTACCCTAATGTGTGCGACATTATCGCTTGTAAAATGGGATGTATGTGTAAACTTAAAGCCAACGTTAAACGTTTCGCCGTCAAAAGTATAGACATTATTCGCACCGTCTTTAGCAAGAATAACCTTTCCGGCGGTTCTTGCTTGATTTATTTCACTATAGGTTGTTGTTCCATATATTGCAAAGAAAACGATGGCGGTGTCGGCGCTTGTAAGCCCGTCCTTGGTGAAACCACTTGAAGATATTGTCGCTTCTGTAGGGATTGTTGTGGCCGTTGTCAGATATTCGCTGTGCGTATGTCCTGTCGTAGAATAGTTACTTCTCTCGGACGTAGCCATAGCACCGACTTCAGCAGCCGTATGTGTGTGAGCGGTTGTGGCATAGTTAGAACGCTCGCTCGTAGCCATAGCACCAACTTCTGCCGCAGTGTGCGTGTGAGCGGTGGTGGCGTAATTGGAACGCTCGCTTGTCGCCATAGCGCCGACCTCTGAAGCCGTGTACGCAGGCTTGTTCTCAGCCTTTGCCCAAGCCGGGACAGTCGGGTCTGTTTCTGTGAAACCGGTAAGCGCGTTCTTGGTGAAGCCGCTCGACGTGAGGCTGGCCTCGGTTGGAATGTCATCCGTTATTGCAATTGTTCCGGTTTTCTTTGGCAAATACAATTGATAACCGTCATCAATAACGTCCATCCAATATGGATATATGGCTATTTTTCTGGTACCGGTGCTACCGCTTCTAATCTCAATTGATTCGTAAGTTACATTCACGTATTTATTCGTTCCGGTAGTTCCGCTGTTTTCTCTAACTTTCACATGATTGTCCACGGTTCCACCCGCCAATGGAAGGTAATCGTGTGTGTGCCCCGTTGTTGAATAGTTAGAACGCTCGCTTGTCGCCATAGCACCGACTTCTTCAGCTGTGTGAGTGTGGGCAGTACTTGCATATTCACTATGAGTGTGCCCCGTTGTAGAATAATTGCTTCTTTCAGAAATTGCCATAGCACCGACTTCCGCAGCTGTATGTGTATGAGCCGTCGTTGCGTAGTTAGAACGCTCGCTTGTTGCCATAGCGCCAACTTCTGCGGCTGTGTGAGTGTGTGCCGTAGTAGCATACTGACTATGGGTGTGCGAGCTATCAACGAAACCAAGGTCGTTGTATAGGTCGCTTACATATTGAGGTACGTTTATTTGCTCAATCCTATCGTTCAAATCATTGAGGGCGGCAGCAACCACTTCCTCGTCCTCTGTATATGCTGAGATAGTAAGGAATTTCTCATCGGCTGCTGTCTTGTCATAATAATTTGATGGGTTGAAAATAAGTGAAAGAGGGATTTCGATATCCTCTTTTCCCGCATCCGTGTTAAATGTCACTACAAGGCAGGTAACACCTGAATTCGTACCACCCGTAGGAGTCGTAATTTCAACGTCGTCGACCATTCCATCCTTAATGAAATTGGTTGCGTCAACGTATGCCTTAACTGTATTTCCGTGTTTGAAGTTAATCCTTTTACTGTTTGAATCGTACTCTGCCCCGTCGAAATAGTCCGTTACGGAAGGCATTTGTCCAAGGATTTTCGCATCAGAAGAAAACGTAACAATCTCATTGTTAGCGTTCTTGATAGACATTGTTTCTCCGCCTTTTGCGTAGTTAATGGCAATCTCGCCATATTCAATAGTGCTCGCAGAAGGTAATTTTGGTTGACCATTGGTCAACACGTTACTCTTTTTGTGGATAACTTGATATTGTTTTGACATAGTATAAAAAACGTTTTTTATCGGATATAGATCCGTTCCCTATAAATATTTTTGCGATACGAAAAATAATGGTATATTTGGGCAAAAGCGTAAGCATATATGAGCAGTAATTTTTTGATAGATTTCAACCCGAAAATCAACGAAAATGTAGATATTTTCATTTATAGCCATGTGCCGTTCGTTCCCGTTGTTGAGAACCCTGTTTATAAGATATTGACAAACAGCCATGCCCCGACCGAAGAGTTCAACCGATATCCTTACGACATTACGACATCGGGTGGAACGTTGTGTTGCAGAAACCTTCCGGTTTTTCGTGACTACACAGGGGACAATATTTCAGACAAGAACCTCATGTTCAACGAATATGCGGGTTTCTATTGGATTCTCCACAATTGGGAGTTGAAAGATTATATCGGTATGTTCCATTACCGTCGTTACTACAATTTCCTTGACGAAGTTCCAAACATCGAGAAAATTTTCTCATACGGTGTCAAGGTTATCCTGAACAGTAGGTTTATGCTGAAATATCCTCCGGGATACGCTTCAAAGAGCAATCGTGAATTTTATAAGATTTGGCATAATGTGGACGATTTTGATCTTATGGGAAAAATCGTCAAGGAGAACTATCCGCAATATGCTGACGGTTGGGATAAGATGGCAAATGCTGATTTTATTTTCCCTTCAAGCCTGTTCATTATGCCGAAGGAACTGTTTAAGGAGTATGTTTCTTTCGCCCTTGACGTAATGAACAAATTCAATGACGCTCGTGGGTGCCATACCCCCGAAGAATGGATTGCCTACGTTGAACAGCACAAAGACGAATACGTGCGTCCTCAGCACAAGTATTACGACGTGAAAATGCAGGCTCGTGCAACAGGATATCTTGTTGAGCGTTGCCTTGCTGCGTTCCTTATGGCAGGAGACGATCCGCTATTGGACCACGCCGTAGAATACGAATGGTCCATACTCCCTGAAAAGGCTTGGAAACGTCAAAAACCGCAACCGCAACTTTCGGCTAACACGGAAAACAAATAATATGAGCGGGATTAGAGACGCAGAAGAATTTGCTTACAGGTGGGCTGGGAGTGCCCCTTGTGAGGACTGTGAAAAATTCAGGGAATGCAGTGATAACGATCTTCCTGAATGCGAAGAAATGTGGAAATGGCGTGAAGTATATAGCGAAGGACTAAAAAAATTCATAGAAGGACATGAAAATAAAACTGAAGAAAATAAACAATAACGCACGGCTTCCGGAGAAAGGAAAGCCCGGCGATTTTGGCTATGACGTATGGGCTGTTTCCGAGGAAGAGATTTTCCCAAACGTATGGATGTACCGTCTCGGTTTCAAGTACGAGATTGACAGGGAAAAATTACAGGAACAATTCATACCAACAGAAACAAGGCAGGCGAACATACCATTTTGGGATATGTTTGACATATCCATAGATGTCCGTCCGAGAAGTAGCATTTCAAGTACGGGTATGATGTTGGCAAACTCACCGGGAACCTTGGATGAGTTTTTCCGTGGTGAGCCGAGAGCGGTGTTCTACCATGTCTTCCCCGATATGCCGAGATACAGGGTTGGGGATAAGATTGCACAAATTAAGGTTGGTATTGCCCCAAAGAATGTTCAATTCGAGTGGGCTGACGAAATAAACGAAAACACCGAACGTGGTGAAGGTGGGTTCGGATCAACAGGGAAACAGTAGTATGGAAAGAATTATTTTTATAAATGGCAAAGAGTTAAACCTTAGAACGCAAAGCAAGGTTGAAATAACGGACGTACTACGGTCTGACACCGCACAAATGGTTAAGGCGTATCACGGGGCATTCATAGACCTGTTTAAGGCAGAAAATGACGGAATAACCATACATTTCTGCTATGATTATAAAACAGAAGATTTATCAGCATTATAGGATATGGAAAAATTGATAGTTGTAGTTTATGTGGGCATTCGTCAATTCATGGATGACGATGCCATTGATTATCTTGATAAGATATCACAAGTTTTCGGAAACAGACTTGGAGACGACGTGTATTGCCTTATTGTTCCAAAAAGGGATACTACGGAAATAACAGTTGATTGTATCAATCCGAAACTCGTTGATGCGGAACTCTATAGGGAAGCGGAAAAACGTGTTAAAATTTTTCAAGACGCAATTGACGAGATAATGGAGCATAGGAAGACAATAAAGAAAGGCGAGGATTAGTCCCCGCCTTTTTGCTTAATCACCGTTATTTTTGGGAAATCTGGCTGTTCGTCAGGATCCGGAGTCCTAAGCAATTCTTTTGCTTCCGATTCAAACAGTTCAACCACTTTTTCAAGCCTCTTTCCACTCAATCCTTCGGTAAGTCCGAGTGATTTCCACCGTTCACAGATTTCTTTCCTGACTTTTTTAGCGTCCTCCTGTTCCATTAGTCCTTGAGCAATTCCCTTCCGTCCGAAACCGGTGGCTGTCCCGTTCCGCCTTCAATGTTTCCCGCCATTTTACGGGCGTAATTGAGCCAAAACTCTTCCTTTGCGAGTTCCTGTTCAACGCTATTCTCCGGCTTCAATCCAAGCCTCATACGATAGAAAAACGCCGTAATTTCTGCTGCGGTTTTCATCGCTTCGTCACCCCAAATCCTGCGGGCCATTTCAACCGCCTCAATCGGATACCTGTTGTAATGGGACGGGTGGTTCACCATTTCGTAATTTTTGTCTTCTGCCATATCTTACTCTCTTTTTAACATGTTAATATCTTCAACAAATTTTAAAATCGCTATTCTTTCAAGAATTTGTTCCTTAGTCATAAGCCCTTCAACGACATACGCTTTTTCGCCTTCCTTGAAGAAATAACTTACGGGCAACCCACGAAGGTAGTACTTGTCAACAAATCCTTCGTCTGCGTCGTCTACGTCGATTTCGAGAAATTCTGCAGTATCCGCATTCTCTTTCTCAATCGCTTCAATATTCTCTTCAAGAACCTTGCACGGACCGCACCAATCGGCACCAAATTTAGCGACAACAATGTCATTCTCCCTAATGGCATTGCTGAGTTCTTCTTCTGTTTTAATTTTCTTCATAGCTGTATTTTTCACAAAACTTTTTCCTGTACTCAATATGTGCCTTGTACAGTGCATCCGAATGTTTCTCGAAAACATTTCCACTGTCTTTAACAGGCACAATCACTATCGTCCCATCGTTTATCCTTTCCTTAATTGCATCAAGGGCGTTTTTTCCTGATTTGAACCACTCATTTGCAAACACAGTGCGGAATATCTTACGCACGCCGTCTATTGAATATGGGACATATTTCCCGTCTTTCGTGCAAAGCCAAGAATGTATGTATCTTGAAACGTCATCAAGAAAATCAACCAAATTTTTCAGTTCTTTGTCCATTACAAATTCTTGAAAAATTCTTTCACAAGGTTCTGCACTTCAACGTTTCCGAAACCTTCCTTATTTGCTATCCATTTAAGGTATCCAGGCTCTTTTTCGTACGCTTCCTTGATAGTCATACCCTTCGTCTTTCCGAAGTCAAATTTGTAGCCTTCTACCGTCATTACGGGGCGTTCATAGGCTTCTACCGCCTCGTTGTTACCACTATCAATGAAATCAAGCCCGACAATCTCCTTACGGCTTGCGATAAAGTCAGCATAGAACAGAATTAGCTGTTTTCTCGACTCAGGCTTTGGTTCCTGCCAAGGTCCCATGTGGCTCTCGATTACATAACGCATATCGTGAATGTCGCCCGTGGTGATTGTCTCCCACTCGTATTCGTCGTATGTTTTCTTGACGAAATCGGAAGCGAGTTGCGGGTGTTCCCTGACGGTGTGTCCTTCAATTCCGTCTCCCTGTTTCTTGATATCATGAGCAATCGCAGCGACGATAAGGATATCCGCATCACGGCGGTTCACGGTGCCGAACTCCATTTCAGGACGGATAAGTTCATTAACGAAATAAGCAACAGCCTTCGTGTGCCTTACAAGCCCACCTTCGCCCCTTGCGAAGTCAGGGTGATACTTACCCGAAGAACTGGCCGGCACACTGAAAAAATAATCGTCAGCGTCCCTTAACAGTTGCTTTGCAAATTCACGCAGATCCTCGTCTGCAATGTATGAAAGTTCCCTTTGGAACAATTCAATTCTTTCTTTTGATGTCATAAATTAACGTATTTTATGTTCTGTTAGATATTTTCTTAATTTCTCCGAGTATGTTTCAAGCGGAATCTTGTCATAGGTTCCGTCAGGAAGCAACCATATAAGCCTTCTACCGATTACATTGAAGCCGAGTTGTTCAAGGTTGAGTTGATATAGCGACAATTGCAATTTATACAGGCTGCAAGGCATATCAAGCAATTCATTGAACGGATATAATAGTTTCTTCTCTTGGAAATTCTTGTACAAATCCTTGTTTGTCTTATAGTCGAAGATCACAAACCCACTCTTTTCTGCGGGTTTCCCGTCCAACTCCGCTTCATAGTAGAAAAGCATATCGAACGTACCGCTATAGTTCAGTTCCTTGTGATATGTTATGTTCTCAACGGCAATCGGTACGAAACATACGGGAAGGTCTTCCCAAAACTTTACAGTCGCTTCTTCTTTCAGGAACCTGGCCTCAAATCCGCCGTCTTCCGTAAGCCTGTCCTTGAATGCGGGCAATATCCTGTCCCACTGCCCCGTCATATACCAAAAACAGGACTCACCGAACTCATGCCGTTCTGAGCCATGTGCACAAGCCTTCTGTGAATTTTCAGCCCAAGCCTTTTCAATCTCTTCGGCTGTCATTCTGTAATATTTGGAGTTCTCATTGTTGTAGTTCCTTTCGTATGTCTCACGAGCCTTTGTATGTGCGTCAAAATGCTCTTGGAACATGTGCGTTACGTTTGAAACGCAGGTGAACTCCTTATCGCCGAGAAAATATCTGTGCCCTTCTTCAACGAATGTAAGCCCCTTGAACGAGTCAATGATTTTCTGCCTCATTTCCTGATATTTGGGCCTATCCCAAATACCGTCCCACTTTCCTTTATATAATACTCTACTCATATCTTGCCAGATTATTAGGTTTTTTCCTAATATTTGCCGAATATTAAGTTTTTACTTAATATAGTTTTCCAATTTTTCCTTCACGAGTTTCTTCCTCAGTTTATCAACGATCACATCGCAATGGCATGACTGAGGTTTGCAGTAGCAACCGAGATACACGTCCTGGCCAGCCTTGTATCTGTCGTAAATTTCGTTTACAGCACGTGTAAACTCCCTGTGGGAGCCGTACATTAGGTTGAAATAGTCAGCATATCGTTCAATGGCTGTTTCCCTGTCCTTGACGACGTATTTAGCCTTTGTTTCCTTGTCCTTGATATGTGTGTATGGATTACCAAGGATCGAGCCCCTACCGCAATAAAATACGTTAGGCCCGAAATGCTCTTCCTTCGTGATATTGAATACGTGTATTCCGCTCATATTGCTTCAAATATACTAATTTTCGCTGATAGCCCGGTATTTATATAAAAATGTTCGCAAGATGTTAACAAAGAAACAGAAATCATTGCTCGAAAACAAGATATATCGTCTAATCAAAGAGTCCATGTTCGAAAACGGATTTGGCGAGAACATGTACTATGAGAAGAAAAGTAAGGACGACAGCGAAGAAGAGCACAGGCATGATAAAATGGATGACGGTGAAAGGCACGACGGCGCAGATTCAGCAAAAGAAGATACCGTCATCGATTGGCTCGATAACGAACAGGAACTTCACTCTGTATTGTCATACGAACTTTATCCCGACAAGGCTTCTGACGGAGAAGCCGGCAGGGGTGCTGCAAGAAGCCTGTTCAGCAAGAAATATCGTGGGGAAGACAACAACGGGAAATCATACGATTTCAGCCCCGAAGAGATTAACAAACTATATAACCTTCGAGACGACTTCCTGACAGATATAGGTGCTAAAAAATCATAAAAGAAAAACCTCGGATTTCTCCGAGGTTTTTTGTTTTTTAGTCTTTGACGTTAACAAGTCTCTTCCTGTTCTCGTCCCAAACTAGGTTGTCGTGGTTTTTCATGAAAGCCAGTGCGGTTGCAACTTCCTTCGGTGTTGCTACGTGGTCTACGTCAGAAAGGTAGTCCTTAATTCCATAACCGCCAAAGTCATATTCAACATAACGGTTTGCACCGTTGTCGGTATATGCGTACTCGAAATCGAAAACAACGGTGTCCGTCTTTTCGTCAATGGATCTTACCTTTCCAATGGCATGCATTGGACCACTTTCCGTTTTTTCGTCCTTCATCATAACGAACAGTCCCGGTTCAATCTTTACGGGCGGAGGGCACTCTGCACCGTCCGTTACTTCAGTGAACTTTGGCTCTTCGTTGTCAAGGACTTCGTTCATTTTCTTAATGTTGAGCTTCTTCTCTACATTGGAAACCGCAGGGCGTAGTGTGTCTTTCTTTAAGAATTTGCCCAAATTGCTCTTAATGTAGATAATCTCATTGGCAAGAATAGCGTAAATCACGTCTTTGGTAAGGAACGTACCGCACTGAGTGGTAATGTCGCTCTTACGGAAACGCTTCTTGCACAGTTCCCTTCCAACGTTCTCGTCGAACTTGTCTTCGGGATTGCAGATTGCCCAACCCATGTTGAAATGCTTCGTTCTTGAATACGGGTGGCTGAAAAGCAGTGACGTGGTGTTCTTCGTCTCGTACTCCAAGACAGTCTTTCCGTCACGGGTAAATTTACACGGGAACACGGCGAGGCCGTCAATTTTACCGTCCTCCCACAGTTCACCGTAAACCATAATGATTTGACCGCTAGGCAGCGTGTCAGTCATCTGATACGACTTAAATCTCTTTTTCATATTACTTGTTTTTGTTAATAACCATGTCAATAACTCCTTCCGCGACTGCTTCATCAGGGGTAAGCCAATAATCGCGGTCGCAAATCCGCTTCACATAATCATAGTCCTTGCCCATATTTTCGGCGAGAACCCTGTAAAGCATATCCTGACACTTCTCCATTTCCTTTGCAGCAATGTAGATGTCGGAAGCAGGTCCTTGTGCACCGCCACTCGGCTGATGAATCATAATCTTGCTATGAGCAAGTGAACGACGTTCGCCCTTCTCACCCGCAGAAAGCAGGACTGCAGCCATAGAAGCGGCAGTACCGCAACAGGTGGTACGGACAGGACAGTCAATAAGATTCATAACATCGTAAATGCTCATTCCGTCGTAAACGGAACCACCGGGAGAATTGATATAAAGGTCCACGGGCTTGTTGGGATTTTCCATTTTCAGGAAAAGAAGCTGTGAATTTACAATGTTTGCAACCTCGTCGTTAATCCCTGTACCAAGGAACAGGATGCGATCCATGAACAGACGGCTGAACACATCCATCTGAGCAACGTTAAGCTTTCTTTCCTCTGTAACAGTAGGGCTGATATACGC
>JAEEGL013184328.1_pt1 | contig 15025 bp, 13 predicted proteins | sample 9134231 | NCBI WGS metagenome assembly JAEEGL01 (sample SAMN16246548, study PRJNA631951) | gut metagenome | biome: gut microbiome; feature: rumen; material: fiber-attached | host: Bos | place: Iran: Karaj | collected 2018-10 | reverse complement strand
TTCTTTATGCCGTTCTCCTTCGCGGTCTTCTCAAGCTCGGAGAGCTTGCAGCGGCATATCTTTTCGTCCTCCCACGACACCTTGTAGGCGATGGCGGCGGGAGTATCGGGCGAGTAGCCGCCCGCTATAAGCTCGGCGGAAACCTTGTCGAGCAGGCCCGCGCTCAGAAAGAGCACCATGGTCGCCCCGTGGGAGGCGAGTGAGCGCAGGTCTTCCTTTTCGGGTACCGGCGTCTTGCCCGCCGCGCGCGTGATGATGACCGTCTGCGAAACGTCGGGCAGGGTGTATTCGGTCCCGAGCGCCGCGGCGGCTCCCGCAAAGGAGCTGACTCCCGGCGTTATGTCGTAGGGTATGCCGTTGTTCAGAAGCTCGCGCATCTGCTCGCCGATCGCGCCGTAAAGGGAGGGGTCGCCGGTGTGAAGGCGCACGGTCGTCTTGCCGTCCTTTTCCGCCTTCTTTATCACGTCGATTATCTCTTCAAGGGTCATCTCGGCGCTGTTGTATATCTCACAGCCCTTTTTCGCGTATGACAAAAGCTCGCGGTTGACGAGAGAGCCCGCGTAGATGATCGCGTCGGCCTCCTCGAGCTGTTTTTTCCCGCGCAGGGTGATAAGATCGGGCGCGCCGCATCCGGCTCCTACGATATGGACCATTATTCTTCATCCTTTCGGTATTCGTTCTTTATTTCCGCAAGAAGAGTATCCGCTTCCTCGGTCTTGAATAAAACGCCGCTTATTTTCGAGAAGGATATGACGGCGGTGCGCATCGAGCCCAGGCGTCTGTGCGCGAGATTGAAGCTCACGCGCTCACCGATGCTTTCAAAGACGCGCGCCGTAAGCGCGGGATTTTCGAGCTGAGAGATCATGTCGTCGACCGTCGCGCTGTCGAGTATCGGCGCGATCTTTTCTGCGTCCGCGCCGCATTTCGCCGCGTGGGAGGCGAATATCTCGGCGCGGCAGTCGCCGTAGCGCGAGTGTGTGTTGAACATGTTGCCGGCAAGCTTTATCACCTTGCCTATGTGCCCGCAGAGCAGGGCTCCCGTAAAGCCGAGCTCGGAGGCTGTCGAGAAGGCGTCGCCTATGAAGTTGGAGGTCGTGACGGCGATATCGGGGTCTATCCCGAGCTCGTCCCTTATGAAATCGGCGCCGTAATTTCCGGGCACGAAAAGCACCGTCTTGTGTCCGCCCGCGGCGCGCATCGAAAGCTCGGCGCGGACGGTCTCGACCACCGCCTCGTCGCTCATCGGCTCGACTATGCCGGTGGTGCCGAGTATCGAAAGCCCGCCGACTATGCCGAGGCGGGGGTTGAAGGTCTTTTTTGCCGTCTCCTCGCCGTCGGGCGCCGATATGACCGCCTCGAGCCCGCCGTCGTAGGAGCATTCCTCGCAGACCGAGCGCAGAGCTTCCTCGATCATCTTCCGCGGCACCGAGTTTATCGCGGCGGCTCCTACCGGCTGATCGAGCCCGGGCTTTGTCACCCGCCCGATCCCGACGCCGCCGTCTATGACTATGCCCGAAAGGGGAGTCTTGCGGACCTCGGAATAAAAGGTCAGCCCGTTCGTCACGTCGGGGTCGTCGCCGCTGTCCTTTATAACGCCGCAGGAGACGAAGCCCTCGCCGCGCCTTATATCGGTCACGGGTATCGAAAGCTCCGCGCCCGACGGGGTCGTGATCTTCACCGACGAAAGCGTCCCGCCCGTAAGCAGCATAAGGGCCGCCGCCTTCGAAGCCGCCGCCGCGCAGGTGCCGGTGGTAAAGCCGCGGCGCAGTCTCTTGCCGTCCTTTATGACGAAGCTCTCGTTCATCTCGTTATCTTATACATCAGCGCGTTGACTATGGCGGCGGCGACGTTCGAGCCGCCCTTCCTGCCTCGCGCCACGATATATGGAACGCCCGCCTTCATAATGGCGTCCTTGGCTTCGAGAATGTTGACGAAGCCGACGGGCACGCCGACGACCAGCTCGGGCGATATCTTCTTTTCGTCTATGAGCTTTTTAAGCTCCAAAAGCGCCGTCGGCGCGTTGCCGACGACTATCATGCAGGGCTTTTTTATCCTTGCCGCCTTCTCCATCGAAACGGCGGCGCGGGTTATCCCGCGGGCCTTTGCTTCCTCGGCAACGTCGGGGTCGCTCATAAAGCAGAATATCTCGACGCCGAGCTTAGAAGCCGCCGCCTTGTTTATGCCCGCCATCGCCATCTTCGTGTCGGTGACGATGACGCAGCCCGAGCGCAGAGCCGCGACCGCCTTCGCCGTCGCCCCCTCGGAGAAGGCGAGATTTTCGGCGTAGTCGAAGTCGGCGGTGCAGTGTATGACCCGCTTTATAACGTCGCGGTTTTCCTCGGGCAGCGGGTGCGGAAGCTCGCTTTCGATTATCTCCATGCTGCGCGCCTCAATGGCGTTCGGATCGGTTATTATCATTTCTGCTCCTTCCCGCGTCTTCTTTCAAGACACTTTGAGTAAAAGCTTTTCGCGGCGTTTATCGCCGAGCAAAGGTAAAGGTGGGGGTAGCCCGCGTAAAGGGTGTCGGTGTGGAAAACGCAGCTCCACGATCTTCCGCTCGGCTTGCGCGCGGTGAAGGAGTCTCCGTTTTCGGTGCTGTCGTAATAGTGGAACTCGTGCCCGCGAAGACAAACGCCCGCGGGGCCGAGCAGCCCGCCCTTTTCTGCGGTAAGGGATATATATCCGAAGCGGACGAGCTTTTTGGTGTTGAAGCTGTCAAAGGGCAGAACGCCGCACATCGGCTTGCCCTCGAGCGTTTTGCCGAGGTATTGGAAGCCGCCGCATTCGGCTATGGTCGGAAGTCCCGAAGATACCGCGCCGCGGACGCTCTCGCGAGAGACGGTGTTTTCGGATAGCGCGTCGGCGTAAAGCTCGGGGTAGCCGCCGCCGAGCAAAAGCCCGTCGGCTCCTTCGGGCACCGGCTCGTTTTTAAGGGGCGAAAAGGGGATGAGCTCGGCGCCCATTTTTTCAAAGAGGCGAAGGGTGTCGTGATAGTAAAAGCAGAAGGCGGGGTCTCGCGTGTAGGCTATGCGCACGGGCGGAAGAGCCGGTATTTCGGGCGAAGTGAAGGAAAGCTCGGGCGCCGTGCCGGCGAGCTTTATTATGCCGTCTATGTCGAGCGTGCCTTCGCAGAGATCGGCTATTTGATCAAGCTTAGCTTTAATATCGGGTATCTCCTCGGCGGTGACGAGCCCCAAGTGGCGCGAGCCGAAAAGGCACTCTTCGGGGAGCTTGGGTATAAAGCCCAAAGGCAGGACACGCTCGCCGAAGCGGGCGGATATAAGCTTTTTGAGCATCATATAGGTCGAGGGGGTGCAGCGTGAAAAAACGACCCCGGCGATCAGGCTGTCGGGGACGAAATCGAGAAAGCCCGATACCGTCGCAAGAAGGGAGGCGCCGGAACCGCGGGCGTCCGCAAGGAGCACGACGGGCGTGCGCGTCGCCTTCGCCACCGTCCACGAGCTGTTGTCGGTGCCGCTCTCGCCGGTGCCGTCATAATAACCCATGACCCCCTCTATGAGCGTGAGATCCCGCCCCGCGTTTTCCGAAAGGAGATAGCGGAGCAGATCTTCATCGCAGAAGAAGGGGTCTAAGTTGGCGCAGGGCACCGACATGGCGGCGCGGTGGAACATCGGGTCTATATAGTCGGGACCGCATTTGAGCGCCCCGACTCTGACGCCGCGGCGCAAAAGAAGGGTCAGAAGCGCGCATACGGCAGTGGTCTTGCCGCTGCCGCTCGATACGCCTGCTATCATGACCCTCGGAATATTCATATAAATACCTCCGTAAGCGAAGATACCCTGCTCACGATCCGCTTGCCCCGCTCTCGGGCGTAGGACAGAAGCTCCGCGTTGGCGGCGTTGAGCTCGCCGACGGGACAGCCGCTGTCGATGACGGCGTCGGAGAGGTCTATAAGCTCTTTCGCTCTTATTATATCATCTTTGCTTACCGGGGAAAAGCCCTTTGCCGTCACGAGTTCCTCGGCGAGTGCGGAGGCGACGGCGCAGTCGACGTCGTTTGAAAAGAGTATGCCGGCGGCGAAGGGAACGCCCGCCTTCTGCAGGGCGCGGTAGTATGGGATGCCGTGTCCCGCGCCGCCTATGACGAAGGCGCGTATTTTGCCGCGGGGCGGCGAAAGCTCGACGCTGCCGAGCAGGGAATTGAAGGAGCCGCGCTCTATGTCGTAAAGCGCGTTTATCCTGTCGCTTCCGAATATCTCGTCGGGGGTGCCGTATGCGGCTATCTTGTCCCCCTTTACGCAGACTATCTTATCGGACACCTTGTCCGCGAGGTCTATCTCGTGAAGGCTCATCACGACGGTGATGCCCTGCTCCTTCGCCATCGAGCGGAGTATTTCCAAAAGCTCTATCTTGTGCTTTATGTCGAGGAAGGAGGTAGGCTCGTCAAGGACGATTATCTCCGGCTCCTGGCATATGGCGCGCGCCAGCATGACGCGCTGTCTCTGCCCGTCGGATATGGCGGAAAAATCGCGCTGCGCCACCTCGTCCGCGTGGACGCGCCGGAGCGCCGCGTGCACTATCTCTTTGTCACGCGCGGTCAGGAGCCCGAAGCTTCCGGTGTAGGGGTAGCGCCCGGTCGCGACGAGGTCGAAGCAGGTCATGAGCTCGGGACGGATGCGCTCGGTCAGCACGACGGCGAGCTTTGTCGCGACCTCCTTGCCGCATAAAAGCTTCATGTTGCGGCTGTCTATATATACCGTGCCCGAGATCATCGCAAGGTGTCTCGTTATGCTCTTGAGTATGGTGGATTTTCCCGAACCGTTGGGACCTATAAGCGTCAGTATCTCGCCCTTTTTGAGGTCGAGGGTTATGTCGGAAATAAGAGGATGCCCGTTGTAGCCGACGGTCATGGACTCAACGAAAAGCTTGCTTTCTTTGTTTTCAGCCTTCACTTGATTTCCTCCTCGATACCATCAGCCATATGACGATCGGCGCGCCTATGGCGCTCGTCACCGTGCTGAGCGAAAGCTCGGTCGGGGAGAACAGCGTGCGGGCGATGAGGTCGCAGATCATCGAGAAGACCGAGCCGCAGAAGAAGGTGGCGGGGATCATCAGAATGGGCTTGTTCGTCTTGAGAAGTATGCGGGAGATGTGGGGCACCGCTATGCCGATAAAGGATATCGGACCCGCGAAGGCGGTCACGCACGCCGAGAGGACGCTTGAGAAAACGACTAAAAGGACGCGGAAGAGCTTGATGTTTACGCCCAAGCTCTGCGCGTAGCCCTCGCCGAGCGCGTATGCCGAAATAGGCTTGGAGAGAATGAAGACGAGAAGCAGAGTCGGCAGTATTATGCCCGCCGAAACGCCGACGTCCTGCCACGCGGCGGCGGAAAAGCTGCCCATCGACCAGTGGGTCAGGTTGACTATGTCGGCTTCCTTGGCAAAGTTTATGAGAAAGTCGGTCACGGCGGAGCAGATGTAGCTTATCATTATGCCGATGACCAAAAGCATGGACATGTTTTTGACCCTGCCCGTGAACAAGAGCACGAGGAGCAGGGACAAAAGCGAGCCGATGAAGGCCGACCACACGGTAACGGGCAGAGGTATCGAGGTGAAATACCGGCTCATGCCGATGGTGACTATCGCGAGGAACATCTTGGCTCCCGACGAGACGCCGAGCACGAAGGGCCCGGCTATCGGGTTGCGGAAGAAGGTCTGTATGAGGAAGCCCGCGAGGGAGAGCGCGCCGCCTAAAAGCGCCGCGAGCAGCATCCTCGGCAGGCGTATGCGCCATATTATGTTGAAGGAGGCCTGATCGCTCGCGTCGCCGCGGAAGATTATGTTGAATATCTGAGGGACGGAAATGTGGACGCTGCCCGTGTTCACGTTCCAGACGATCGCGAGCCAGAAGAGTATAAGCAGGGAAAGGAATACCACGCAGTAACGCATGGTATTCCCGTATTTCTTTTTCCCGCTTTCGTTTCTCATTTAAGCTTGTAGAGATAGGTCAGCTTTTCGGTCGACGCGTCCGCCTCGAGCATGAGGTGGATGTCGTTGATCATGCCGCCTATGGTGTTGGAGATCTGGAAGAAGTCGGGGGTCGTGCACCAGACGTTGCCCGCCTTGACGGCCTTCATCTCCTTGAGTATCTCTGCGCGGGCAAGGAGATCGGCGAGCGTCGCGGGCTTGCCGCCCATCGACCAGATGTAGATGATGCAGTCGGCGTCCTTCGCCTTGTCGTAGAAGGCCTCCATCTCCATCTTGGCGGTGCCGGTCTTGCCGACGCCGTAATCGGAGAGGACGTATTTGCCGCCCGCGAGGTCGACCATCTTAGCCATATAGTCGTCGGCGTTGCGCGCGTAGAGCACGCCCTTGGAGGTGATGTAGAAGATGGCGACCGTCTTGTCGCTTCTCGTCAGCTTGGAGAGCTCCTGGATGTAAGCGTCCTGGGTCTCAAAGACCTTGTTCGCGTTCTCCTCGAGGTTGAACATGGCGCCGTAGAGCTTTATCCACTCGACGCGGGCGAGAGGATGGTCCTCGCCGACCGACTGGTCGAGCATGACGTTTACCTTGAGCTGCTTGAGCTTTTCGGCAACGTCCTCGGTGAGCATGGTGGAGAATATCGCGAAGCTCGTGCCCGCGGCGGTTATCTTCTCATAGTCGTGGCTCTTGTAGTCGCCTATGTAGACGAGCTTGCCGGAGGTAAGAGCCTCCTTGACCGAGTCGATATACCATGAGGTCGTGTCGTAGGTCGTAAGGGCGATAGAGTCGAGCGCGCCGACCGCGGCGATAAGGGAGGTGACAGGGGTGGAGGAGATAAGGAGCTTGTTTATCGGCTGCTGAAGGACGATGGCGTTTGCGGGCGCGTCCTTGGGAACGCTCATTCCCTCGGGGACGATGAGAAGGGTCGTGTCGTCGGCAGTCTTGGCTATCTTATATCCGCCCTTGTAGTAGTCTACCGAGAAGCATTTGGCGTATTTGAGCTCGAGCGCGTGGTCGAACACCAGCTTGCCGTCGTAATTCTCTTCGGGCTGCTTCGTTTCGGTGGGGCTTGTCGTGCCGGCAGTGGGCTCGGTCGAGGACGGAGTCGTGGTCGTGGGGCTCGTCGTGCCGGTCGAGGTGCCGGTCGAGGTCCCGCCCGACTGGGTCGTCTTGCCGGAGGAAGCGGTTTTTCCGCACGCCGAGAAGGCGGCGAGAAGCATGGCGAGAGCAAGGATAAGCGCAAAGAGTCTGGTTTTCATATCTTTCTCCTTTTGGTACTGTATATATTTATCGGGCGGGGCACGTGCACATACCCCGCGGGACATCAAAAAAGCACATCTCCCGGAATGGAAGACGTGCAGCCTATAAATGCGCCCGATAAACGCGGAGAAAAGGACCCGCGCAGACGTTTCAAGCCGCATTCCCCACACCCGGAAATGATCACTTTCAAGGATCGGGTCGGTATTCTGACTTGAGACGCGTGCGCGTCAGCTACAGTAATGGCAGTTGTGCCGGATTTTGACCGGCTTCCCGTTTCATCTACTCGGTAAAGACCTTTCGAGCCGTGATCCTTATATTTTATTAAGTTCAATGCATACTTTACCACACTACCCGCGCCTTGTCAAGCAGAGGGAAGGGAAAAAGACCGCTTTCGGCGCAATAGACGAAAAAGCGGCTTACCGACCTTTTTATTTCAGTTGATTTTACCTTCCGCCGCGTGATACGATGAAGATAAAGATACTCCGCGCGAAAAATGGAGGAGAGCTTATGGACACGGAAACGCTTGTAAGGATTATAGACGAAAGGCAGGAGGAGCTTTTCGGGCTTTTGTGCCGCCTTATACGCATAGATTCGCAGAACTTCGGCTCCCGCGGGAAGGAGAAGGAGATCGCGGAGCATGTCGCGGAGCTCTGCCGCGGAATGGAGCTCGAAACCGAGACCTATTCGCCCCTCGACGTTCCCGGCTTCCGCGAGCATCCCGACTATATCGAAGGGCATGGGCTTGAAGACCGCCTTAACGTGACGGCGCGTCTCCCCGGGCGTGTGCGCGAAAACGGGCTCATGCTCATGGGACATCTTGACACCGTCCCGATAGGCGACAGGGCGCTCTGGTCTTTCGCTCCCCTCGCGGGGGAGATACGAGAGGGCAGGATATGGGGACGGGGCGCCTGCGACGACAAATATGCGCTCGCGACCTGTCTGTTTCTTTTGAAGCTGCTCACCGAAAACGGATTTACACCGAAAAAAGACCTGCTCTTTACCGGTTACTGTGACGAGGAGGCGGGCGGTTCTCACGGCGCGCTCGCGTCCGTCTTGCGTTATCCGACAGCGAGAATAGTCAACATGGACTGCAAAAACTTTCAAATATGGCATTGCGCCTCGGGCGGCGGGTGCATGCGTCTGCGCTTCCGCTCGAAAAAGCCGACCGACAGCGCGGGAGACGCTGCGCGCGCTGTCCCCGAGGCTATGCGCGCGATAGACGCTTTCGGAGAACGCCGCCGCGCCGAGCTTGAAAACAACCGATTTTACCGCGGCACAGTGATCCCGCGCACTTCGCTGCGTTATCTCTCGGCGCGAGCCGGGATCGGAGGCGACGCAGGTGCCGCAGAGATAAGCTTTTCATTTTATACCGACAGGAGCAAGGAGGAGATAGCCGCCGAACTCGTGGAGATGAAAAAGGACGTATGCCGCCGCATTGCGCCTTTCGGCATGGAGCTCTGCGATCTTTTGCCGACGACGAGATTTTTCCATTACGCCTTTTCGGAGCCCGACTGCGCGCCGATACGCGAGCTTATCGAGACGGCGCGGGAGACGACGGGCAGGGAGCTTACGCCGTGCGGCTCATGCCTCAGCGACCTTTCGGTCATACTCAAATACGGAAGCAATGAAGCTTTCGGCTTCGGCATCGGGCGCGACTTCGACGCCGAGGGCGGCGCTCACCGCCCCGACGAGTTTATCGGCTGCGGCGAGCTTACAGAATACGCAAAGATAATAGGCGCGTATATCCTGCGTGTCCTTTCCTGAGTCGCGCACCCTTTTCGGGACATTCCGCGCGCTATGATGATACCGTGAATATCTCTCACGGAGGAAAATCGATGTGGAGCGGACGGAATGGAATATAAAAGACGGAGCGCTTAAAGGATATGACGGACCGGGCGGAGAGGTGAAGATACCCGACGGCGTGACGGAGATAGGCGCGGGAGCCTTTTTTTCACGCCGGGGTATATACAGAGTGATCATTCCCGACGGCGTGAAAAAGATAGGTCACCTCGCCTTCGCCTGCTTCGGAGATCTTAAAAGCGTGACCTTCACCGACAGCACGGAAAAGATCGGATACGCCGCCTTCTGCTTTTGCGAAAGGCTTGAGAGCGTAAGACTTCCCGATGGTCTGCGGGAGATAGAGACCTGCGCCTTCGCGGGATGCGGAAGGCTCGAAAGCGTCTATGTCCCCGAAAGCGTGACGGCGATAGAAGAGTCTGCCTTCGAGGGATGCGGGAGAGCCGTCCTGCGCGTGAAGAAGGGCTCCTTCGCTGAAATGTATGCGGAGCAAAAGGGCATGCGATTTGAGGCGTATTGAAGAGAAAGGGAGAAGGTATGGAAAAGACGGAAGAGTTCGTGATAAAGAACGGCATACTCAAAAGATACAACGGAGCGGGCGGCGGCGTGACCGTCCCCGACGGAGTCTCAAGGATCGGCAAGCGCGCCTTCTTCTGCTGCATAGAGCTTGAGAGCGTGACGTTGCCCTCCGGAGTCACGAAAATAGGAGACGAGGCTTTTTCGAGTTGTCTCAAGCTCAAAAGCGTCCGCCTGCCCGACAGCGTGACCGAGATAGGGAGCCGCGCCTTCCAATACTGCGGTCAGCTCAAAAGCATAAATATCCCCGCGCATCTCAAAAGGCTCGGAGAGGGCGCATTCTGGGGCTGCGTAAAGCTTAAGGAGGCTATATTGCCCGAGGGCGTCGCGGCGGTAAAGGATATGACCTTTTGCGGGTGCGGGGAGCTTGAGAGGGTCGTCATCCCCCAAAGCGTGAGAAGGATCGGCGAGCACGCCTTTGCCTGCTGCGAGAAGCTCAGAAAGCTCCGCGTCCCCGACGGGGTAAGGGAGATCGGCGACAACGCCTTTTCCCTCTGCCGCGGGCTTGCCGACGAGAACGGATTCGTCGTCGTGAGCGGAGTCCTGCGCGAATACGTCGGCCCGGGCGGAGACGTGAAGATACCCGACTTTGTTCAAGCGATCGGCAACGGCGCCTTCTGGGGTTGCGGGAGCATGGAAAGCGTATGCATCCCCGAAAGCGTGACCGAGATCGGGACGGGCGCCTTCTGCAACTGCAAAAACCTCACCGGAGTATTCGTACCCGGGAGCGTCGAAAACATAGGCTTCATGGCATTCTGCGGCTGCGATAGCCTTAAATACGTGACCGTCGCCGAGGGCGTGAAGATGATAGACGGGCTCGCCTTCGAGGACTGCGCGGAGCTTGAGAGCGTCTGTATCCCGGAGAGCGTTACCTATATCGGCTCCAATACCGTGATAGACAACTACTCAGTTCACGACTGCTCCTTCGACGGCTGCCCCAAGGTGCTTCTGCACGTTAAGAAGGGCTCCTACGCCGAGGGTTGGGCGTGGGAAAGCCGTCTGCGCTTCTCGACGAAGTGATCGAGCATAGTAAAATCGGATATTTCCGCGCGGAGCTTTTGTTCTCTGCGCCTTCGCGGCGCCGCTGCGACGTTTTTGTCAAAGTCGTCTATATCGTCGAAAAGCTTCCACGATCTTATGATGTCCGCGACGTGATCGGGGTCGCCTTCCTCGCTCTCGCACAGGACCCTTCCGTCGGCAAGGACGCAAAGAAGATACGGAAAATACGAATAGATCGCGGCGACGTTTTCGACGCCGTTGAGCGGGTCGCCGGGGTCGGAGCAGGTAAGAGTCCCGTCGGCGTTCAAAAGGCAGTGGTCGGAGACCGAGCCGCACCCGACGGCGACGATGCCCCTGCGCGAGCGCGTTTTTGCAAGCTCTTCCGCCGCGCCGCCGGCGAACTTCAGTTCGCCGAGGCCGGTCATGCCGATCACGTTGAGCAGACCGTGACAGTCCACGGTCTCCGAGCCGCGCAGAGCTTTAAGCTCGTCTCTGCGTTCGGGGTCGGTCGAAAGGACGGTGCCGTCGCGTTTTACGGCGCAGACCTCGGCGAGAAGGACCGTCACGCTTTTAACGTCCTCCCATTCCGCGCAGACAGAGGCAAGCCTCGTATTTCTTTCCGAGGCGGCGTAAACGCGCCCGTCTTTGCGCAGTGCGGCGAGAGTGCCGTTTTTGAAGTCCATCGCAGCGACGTCGCGCCAGTCTTCGACTATGCCCGAAAGGGTGGTTTCCGCGCCGCTGTCCGAGAGCTCGCGGACGGTGCCGTCTTCAAAGAGCGCGGCGACGTTTCCTTTGTCGCAGAAGAGCGTTTTTACCTTTCTCCACGGCTCGGCGTCAGAGGGGAAAAGAGAGGAGATCGGCGCCGCTCCTTTGCGGACGGGGTCGGTCCGGAATATGCGGACGGTCCCGTCACAGGTGAGATATGCGAACGGCTCCGACGTCCCGCGGGCAAGCTCCGCCGCGTCGTCGATATCCTTCATCCGTGCGTAAACCGCGTTCGTCTGCTCGCGGCGCTGATAATATCTCGATCTCGGATAGGAGAGCACGCTTCCGTTTTCGGTGAGCGCGTATATGAAATAACCGCTCTCGTCGCCCGTGATACCGGGAGAGAAGGTGAGAAAGCGCCGCTTGAGTATATGCTCCCGCCAGAGTGCGACGCTCTTTTTCAGGCTTTGATCGTCGCCGCATTTGGCGTATAGGGTCGCCGCACGGTAATAGCGTCCGGCTTTTTCGGCTTCCTCCGCTTCGGTGAGAAGGGCGCGGTTTGCCTGATCTTTCTTATCCGCGAGCACGCGTCTTTCCTCCGGATGCTCTTCAAGGTATTCCTCGCGCAGTATCTCATCCTCGAGCTTTCCGGTTGAAAAATACCAGGACTCTGCGCCGCCCGGCTCGTCGTGCAGAAAAACGAAGCCGGATGCTTCCGCCGCGGCGAGGAGCCCGGCGAGCTTTTCATCCTTGAAGAAGTGATGTTTCCCGTCGCCGCCGCGTTTAAACTCCGCCTTGACGATGCGGACGAAATCGGAGCCCGCGTAAGCGGATCTCAGCGCCGCGAAAAGCCCGCCGTTTTCGCGCATGACGGCGTTTTCCCCGTATCTTTCGGGCTCGAAATAGACTCTTGCCCGCGCCGAAAGGGCGTTCCTCGCGTCTGCCATGCACTTAAGGGCAAAGACGGCGGAATCGATCCCGTTCTGCAGCTCGCGCATCATGGTAATATATACGCCGCCCTCGGTCGCGTTCTGTTCGATAAAGCGGTTCATGTATTCGTCCGCCTCGCGGCTCTGCTTTTTGTAAAATGCCTTGGCGTCACGGACGGCGACGGCGGCGTATGCCGCCATGCTCGCGGCGCTGTTCGTGATTATTGAAAAGCCGGGGCCTTCGTACGGCTTGTTCATTATCCTGTCGTAGACCCGCAGGGCAATTTCCGCGTTGAAACGACTTTGCGAGGCCTCGAACTTTATCTGCTCGATGATACGGTCAAAAATCTTGTCGAGGCGGTTTTGCAGCATGGCTACGCCCGTTTCCGAGATCGCCGTTTTGTATTGCTCAAGATCGTCGTGCACGGCCTTTTTGACCTCTTTCGTTCTGCCGCCGTCGGCGGCGAGGGGAGAGATGAGGTCGTAAAGTCTCAGCTTCAGGACCATGGCGTCGAACTGCACGGGCGCAAGCTCGCCCGGGCGGTTTTTTTCCTCCTCGGCCCTGCGCGCCTCCGCCTGCGCCCTTTCGTTTTCCTCGCGCAGCTTTTCCGCTTCCGCTATGCTCACGGAGACGGGACAGCCGCAGTGAGGGCAGGCGTCAGCCCGGTCGGAAATATCCTTGCCGCAGTCGGCACATCGAATAAGAGGCATGATGTTTCTCCTTTTATGTTAAAGAGTTCTTTTTTTGAATGAAAGCTCACCCGAAAGCGCGGAGCCGATGATGAGCACGGCGCCGATAAGCCCCGCGGGCGTCATTTTTTCGCCGAGGATGAGCGCGGAGAAGATCATCGCCGAGACGGGGTCGATATAGGTCAGGGCGGATACCGTCTGCGCGCGGAGCCCGCTCATGCACCCGAAAAAGAAAATGTAGACGACGCCGGTGTGTATCACTCCGACGGTAATGATAAGGACAAGGGTCCGCAAGTCGGGGGAAAACCCGGAAAACTCCGAGCGCAGGAGCAGATAGGGGAGAAGGACCGCCGCGGACGACGCGAGCTGGATCACCGTTTTACGGTACGGGTCTACTCCCTCGATCTTTTTGTTGAGGATGACGATAAGCGAATAGAAGCAGGCGGCTCCGAGCGCGAAGAGTATCCCGTGAAGATCGGACGCCGCGGACCGATCGGTCAGAACGCCGGAGACGAGGACCATCCCGAAAAGGGCGAGCGCGGAGCAGATCAGCTTTTTGACGGTCAGCTTTTCTTTGAAGACGATCGGGGAGAGGAGCAGGACTATCGTCGGCTGCATGTAATAGGCGAGGGTAGCCTTGGCGATGCTCGTGCGGTCGAAGGCTTCGAAAAGCAGTATCCAGTTGGCGCCGAGAAAGGCGCCGTTGAGTATCATGCCGAAAAGCTTTCCGCGCGGTATCGGTTCGCCGCGGAGCTTCTTTGCCGCGAGCGCGAAGACGAGCAGACAGAAAGACCCGATAAGCCCCCTGAAAAACGCCAGCATGGCGGAGGATATCGGTATGTACCTTCTGAATATCCCGATCGTGCCGATTATAAGCATGGATGAGATCAGCATGAGGCAGGATCTTTTGTCGTTCTTCTGTTCCATTTTTAAGCCGCTTCCGTGAAAGCTTTACGCCTTGAAATTATATCCGCAGTCGTGGCAGTAATAGGTGCGTCTTGTCCCCGCGAACCACTTGCGGCACCGCCATACGTAACCCTTGCCGCAGAGCTTTTTTATTATCGCCATCCACCAGTCGAGGCAGACGAGAAGGATAAGCCCCACAGTCCACTTTATAAGGAGCCAGACGACGTAATAGATGCCGAAAAGCAGAGTCCATAAGCACCCGTGCTTACTGCGGACGCTCGTCAGCTGAACGTGTCTGCCGCCGCACTTGGGACATCTTTTGTTAAGCGCCATAAAAATGCCTCCTTCGACCTTCGGCGTTATCTGCCGATCTTTCTTGAATATACTCTCGTCGGGTGACCGTCTATATCCGTCATGATCATCCTGAAATCAAAACCGTATTTCTCGTAAAGCCCGTGGTGGTTCGTAGAGAGATATATCTCGGGCACGCGCTCTTTTTTCGCGATGCGCACGGCGGCCTTTATGAGCCGCCCCGCGTACCGGTGTCCGCGGTGCTCCGGGAAGGTGTAGACGAAGCCGATCCATGGCGTCAGCTCGGTTGGCTGCACGTCGTCGATCTTCGAGTAGGTGCAGTAGGAGATCAGCTCGTCGCCGTCCGTCAGCAAAAGCACGCGCGAGCCCTCGCCGACCTTGTCGAAAAAGGTCCCGTCTTCTATCGCTTTTTTAAGGAAGGCGCCCGCTCTCCAGTCGCTTCTTCCTATCTCCGCAAGCCAGTGCGCCCTGTCTTTGCTGTCAAAAAGATTTATGATTTTCATGTGTATATTCTCCTCTGCCGCGAAGTCCGGCAGGACGGTGTTTTATTTTCTTGAGAGCGTGGCTATATAAGACGGGACGTTGAGCTCATGCAGTCTTCCCTCTCCGTTCGTGTCCTCGTAAAGGCTCAAAAGGGTAAAGCCGGCCTCGAGCTGCCCGTTTATCTGCTCCTCCAGCGTGTGCGAAAACTGCATCCCGGAGTCCTCCCGCTCGAGCTGTTTTCTCAGGTCTTCGTTCGTCAGCGGGTCGAAGGGCAGGCGGTTCACAATGCGCGTTTCATCCCCGTCGACGATGTAATTGACGCCGTTGTCCATGCCGGAGAGAAGGAGTCCGCCGGGCTTCAGAATGCGGAAGCATTCCTTCCAGATAGGCTTGACTTCTCTTACGTAGCAGTTGGACACGGGGTGA
>JAEEGL013055680.1_pt1 | contig 15025 bp, 15 predicted proteins | sample 9134231 | NCBI WGS metagenome assembly JAEEGL01 (sample SAMN16246548, study PRJNA631951) | gut metagenome | biome: gut microbiome; feature: rumen; material: fiber-attached | host: Bos | place: Iran: Karaj | collected 2018-10 | reverse complement strand
TCTTTAAAGATATGTATGGTTTTGATATAGATATTAAAGAACCAGATTTTGAAGTATTAGAAATACAAGCGGATAATTGTAAAGATGTAGTTGCTTTCTCAGTAAAATATGCATGTGAGAAATTAGGTAGGCCTTGTATAAAATCAGATTCTGGATTATATATTGATGCTTTAGGGGGCTTACCAGGAGTTTATAATCATGATTTTGATACACACCTTGGAATAGATAAATTTCTAGAACTATTTAAAAATGAACCAAATAGAAAAGCAAGACTTGAAGATTGTTTCGCATATTGTGAACCAGGAAGTGAACCAATTGTATTTACAGGAGGAGGAACTGGTACTATCGCATATGAGGCAAGAGGTAATCTTGGAAGATGGCACGATAAATTTTATATACCAGATGGAGAAACTAAGACATTAAGTGAATTAAGAGAAATTGATAGGGAATATGAAGCTAAGTTTTGGGGAACTGCTAAATATGATTTTGCAGAGTGGTATAAGAATAATAAGCTAAAATAAAAAAGACACACAATGTGTCTTTTATTCTTTTTCCATAGAATTATTAAATTCTTCTTGTACAAGTTCCCATTCTTCAGAATCTTCTATTTCAAGAAGATTAAAACTATCTTCATGTTCATCTAATATAGAAATATATACTTTGATATCTTCACCAATTACTTCGTTTTTTGTATATGCGATATATTCTTTATTAGGATATTCATCAAGTGAGAATATATCAAGTACATTTATTGTAACTTTTTCACCATTTTCAGTAGTTATTGTTAATTCTTTTTCCATAATTCCTCCTATCTTAAACGAACTGATCCTAAATCACTACCTAATTCAAGAATCTCTCTAGGAATAGCTAAAGTTAAAGTAGAACCGGCTGCAAGAGAACCTTTTTTACCAAGTAAACCTTGATATAGTTTTCTAGTATTTCTAATACCAATAACTTTTCTATCATGTCTTCTTAATTGTTTAACATATTTAGTAAAGTCTCTACGGTATTCTCTTTCATTAGTATATTGCTTTTTATCCATTTCATTAATAATCTTTCTTCTAGCATTTAAATGTGCATTCATAACTTTTCTATCATCTTTAGAAATACCAAATAATCTAAATCCATATACTTGTCTTTCAGCTTTTCTAATAGCTCTTCTAGTTGCCATATTATTCTTTAATGAATTTTGTTGGTATGCTATTCTTAAGTTTTCAATTTTATCAACTAAACTAAATCCAGAAGTTTGATAACTTAAAGTTTCAGCATTTATAAAATCTTTTATTTTAGTAAAATTAGACATTACATATTTTTGATGGTTTGCAATAGAACCATCTTTTCTTTTTAATTTTTCAATTCTACGATTTGTACTATTTATTAATTTTAATTTAGCGTTAATAGCATCCATTATTTTTTTACGCTCTTCAGAATTAGTTTGATTTTTATATTGATGTGCTAAAACATCTAATCTATCCATTTCTAATAAAACTGAATTTAAACTTTCATTATATTTAGCACTAGCTTTAGTATTATCTAATTTAATACTACCATTTTCCATTATTTTTTTTCTTTGTAGATCATTCATTGCTTTAACATATATATTTTTAAAATCACTTGCGTATTCCATTTTATCAGTAATATTAGTAGAAGAAATTGCTTTTTCTGCTAATTGAATAGCTTTGTGATAATCACTTGTATCTATTGCATATCTAAATGATCTCATTTGTTCCATATCATTTTTTAATTTATCTTTATATGCATCAAATACAATATTTTCAAGACTAGCTAAATCTTCTAATAATTTATCACGATCATCTACACTTAGAGGATCTACAGTTTTAGCACTACGTACTTTTAAACGTAAGAATGTTTTACTAGTATCTTGTTCAAAACTATCAATAACATTTTCTAATCGTCTAACACGAATATCATAATCTTTTGCAAAATTTATATCCTCTTCTGTAGGTCCTACAACTTCTTCAGTTTTAACTTTATCAGGATACATAATTGCAAACTTTTTATTATAGTCTTCCATAATCTCAGCAGGAGTACTACAATTATAACATTCTATAGTAATACCTTTATAACGACAAACACAGAATTTATCAGCAAGTAAAGGTGCAATATCTTCTAAGTTAATTGATGGTAATATATCATATACATCATATCCATCTTTAGTTTCTTTTGATTTATGGAATAATTTATTATTACTAAGGAATAATAAATCAGGATCAACAACTTCAGAAGTAGGTGCTGGTTCTGACTCAGGAGTTGTAATATTATTAACTTTTGGAGTAGGTGATTGAATGTTTTGTGGTACTACTTGACTAAGAAATTGCTCATATTCAGGCCCTTTTGGTTCATAGATACCTCTTTCAATGGCATCTTCAATTTGTTCTTGTGTTAATCTTGGATCCCATTTAACAGTTGTTAAACCTAATTCACTTAAGAATTGTTCATATTCAGGACCATTTGGTTCATATATTTCTCTTTCATTAGCAAGTTCAATTTGTTCTTGCGTTAATCTTGGATCCCAACCATTATTGTTCATTTAATTCTTCCTCACTTTCAACAAGCATATTTTTAAATGCTTCGTTCACTATTTCAAGCTCCTCTTCATCTTTTACTTCATCAAGTCTATATGATTCTTCATTTTCACTTAAACTTGATATATATACTTTTATTAATCCTTCTCCAGCATCTTCGTATAAAGTATAAGCTATATATTGCTTATTTGGATATTCTTCCACTGTAAATGTATCAACTACAGAAATCTCAATATCTTCATTATTAGGTGCTTTTACGCTTAAAGTATTATCCATAATATCCTCCTACTATTCTGTTATAATTATATATTAATATAATTATTATTGCAAGCAAAGTTATTTTATTTTTTATAAAATATGTGTTATAATCAATTTAGGAGGTAATGATATGAGTATAGTAGATATTCTTATTGCAGTTGCAATAGGTGCAGTTGCAGGTTATTTAGCTAGTCTAATAATGGGAACAAAAGGCGGACTACTTAGAAACATAATCCTTGGTATCATTGGTGGTGCTGTAGGTAAAACTGTATTTGGATTATTACACATCAGTATTGGTTTACCATTTTATCTTGACGCTGTTCTTGTTGGATTAGTAGGCGCATGTATCGTAGTATTCGTATTTAACTTACTATTTAAATAGAAGCTTCGGCTTCTTTTTTTTGTTTAAAAAAATAAATTGTGTTCATAATATAATGGGAGGCAAATATGACACAAAAAGAATTATTATATGTTGAAGATGCAATAGGACATGAGACTAGTATTATAGAAATTTTAAATGAATCATTAGAAGTTTTAGATGATGAAAAACTTATAACTTTCATTGAAGAAGAAATAGAAAAACATAATGATCTAAAACAAGGATTAATAAATCTATTGGAGGATGAAATAAATGAATAAACTAGTAATGGAGAATTATTTATTAGTACTTAAAAGTACAGTAGAAGTTTATGTACACGGTACTCTTGAAAGTTCTAATAAGAAAGTAAGAGAACTATTAAAAAGTAATTTAAATAATACAATGTCATCCCAAGCAGATACATATAATCTAATGACTAAATATGGGTGGTATACTATAAATAATGTAGATACTACTAAAATTCAAGAAGCACTAGATAAAGCCTAGTGTTTTAATTTGACAGAAAGTAAAAAGCATGCTATAGTATTAAGCCATACGGGGGGTTAGTATGTTAAAATATTATTTAATATGGAAAATTTTGATGTCTACTATTACAAATTATTATGTAATTGGTTGGGTAGAAAGATTAAAAGAAGAAGGATATACAGTTAATAAACTTTCACTTACTGAAAAGATTAAAAGGGATATTAAACATATAATATATTTATTATGTCCAGTGATATCTACAGCATTAGTAGCTGTTCTTGTATTTAAAGGTGATGAAAAACTATTTGAAGCCGCAAAAGAAAAATTAATAAAACGAGGATATATAAATAAACCAGAAGAAGCGAAAGAAGAACCAACTTTTTTAAGTAGTGAAATATCAGATTTATGTAAAAAATATGATAAACCTGCTAAAGAAGAATCATTTATAAAAACATTAGGATATGATCAAATAAAAAATACAGATGGTACAGATTATAAAGAAACAATAATGAATGCGAGAGAAGCAATAATAAAAGCGAGAGAAACAATAACAAATGCAAGAAAATCTGTCTTAGATTCACCTGTAATGGGAAACAGTTATGATGAATATCATAAAGTATTAGCTGCAATTCTTGCTCAAAAAACTGATGATTCAACTCATACACTTTATATTTCAGATGATTCATGGGATATAGATTTATGTGATCTAGATGAAGAAATCGAAAAAAGCTTTGCAAGTGAAAATGGTGATTTAAGTCATACTGATTGTGTTCCAAGTGATTCAGGTGATTTGGATTTATGTGACTTAGATGAAGAAATCGAAAAAAGTCTTTCAGAAGATAGCTTAAAAGGGCCTAAAAAAAGTTTACATTTATAAAAATAAAAAGATACCTAGACAATAGTCTAGGTTTTTTTGTAGACAACATTTAATATATGTGTTATAATAGAAAGCAATTTAAAGGAGAGTAATATGTTAAATATCTTTAAAAAAGTATTTGGTTGTAATTGGGAAGAAGAGTTAGAATTAAGTGAAGTAATTAGGAAAAAAGAAAAAGAAACCTTAACTAATATTTCTTATATTAGGGGCGAAACAAAGCAAGGTGAATTAATTAAATATAATATAAATTATGTAGAGTTAATTACGACAATTCAAATAATTAAAGAATATTATTTATCATGTCTTGAGAAGATGTGTAAAAAAAGATTTATAGATCCTAATGGAAGTATATTAAATATTATAGAAGAACCTGTTGAAGATTTATTAGGTGAATTTGATATTAATTATTTTTTTGAACAAATTAGAGACTGGAATATTGATGTGCATAAAATATTTAGTAACTATCCAAGTATTAGAAAAAAAATCTTAAATCTTGTTTTATATGAATTAATTAATCAATTTGGTAAATCTAATGGTCCAGAGAGAGCTTTATTATTTTCTAAAATGTTACCAGAAAGTACTAGCCCTGAAATAGCTATGAAATATGCATCATATGATAATGTATATGATGAAAGATTTATTAGATTTACAAGAGAATATTTAAAGCTTCCATCATCATCTGAATCTATTTATTGGGCACCAAAATATTTTGATAATGACCCAAAAACAAAATATTGTGTAGAAGAATTACGTAACATAATAAACGATTACAACGAAAAAACAAGAGATTTTATACGAAGAAACGAAAAGCAAAAAGTAAAACAATTATATTAGAGGAAATCTTAATTGATTTCTTTTTATATTTGATTGCAAATATCGACAAAATTGTGTTATAATTAATTTGTATAGTGTAGAGGAGGCGTTCTTATGGTCGATGTAAAGGACGGAAGAATTACAACATATAATATCGAAGAAGAATTAGAACTATTAGAGTCGCTTCCAGATAGTAAACCATCAAAACGTATTATAAAAACAAAAAAAGGTTTAACTGCAATAAAAGCACTAAGAGAAATTAAAGAAAAAGACAATGAGTCTGTATATAAATTTATTAAAAAGCGTAATATGAATAACTTAGATGCAGAAGCTATTTTTTATCGTGGTACTAGTATTACGTTTGGACAATTTTTTGATAAAGTAGAAGAAACTAAAAAATCCTTAGCTAAATCAGGTTTAGTTGCAGGAGATGAAATAGCTGTATGTGCATCAAATGCACCTGCATTTGCATATATCCTTATGGCTGCAAATGACTTAGGAATTAAAATAAATTCTTTTGGAGCTCATTATGGACATGATGCAATTAAAAATATATTAAGTGGTACTACAAATAAACTTATATTTATATCTGATGATAATTATGAACAAATTAAGGATGTAGTTGAAGAAACAGGAAAAGAAAATGTTGTAATGTATTCATTAGCAGATTATTTACCTAAAGATCCTACAAAATGTCAAGGATATCATCCTGAAGCAGATAAATATTATCACTATGAAGATAAAGCTAGTGAGTACGCAAAAGATAATAGTAAAATTAAGACATTTAATGAATACTTAGAGTATGGTAAAGATTATGATGGACCAATAGTTAAATGTGGCAATTTAGAAACAGATTTCCTTGTAACTTATACTAGTGGTTCTACTAGTATACCAAAAGCAATGATTCATAAGAATAGATCTGCAATAGTTGCAGGTAAATTTCACGATCCTGAATTATGTGGTAATCCAAAAATTGAAGGATTACGTGGTTTAGCAACCATACATCCAGATTCAAATACAGATGTAATTACATGTATGTTAGATAACTGGGCACAAGGATGGTCAGTTGCAATGGAACCAGAATATGGTGCTGATAAGGCTTTAGATATATTAATGATGAATGAGCCTAACTATGCAAACATGACTACAAGTCATTTGGTTGAAGCATCTAAAGATTATCTTGTTAGAGGTAGATATAGTGGTAAAAAAGCGCCATTCTTATTAGCAGCTTTCGCAGTTGGTGAAGGTTTGAGTCGCGGTGAAGAAAAATTTATAAACCGTATGCTTAGAAAAGCTAGAGCGGGTAGTGGAGTAAGTATATTAAAAGGATTAAAATTCTTTAAATTCCCATTTGTCGTTGTATCAGTTGGTGGAGGAGATTGTGAACATGGAGGAATATATTACACTCTATGGAAAGCATTTACACAAACTGCAAATAGTTACAAATTAGGCAAAGAAGATGCTGGATTAATACCAGTTCCATTTGCAGTTGTTACTGCACTAAAAAAAGATGCTAATGGTAATTGGGTTGAATGTAATTATGGTGAACCAGGTGTAGTAGTTGCTAATTCATATACAAATTTATCTGGATATAAAGATAATGAGGATGCTACTCGAAATCTTATAATAGAAGATAATTTAGGTAGAAAATGGGTTACTTGTAATGTATATGGTTATATTGATAAATTAGGTGGAGTTCATGTTAAAGGTAGAGTTCCTTCTAAAGATAAAATATTTAAGAATAAATATTTAATAGATGATTTTATTACTAAAGATTCAAAAAATATTTTATCATCTTCTACAGTAGAGGTTAATGGTAATTTAGTTGCCACTATTCAATTTCAACCATTTGCTCAAGATACTCCAGAAAAGATAATTAAGTCATTATATGGTAGATTAAAAAAGAGATTCCATGAATATGTTTTAAGTTCTATATATATAAGAATAATTCCAGTGGATTGTTCTTTACCACTTACTCCATCAGGAAAAAGAAGTTCTGTAGCACTTGAAAACTTAGAATTAGATAATACAATATTGTTATCTGATCTATTTGAGAACATTAAAAAAAATGTACGATAGTAATAATTTTAACAATTATTACTTTTTTTATGCTATAATGAATTATAGGTGATAGTATGGTATACATATTTTGTGTAAGTTTGATATATATATTACTCATTTCTTTTGTTTATTTTACTAAAAAAAGAATTGAAAATTATGATAATAAAATATATTCAGCAATTTTATTAATTACAATATTTGGTATTGTATTGGATATATCTCAGTTAATTCTTATTAGATTGTATATGCCAAGTTTAATAATTAAAATTATTGGTAAAATATTCTTAGTATATATATTATGTTGGACATGTATGTTTTGCTCTTATATATTAAGTTTATCTTCAGAATCTAAGTTAAATAGAATTTTATCTAAACTAAGATTTGTTATTTTATATTGTGGTATATCTGGAGTTTTAGCATTACCACTAGAATACTATCACAGCGAAAGTCAAATATATACATATGGATTATCAACAAAAGTAGTATATGCTGGTGTATGTTCTTATATAGTAGTTATGGTTGTAAGTTGTGTAATAAACATAATTCATAATAAGAAAAAGATTAATAAATATGTTCCATTAATACTATTTTTAGCTACTGGAACAGCTTCTACTATATTACAATTTTATAATCCATCATTCTTATTAACCTCACCATGTGAAGTATTTGTTACAATACTTACATATTTCTATATTGAAAATCCAGATTTAAAGATGATTAATGCTTTGGAACTTGCTAAAAATCAAGCAGAGAAAGCTAATCATGCTAAGAGTGATTTCTTAAGTAGTATGTCACATGAAATACGTACACCACTTAATGCGATTGTAGGTTTATCAGAAGATACTTTAACATATAAAGATCAAATGCCTGAAGAGGTAATTGAAAACTCTAAAGACATAATAAATGCTTCACAAACATTACTAGAAATAGTTGGAAACATACTAGATATCAATAAAATTGAAAGTAATAAAATGGAGATATATGAAAATCCATATAACTTTAAAGAAGAAATTACTAAAATGTGTAGGGTAACACAAACACGTATAGGAGAAAAAAATATTAAATTTAATTTATCTATTGCGGACGATATACCTTACGAATTAATAGGTGATAAAGCTAAAGTAAAAGAAGTTATAAACAATATATTTACTAATGCAATTAAATATACTGATCAAGGAGAAATTAATTTAACTATCAAATGTATAAATGATTTAAATAAGAATGTTACAAATATAATTGTTACTTGTCAAGATACAGGTAAAGGTATAAAAGCAGAATTAATTAACAGATTATTTACTAAATTTGATAGACTTGATATTGAACGTAATACAACCACTGAAGGAACAGGACTTGGACTTGCTATAACAAAATCACTTGTTGAAATGATGGGTGGAAATATAAATGTTCAATCTCAATATGGTAAAGGTTCTATATTTGTAATTCAAATACCACAAAAGATTAGTATTTTAACTAAACCATATATTGTAGAACCAGAGAAGCACGTAACTAGTATAAACTATGGTCAAAAGAAAGTACTTGTAGTAGATGATAATAAATTAAATATTAAAGTTGCTCGTAAAGCACTAAGTGATTTTAATTTTGATATAGATGAGTGTTATGATGGAGAAGAATGTTTAGAAAAAATTAAAGATGGAAATGAGTATGATTTAATACTTATGGATATAATGATGCCTAATATGGGTGGAGATGTTGCTATAGCTAAATTAAAAGAAAATCCAGATTTTGATATTCCGGTAATTGCACTTACTGCAGATGCAATTGCAGGTGCTAAAGAAAAATACTTAGAAGAAGGATTTATTGATTATATAGCAAAACCATTCTCTAGGGATCAAATAAAAGAAAAATTAGATAAAGTATTTTCAAATGAGAAATAAAAGATATATAAACTATATATCTTTTTTATTAACATAAACAATATTTTTTCATATTATATACTGGTGATACTGTGATATTGGGAATAATATTACCACTTCTAGGTACAACAGTTGGATCTAGTATGGTCTTTTTATTAAAAGATAAATTAAATAGTAATATGGAAAAATTATTACTTGGTATAGCTAGTGGGGTAATGGTATCTGCATCTTTCTTTTCACTAATACTACCTAGTTTAGAAATGAGTAATTGGATACCAACAACTATTGGTTTTTTACTAGGTATTCTTTTTTTAGATTTTCTCAATTATAAAATAGAAAAAAGTAGTAACTTTAAACTTACACTTGCAGTAACACTTCATAATATTCCAGAGGGTATGGCAGTGGGTGTTATATTTGCAGGTGTACTTACTCATAACGTTTTATTTTTAAGTGCATTAACTCTTTCAATAGGTATATCACTTCAAAATATACCTGAGGGTGCTATTATATCTATGCCACTTAAAAGTAACATGAGTAAAAGTAAGGCTTTTTTAATAGGTACGTTATCTGGTATAGTAGAACCAATATTTTCTATTATTACAATTCTTCTTACTAGTCTAATTGTACCTATTCTTCCATACTTACTTTCTTTTGCAGCCGGTGCAATGTTTTATGTTGTTATTGATGAATTAGTACCAAATTCTAGTGAAGGAGATACTTCTAGAATCACTGTTATAGCTTTCTCTGTTGGCTTTATAATAATGATGATACTTGATAATTTGTTATAATTTTAGTATAATTATTAAGGTGGTAAAATGAAGGACAATAAATCAACAATTATAGTAATTATATTAAGTTCAATATTATTAGTATTTGGACTTTGTTATAAGAAAGATACAATAATTAAAGATAATATAAAATTTAGTAAAGAGTATACTGAAGTAAGTAGTGATAATGTATTTGAATATAAAACTATTGATGAAATAATTAAAATTATGGAAAATGGTACAGGAGTAGTATATTTAGGCTTTCCTGAATGTCCTTGGTGCCAAGCATATGTTAAATATTTAAATGAAGTTGCCAAAGAAGTAGGTATAGAAAAAATATATTATTTTAATATTTTTGAGGATAGAAAAAACAATACTGAAAAGTATCAAAAAATTGTATCTCTTTTAACAGGAGAGTTACAATATGATAATGAAGGTAATGAACGTATTTATGTACCTAATGTATCATTCCATATAAATGGAGAATTAGTAGGTATAGATTTTGAAACATCTCTTGATACACATGAATTAAGTGATCCTAAAGAATATTGGACTGAAGAAGAAATTAATGAATTAAAAGATACTTTAACTCCATTAATGGAGAAAGTTAATTCTAAATTATCAAGTTGTAATGATTGTAATAAATAACGAATTTTTATTCGTTTTTTAAGTAGGTGAAATATGAATAGATATAAAAGTGCTAAAATAGCTAGTACTTTAGGAATAATATGTAATTTATTCTTATTTGTTATTAAAGGAATAATTGGATTTATTACTAATAGTCAAGCTATGATTGCAGATTCATTTAATAGTATTGGTGATATATTTACATCAGTCATGACTTATATAGGAAATAAAATAGCAAGTGTTCCACGTGATGAAGATCATAATCTTGGTCATGGTAAGGCTGAATATATATTTTCTATGTTAATGAGTATAGTTATGATTTTTACATCACTAGTTATACTTAAAAATGCAGTATTATCTGTAATAAACGAAACTGAGTATAATTTTTCTAAATGGTTGATTATAGTATGTATAATTACTATAGTAGTTAAATTTTGTTTATATATATATACAAGTAAACTTGCTAAAAAGTATAATAATTTATTAATCAAGACAAATTCTAAAGATCATAGAAATGACTGCTTTATGACAAGTTTAACTTTAATTTCATGTATATGTTCTTATTATAATATTAGATATATAGATGGTGTTGTAGCAGTCGTAATAACAACATTTATTTTAGTAACATCTATTCTTATATTTATTGAGAGTTATGATGTACTTATGGATAAGTCTATAAGTAATGATACTAAGAAAAAAGTTCTTGATATAATAAAAGGACATGATGAAGTATTAAGAATTCAACATTTTAATTCAACACCTATAGGATATAGATATCAAATATCATTTACAATTTTTGTAGATGGTAATTTATCTACTTTTGAATCACATGATATAGCTAATACTCTAGAAAAAGAGATAATGAAAGAAATAGAGGAAATATACTTAGTTGTAATACATGTAAACCCAATGAATGTGAGTAAGTAATTATTTACTTACTTTTTATTTGTGTTATAATTAATAATAGAGGTGACATATGAAAAAAATAGTATTACTTATATTAATTCTTTTTTTGACTGGTTGTGGCTCAAAATATATAAAATGTACTACAGATATAGATAATGAAAGTTTAAATTATAAATTTCACGCTGAGTACAAAATATACTATAAAGATAAATACGTCACTAAAATAGTTAAAAATGAAAAATATACAACAGACAATAAAAATCGATTAAATTATTTAAAAGAGTATAAAGAATTAGAATACGATATGTTGTCTAAATCTTATGGTGGCTATAAATACAAAGTAACTACTAGTAAAGAAGCAGTAAGAATTAAAACAACTATAACTGCTAAAAATTTAAATGTTAAAAGAATGGTAGACGATAAAATAATTGATAAATATTATACGTCTAATAACAAAATACTTTTAAGTGGATTAAAAAAACACTATGAAAGTAAGAGTGCAGTTTGTAAATAGGAGGGCATTATGAAAATAAAAGATATAAAAGCACGTGAAATATTAGATTCAAGAGGAAATCCTACTGTAGAAGTAGATGTAATACTTGAAAATGGAATAATGGGAAGAGCTAGTGTACCTAGTGGAGCTTCTACTGGCGTTAGAGAAGCATTAGAACTTAGAGATGGAGATAAATCTCGTTATAATGGTAAAGGTGTTTTAAAAGCAGTTAATAATGTTAATACACAAATACGTGATTTAGTTATTGGTATGGATGTAGAAAATCAAAAAGAAATAGATTATGCTATGATTAATTTAGATGGTACTGAAACCAAATCTAAATTAGGTGCTAATGCAATATTAGGTGTATCTATGGCATGCCTTAAAGCTGCAGCTATATTAAATGGAAAACCACTTTATGAATATGTAGGTAGTGGTAAAACACTTCCAAGACCAATGATGAATATAATTAATGGTGGAGCTCATGCGGATAATAGTTTAGACTTTCAAGAGTTTATGATTATACCAAATAGAGATACTATAAAAGAAAGAGTTAGAGTAGGTGCAGAAGTATTTCACTCTTTAAAGAAAGTTTTAAATGAAAGAGGATTATTTACTGGAGTAGGTGATGAAGGTGGATTCGCACCTAACCTTGGTAGTAATAGTGAAGGATTTGAACTTATAATAGAAGCTATAGAAAAAGCTGGATATATGCCTGGAACTGATGTTAATCTTGGTATAGATGTTGCAGCTTCTGAATTCTATGAAGATGGTAAATATGTACTTAAAGGAGAAGGTAGATCTTTAACAACTTCAGAATTAATAGATTTTTATGAAGAATTAGTTAATAAATATCCAATTATATCTATAGAAGATCCAGTAGATGAAAATGACTGGGAAGGATTTAGATTAATTACAGAAAGACTTGGAGATAGAATACAACTTGTAGGTGATGATTTATTTGTTACTAATAAAAAATGCTTACAGCAAGGTATAGATATGCATGCAGGAAATGCTATACTTCTTAAAGTAAATCAAATAGGAACAATTACTGAAACAATAGAAACTATAGAATTAGCAAGATCTAATGGATATAACACAATAATATCTCATAGAAGTGGTGAAACTGAAGATACTACTATTGCAGATTTAGCTGTTGGCCTTGATTTAGGTCAAATTAAAACAGGTTCATTATCTAGAACAGATAGAATTTGTAAATATAATGAATTAATAAGAATTGAAGAAGAATTAGAAAAATAAAAGTAAATCTAAGTTTTATATGGTATAATATATATAGAGACTAGGAGGGTATTATGGCAAAGAAAAAGAAAAGAAATGAAGAAGAAGTAGAACCTAGTGGATGGGTAGTAGAATTAAAAGGTATCTTACTACTTATAATTGCTATAATAGGTTTATGTCCTTTTGGCATAGTAGCTAAAATTATAAAAGGTTTTTCTTGTTTTACATTTGGTACTCTATGGGCACTTTTCTTAGTATATATAGGTGCTATAGGTATATATACCATAATAAAAAGAAAATATCCTAAACTATTTAGTGCTAAATCAGTAGGAGTAATAATAATACTTTTAGGACTTTTATCTATATTACATATGAATTATATTACTGATGATATGGATCCTAATAGATTTAGTCTGTTTGGTGATGGATTTAAGGTATGTGAAGAAACAGTTAACAATATATTAGACTATATTAATACATCAGAAGGTAAAATATTAGAGATAGGCGCATCTACTGGTGGAGGTATCCTAGGTGCAATATTTATAAGTATATTTACATCTCTTTTAACACTTAACGGTGCTACATTTATATGTATTGTATTAATAGTATGCGGAACAATTTTATTTACTGGTTTATCACTTTATGAAATGTGGAAGAAAACTGGTGATGAAGTTAAGAAAGTTGCTAGTAAGGTACATGGTACTAAGAAAGAAAAAGTTGAAGAAGAGGATGATACATCTGATGATGAAATCATTAATCCAGTACCAGTTGAACCTTTAGAACCACTTGAAAATAATTATGTAAATAAAAAATATGTTTTACCACCTATATCTTTACTTAATAATGTTACAAGAACAGATAGTAAAGAAAATGAGATGGCAATTAAAACTAATATACCAATACTTATACAAGTATTAAGAGACTTTGGAATAGAAGGACATGTAGTTGCTACACATGTAGGACCTGCTGTAACTCAATATGAACTTGAAATAAAAGCAGGTACTAAAGTAAGTAAGATTCTTGGACTTAATAGAGAAATAGCTCTTGCTTTAGCAGCTAAAGATGTACGTATACAAGCTCCTATACCTGGTAAAAATACTATAGGTATAGAATTACCTAATAGACATATTTCAATGGTATCAGTAAGAGAAGTATTATCTAGTAAAGAAGTAAAAGAAAAACCAAATTCTAAATTACTAGCAGTACTTGGTAGAGATATAATGGGTACTCCACAATACATGGAAATAAATAAGACACCACACCTTTTAGTAGCAGGTTCTACTGGTAGTGGTAAGTCTGTTTGTATCAATAGTATTATCGCATCAATACTTATGCGTGCTAAACCAGATGAAGTTAAACTTGTACTTGTGGATCCTAAGAAAGTAGAACTTTCTATATATAACGGAATACCTCATTTACTTGCACCTGTTGTAACAGATCCTAAAAGAGCTAATGTTGCTTTAAAACGTATAGTAGGTGAAATGGAAAGACGTTATGATGTTTTTGAAGAAAGTAAAACTAAAAACATTGAAAGTTATAATGCTTATATAGATAAACAAAATGAAACTCTTCCAGAAGGAGAGAAAATTAAACATATGCCATATATAGTAGTAATAATAGATGAGTTAGCAGATTTAATGTTAGTTGCTGCTAAGGAAGTAGAAGATTCTATTATGCGTATTACTCAAATGGCACGTGCAGCTGGAATACATTTAATAGT
>JAEEGL012351782.1_pt1 | contig 15025 bp, 16 predicted proteins | sample 9134231 | NCBI WGS metagenome assembly JAEEGL01 (sample SAMN16246548, study PRJNA631951) | gut metagenome | biome: gut microbiome; feature: rumen; material: fiber-attached | host: Bos | place: Iran: Karaj | collected 2018-10 | reverse complement strand
CGGACTGCGGCGACCTTCGTGCCGATGATCACCAGATCCTGTCCCCGGTGCTTCGGGGTGATCCGGCAGGAGGGGCGGCTGAAGCAGTTCGTTTCGTCCGGCTGCAGCACGGAGCCCCGGATCTCCACCGTGAGATCGGAAAGCCGGGGGACGCGGATGCGGGAGCTTCCGTCCCGGCCGATGAGCAGGGCCTCCCGCCGGAACAGCGGCGGGGCGGACACGAAGCCGTCCTTCACGTGCAGGCCGATGGGCGTGCCGATGCTGTCGTAGGGACTGGCGCAGTCGAAGCGCTCCATGGTGAAGAAGGAGGCGCTGCTGCGGAAGGCGGCGCCGGTCTCGCTTTCCGAGAGGTAGCCGCACAGCCCGTTTACGGGCAGGATGTTCGTCTGCGGCAGGTTTCCGCAGAGGATGCGCACACAGCCGCGCTCCTCCAGCAGCTTCCAGAAGGCCCGGACCTCCCCGGACAGGAAGACCGGCCGGTTCCCGGCCGCCATGACGCCGCGCCGCAGGGCCACGGCCGCCGCCGTGAGCCGGTCGGCCACACGGCCCCAACGTCCGGTCTCAAAGGGGAAGGGGACCGGAATGTCCTCCGGCAGGCGGAACAGGATGAGCTTCCCGAACAGCCAGGGGCATTTCGGGATGATATAGGTTTTATAGAGGGAGCACAGGGCATCGAAGGCCCTCTCCGAGGGAGCCGGTGAAAGGAACTCCAGCCGCTCCCAGCTGTCGAGGCTGACCTTCTGCACCAGCTGGCGCTCCCCGTTGGGGTGATGGAAGGTGAAGATCTCAGATCCCGGCATGGCAGACTCCGATCCGAATGGGATGCGCCGCACGGGCGGCGGGAAAACGGGAAAGGCCCGGTCTCAGCGGCGCAGGATGCATTTGAGCATGTTCTCGATCAGCTTGCCGCCCAGCCCTCGGATCCGGCTCTCCCGGAGCAGGTTTCCGGCAAGACGGAAGTTGCCGATGAGATTGATGTCCGCCAGGTCGGAAACGGTCTTCGCCCCGGTCTCCCCCAGGATCCGGAAAAGCTCCTCGATCAGGGAATCGGCGTCTTCCGGAGACATCTCCCGGACGATGTTGTCCATGGAAGTGTTGAGCGCCAGGCTGGCGTCGGTGAGCGATCCGACCCGGACGAAGCCTTCGGGTGAGGTCTCCCAGCGGTAGCCGTCGTGGGACTGGACACCGGAATAGACACAGCGGACGATCTCCAGCGTGACCTCCTTTTCCAGAAGGGTCCCGATGACGGAGGTCTCCGGCACGATCTCGTGGAGACGGTCCCGGATGGCGGCGTAGCCCTCCAGCGTGAAAAAGTCGGGCTTGAAGCCGGGGCCGTCAAAGCTGTACACGGCGGTGATCCGCTCCCGGACCGTCGGGTCCTGCATGGCCGCGGCGTAGACGGCCAGGTTGCCGCCCTTGGAATGCCCGGCCACGATGATCGGCCCGTCATAGACCGAGGACGCCCAGCGGAGATACTCCGCCGCCTCGTGCTGGGCGGGCACCGCGTCCCGGACGCTCATCCGGAAGTCCTCCTTCCAGGACACGAGAAAGTCGTCCGTGCCCCGGAAGCTGACGAAACAGGTCCCGTCCGGCACAAGAACGGTCAGGGCGGAAAACTGCTTGACCTCGGTTTCGTTGAAGGAGCTGCGGAAGCCGGAGAGCATCAGGTCCCGGTAGCGGGGGGTGTCCGGCAGGATGCGCTGCACCTTCAGAATGCTTTTGGAGGCAAGGATCCCCAGCACGACGGAATCGGGGTCGTCCCCGAAAAGCCGCCCGTTGCAGCTTTTAAGATCGATGGCGGAAGCGTCTCCCGGCACGATGCCGGTGAGATCCGGCGAACCGATCTTGGAAAACACATAGTAATCCACCTCGTTGAAGGGCGCGATCTCCCAGGAGAGATCTCCGCGCCAGCGGATATATTCGGAAATACCGGCCATCTCATGCTCCTTTCCCTGCCCGGACACAGGGCAGCCTGCCCAAATCGCCGGGTGCATCCGGCCTGTCTTGTGTGGATTATACCATATTTGCACAGCGACGGAAAGATGCTGCAAGAATCCCATTGACTTTAACAGAATAAAGTGATAAACTGCTAAAGCAACAAGAGCAGAAGGAGTCGCTTATGCAGAACTATTATTCCGAAGCGGTGGATGCGCTGTTCAAAAGCATCCTGCTTCTTGAGTCCGAGGACGAGTGCAGGGCCTTTTTTGAGGACCTGTGCACGATCAAAGAGCTTCAGGACATGGCGCAGAGGCTGGAGACGGCGCGGTTGCTGTACTCCGGGAAAAACTATCAGGAGATCTCGAAGCAGGTGGGCATCAGCAGCACCACCATCAGCCGTGTGAGCCGGTGCCTCAACTACGGCGGGGGCGGCTACGAAAAGGTGATCGCCCGGCTCGAGGAGAGGGAGAAGAGCGATGAAGCTTGATCCTTCCGTCCTGAGCAACACCGAGCGGATCCGCTTTGCCCTGCGGACCCTGTATGTGGGCAGCGGCTACGAGAAATACGCCATGAGCCGCTTCGAGGAGTATGATCTTTACAGCCGGAACAAGGATTTCCTCGTCTCGGACAACGTCATCACCTTTACCGACACCAACGGCAGGCTCATGGCCCTCAAGCCGGACGTGACGCTGTCCATCATCCAGAACAGCCGGGACGAGTCGGACCGGCTGCGGAAGCTCTGCTACGACGAGAGCGTCTACCGGGTCTCCAAGAAAACGGGCTTCTTCAAGGAGATCCTGCAGTCGGGACTGGAGTGCATCGGACGGGTGGACGGAGCGTGCCTGACGGAGGTGGTCTCCCTGGCGGCGGAAAGTCTCCGGATGCTCAGCGGCGAATACGTGCTGGTGCTGTCCGATATGGACATGGTGCTCTCCGTGCTGGATTCCATGGGCGCCGCCGGGGAAGCCCGGCGCGGCATCCTCCGCTGTGCGGGGGAGCGGAACCTGCACGGGATCGACGAGATCTGCGAAAGGGAGGGCATCGGTCCGGAGCGGCGCCGCCCGCTGAAGGAGCTGCTGTCCGTATACGGGCGGGCGGAGAAGGCGCTGCCGGAGCTGGAGAGGCTCTGCCCGGACGGGCCGCTGGCCGCGGGTCTGGAGAAAATGAAGAGGATCGTCGCCGGTCTCCGGGATCCGGCGCTTCGCGAGCGGATCGAGATCGACCTTTCGCTGATCGGCGACGGGAACTATTACAACGGCCTGGTCTTCCGGGGCTTTCTCGACGGCGTCCCCGACCGGGTGCTGTCGGGCGGACAGTACGACCGGCTCATGGAAAAGATGGGCAGAAAGGCCAGCGCCGTCGGCTTTGCCGTGTATCTGGACGAACTGGAGAGGATCGCTCTCCCGGACGATCTGCTTTGAGGTGGAGCGCGTGGAAAAGATGCTGAATATCGCCCTTCCGAAAGGAAGGCTCGGAGACAAGGTATATAAGATGTTTGATGCGGCGGGCTTTCCCTGCCCGGAGATCCTGGAGCCGAACCGCCGGCTGACCTTCGAGAACCCGGAGGCCGGCGTCCGCTATTTCTGGGTAAAGCCCTCGGACGTGCCGGTGTACGTGGAGAGGGGCGCTGCGGATATCGGGGTGGCCGGCAAGGATATCCTGATGGAGTACGAGCCGGATGTCTATGAGCTGCTGGATCTGAAAACGGGCAGATGCCGCATGATCTCCGCCGCGCCGGAGGACTACCGGGACGATCCCCGGCGCACGCTGCGGGTGGCGACGAAATTCGCCGGCATCGCCCGCCGCTACTACGCGTCCCTGGGGCGGGAGATCGATATCATCCGCCTGAACGGCTCCATCGAGATCGCCCCCATCCTGGGGCTGTCCGATGTGATCGTGGACATTACCGAGACGGGCACCACGCTCCGGGAGAACCGGCTGCGGATCCTGGACTGCATCGCTGAGATCAGCGCCCGTCTCATCGCGAACCGCTCGGCCTTCCGCTTCCGGCAGGAGATGATCGAAAGCGTGATGAAGGGGCTGGCGGCGCAGACGGAGGTGGGAACATGATGCGGATACTGAAAAGCGGAGTCGCCTCTCCCGGGGAGATCCTGTCCCGGTCCTTTCCCGTGGCCGAGGTGGGCGAAACGGTGGCGGAGATCCTCCGGAACGTCCGGCAGCGGGGCGACGCCGCCCTGCGGGAATACACCGAACGCTTCGACGGCGTGGTCCTCGACAGCTTCCTCGTAAGCGGGGAGGAGATGGAGGAGGCGCTGGGAGCGGTCTCCGAAGAATTCAAAGCGGTGCTGGAAAAGGCGGCGGAGAATATCCGGCGCTTCCATTCCCGGCAGATCCGGGAGGGCTACCGCATCGAAAACCCCGACGGCACGGTGCTGGGCGTGAAGATCACGCCCATCGAGAAGGTGGGGCTGTATGTGCCGGGAGGCACCGCCCCCTATCCCTCCACGGTGCTGATGGACGCCATCCCCGCCAGGATCGCCGGCTGCGCGCAGATCGTCATGGTGACGCCTCCCCGGAAGGACGGGAAGGTGGATCCGGGGATCCTGGCGGCGGCGCACACGGCGGGGGTGGACCGGATCTACAAGGTCGGCGGCGCGCAGGCCGTGGCCGCGCTGGCCTACGGAACGGAGAGCATTCCGAAGGTGTATAAGATCGTCGGCCCGGGGAACGCCTACGTGGCGGCCGCGAAAAAGCAGGTGTACGGAGAGGTCTCCATCGACGCCGAGGCGGGGCCCAGCGAGGTGCTGATCGTTTCGGACGGCCGGTCGGATCCCGCGATCCTGGCGGCGGACCTGCTGGCCCAGGCCGAGCACGACGTCATGTCCAGCGCCGTTCTCATCACCGATTCGGAGGAGCTGGCGCTCAGGGTCCAAAGTGAAATCGAAAGGCAGCTTCCCCTTCTGGAGCGGGAGGCCATCGCGAGAGCCTCCGTCGAGAACAACGGAAAGATCATCATCACCGGCAGCCTGGAGGAGGCGCTGGACATCGCAAATGAAATAGCCCCGGAGCATCTGGGGCTGTGCGTGGACGAGCCCTTCGGATACCTGGACAGGGTAAAAAACGCCGGGTCCATCTTCCTCGGCCGCGACGCGCCGGAGCCGCTGGGCGATTACTTTGCCGGCCCGAACCACACGCTGCCCACGGGGGGCACGGCCAAATTCGGCAGCCCGCTGTCCGTGGACGATTTCATCAAGAAATCCCAGTACACCTATTACACCCGTGACGCGCTCAACGCCGTTGCGGACGAGATCGCGCTGTTTGCGCGGCAGGAGGGTCTGACCGGACACGCAAGGAGCGTGCTGTCCAGAAAGGAGGCGGAGGCATGAGCCGCTTTTTCAGCGAAAAATACGCCTCGCTCGACCCCTACACCCCCGGGGAGCAGCCCCGGGACCGCCGGTATATCAAGCTCAACACCAACGAGTCGCCCTTTCCGGTCTCCGCCCTTGCCGTGCGGGAGGCCACCCAAGCCTTCGAACGGCTGAACCTCTATTCGGATCCCGAATGCACGGGGCTGGTGAAGACCGCGGCGGAGGCCCTCGGACTGGCGGAAAACGAACTGCTGTTTACCAACGGGTCGGACGAGATCCTCAACTTCGCCTTCATGGCTTTCTGCGACGGGGAGCATCCGGCGGCCTTTCCGGATATCACCTACGGCTTCTATCCGGTGTTTGCCGAAATAAACCATCTTCCCTATGAGGAGATCCCCCTGAGGAAGGACTTCACCGTGGAGATCGCGGATTATTTCAACATCGGAAAAACCATTTTTCTTGCAAACCCGAACGCGCCCACGGGGATCGCGCTGAAGCGGGCGGAGATCGAGCAGATCCTGATCCGGAATCCGGACAATGTGGTGGTGATCGACGAGGCCTATGTGGATTTCGGGGCCGAGAGCTGCCTTCCGCTGATCCGTGAATACGAGAACCTTCTGGTGGTCCAGACCTTTTCCAAATCCCGCTCCATGGCGGGGGCAAGGCTCGGCTTCGGGGCCGGCAGTGCGGAACTGATCCGCGACCTCCGGAAGATCAAGTACTCCACCAATCCCTACAACATCAACTCCCTGACGATGGCCGCCGGCATCGGCGCCCTGAAGGACCGGGAGTACTTTGAGCGAAACTGCCGGGCCATCGCCGAAACCAGGGCGCATACCGCCGCAAAACTGAGGGAACTCGGCTTTTCGGTCACGGATTCCTCCGCTAATTTCCTTTTTGTACGGCATCCGGCCTTCGGAGGGGAGGAGCTGTACCGGAAGCTGAAGGAGCGGGGGATCCTCATCCGGCATCTGTCAAAACCCGCGATCAGCGAGTACAACCGGATCACCATCGGAAAACCTGAAGACATGGAAACACTGCTGCGCACGATAAAAGAGCTGCTGGAGGGAAAACAATGAGAAACGCGGAAATCTTCCGGAAAACCAATGAGACGGAAATCCGGCTGCGGCTGGAGCTGGACGGAAAGGGAAACTGCGCCGCCGACAGCGGCTGCGGCTTTCTGGACCACATGCTGACGGCCTTTTCAAAACATGCCGGCTTCGACCTGGAGCTGACATGCAAAGGCGACCAACAGGTCGATGACCACCACAGTGTGGAGGACATCGGCATCGTCCTGGGGCAGGCCTTTAAAGAGGCGCTCGGAGAGATGAAAGGCATCGGACGCTACGGGAGCATCATCCTTCCCATGGACGAGGCGCTCATCCTCTCGGCCGTCGACCTGTCCGGCCGGGCGTATCTGGGCTACGAGGTCCGCATCCCCACGGAAAAGGTGGGCAGCTTCGATACGGAGCTGGTGAAGGAGTTCTGGCTGGGCTTCGTCCGCAGCGCCGGCTGCACGCTGCACCTGCGGCAACTGTCCGGGGACAATTCCCACCACATCATCGAGGCGGTGTTCAAATCCGCCGCACGGAGCCTGAAGCAGGCCGTCGCGGTCGACGCCGCCGCCGCGGACGCGGTCCCCTCCACGAAAGGGGTCCTGGGATGATCGCCATCGCGGACTACGGCGTGGGGAACCTGTTTTCCCTGAAGAGCTCCTTCCGGGCCGTCGGCCATGAGGTCACGGTGACGTCCGACGCCGACGCCCTGCGGGCCGCGGAGAAGATCATCCTCCCCGGCGTGGGGGCCTTCCGGGACGCGGCGGCCAAGCTCAGGGAGAGCGGCCTGGGGGACGTGATCCGGGAGGAGGCGGCGGCGGGAAAGCCGCTGCTGGGCATCTGTCTCGGGATGCAGCTGCTGTTTGAAAAAAGCTATGAGTACGGGGAATACGAGGGGCTCGCGCTCCTTCCCGGGGACATCCGGCCCATCGCCGACGTGATCCCCCCGGGGCTCAAGATCCCGCACATCGGCTGGAACGCCCTGCTGCTGAAACGCGATTCCCCCCTGTTCGCCCGCATCCGGAACGGCGACCACGTGTATTTCGTGCATTCGTACTATGCCCGGACGGAGGAGAGAGTGGTCACGGCCGCGGCGGAATACGGAGCGGAGCTCACCGCGGTCGTCGGACTCGACAATGTGTACGGCTGCCAGTTCCACCCGGAAAAAAGCGGGGACGTGGGCCTGAAGATCCTGCAGGCATTTTGTGAGGAGACCTGAACATGTATCTTTTTCCCGCCATCGATCTGTATGAGAAAAAAGCCGTGCGGCTTTACAAGGGCGACTATGCCCGGATGACGGTCTACAGCGACGATCCGGCCGGCAAGGCGAAGGAGTTCGTCCGCTGCGGAGCCTCCCATATCCACATCGTGGATCTGGAGGGGGCCAGAGACGGCACGACGCCGAATTTCGACACGGTGTGCCGGATCAGGAGCGAAAGCGGCGCCTTCTGCCAGATCGGCGGCGGCATCCGTTCCATGGAGGTGATCGACCGCTACCTCTCCGCGGGGCTGGACCGGGTCATCCTGGGCACCGCGGCCGTGCAGGACCGGGCGCTTCTGAAGAGCGCCGTCGACCGGTACGGAGAGCGCATCGCGGTGGGGGCGGACATCCGGGACGGCTTCCTGGCCGTCAAGGGATGGACGGAAAGCTCCTCGATCACGGCGGAACGCTTTTTCCGGGAGATGAAGGAGACCGGCGTCCGGACCGTGATCTGCACGGACATCGCAAAGGACGGCGTGCTGCAGGGGACCAATCTCGAACTGTACCGGGACCTCTCCCGGCGCTTCGATCTGGACATCGTGGCCTCGGGCGGGGTGTCGGGCATGGAGGATATCCGGAAGCTGGCGGAAATGGGCCTGTACGGCGCGATCATCGGAAAGGCGCTGTATACGGGCGATGTGGATCTTGCGAAAGCGGTGGAGGCGGCAGAATGATCACAAAAAGGATCATCCCCTGCCTGGACGTTAAAAACGGCAGGGTGGTAAAAGGCGTGAATTTCCAAGGCCTCGGCGACGTGGCCTCCCCGGTGGAGCTGGCGGAGTACTACAGCTCCTGCGGCGCGGACGAGCTGGTGTTTTACGACATCACCGCCTCCGCCGAGGACCGGGGCATCTTCACGGAGATCCTCCGGGAGACTGCGGAGAAGGTGTTCATCCCGCTCACCGTGGGCGGGGGGATCCAGTCCGTCGCGGACTTCGACCGGGTGCTCAAGTGCGGCGCGGACAAGGTGAGCGTCAATTCCGGAGCGATCCGGGACCCCGGGCTCATCGAGAAGGCCGCCAATGTATACGGAGACCAGTGCGTGGTGCTGTCCGTGGATATCAAGCGGGTGGACGGCGTGTTCCGGGTCTTCGCGAAGGGCGGGCGCGAGAATACGGGAATGGAAGCGATCGCGTGGATCAAACGCTGCGTGGATGCCGGCGCCGGGGAGATCGTGGTGAACTCCATCGACACCGACGGCGTGAAGGCGGGCTTCGATCTGGAGATGCTCTCGGCGGTCTGCGACGCGGTCAGCGTGCCGGTGATCGCCTCCGGCGGAGCCGGGAAAACGGAAGACTTCCTGACGCTTTTCAAAGCGCTGCCGAAGGTGGACGCCGGGCTTGCGGCCTCCGTGTTCCACTTCGGCGAGATCCGGATCGGGGATCTGAAGAGGGAAATGGCCGCCAACGGCATTCCCGCAAGGTTATGAGGTGAGGATATGATCGAACTTTCGGAACTGAAATTTGATGAGAAGGGCCTGATCCCCGCCATCGTGACGGACGCCTCCAGCGGGAGGGTCCTGATGCTGGCGTACATGAACGAGGAGAGCCTGCGCATCTCCCTGGAGAAAAAGCTCACCTGCTTCTGGAGCAGGTCCAGGCAGGAGCTCTGGCTCAAGGGCGAGACCAGCGGCAATTACCAGCATATCGTGTCCGTCACGGCCGACTGCGACCGGGACACGCTGCTGATCGCCGTGGAGCCGGACGGACCGGCCTGCCATCTGGGCACGCAGTCCTGCTTTGCTTATCCGGTATGGGAAAGCGGGGAGCCGGAGGCCTTTTCGCTCTCCGCCCTGATGGAGCTGATCCGGGGGAGGAAGACCGAACCGCAGGAGGGCTCCTACACCTCCTATCTGTTTGAAAAGGGACTGGACAAGATTTTGAAGAAGGTGGGCGAGGAGACCACCGAGGTCATCATCGCCGCCAAGGCGGAGGATAAAAAAGAAACGGTATACGAGATCGCGGATCTGGTGTATCATGTACTGGTGCTGATGACGGAGGCGGGGATCGGCACGGAGGACGTGCTCCGGGAGCTGGCCTCCCGCCATGTGATCGATCATAAAGTGAAACAGGAGAAGATGACCGGATGATCCGAACAGACCTGCACATGCACACCACCTACGGCGACGGGCGCAACACGCCCGAGGAGATGGTGCTCTCGGCGCTGTCCATGGGCATGGAGCGCATCGGCTTTTCCGAGCACAGCAGCGTGCCCTTCAATCCCCGGGAAGGCATGACCGGGGACAGCGTCCGGCAGTATATAGAGGAAATACGAGGGCTGAAGGAAAAATACCGCGGCAGGATCGAGATCCTCTGCGGCATCGAGAAGGATTCCGCTTCCGAACAGGACGTGTCGGAATTCGATTACGTGATCGGTTCGGTCCATTACCTGGGGAAGGACGGCGCGTACTTCGCGGTGGACGATACGCCGGAGGTCCTGCGGCAGGCGCTGGACCGGCACTACGGCGGCGACTTCGCCGCGCTGGCGGAGGACTATTTCGACGCCGTCTCGCAGGTGGCGGAAAAGACCGGCGCCCACATCATCGGCCACTTTGATCTCATCACCAAGTTTTCCGAAAAGGGAATGGAGATCGACACGGACGATCCGCGCTACATCGCGGCCTGGCAGCGCGCCGCGGACCGGCTGCTGCCGCTGGGGATCCCCTTTGAGATCAACACCGGGGCCATCTCCAGAGGCTGGCGCACATCCCCCTATCCGGAGAGGAGGATCCTCGAGTATCTCCGGCAGCGGGGAGGCAGATTCCTTCTTTCCAGCGACAGCCACAGCGCCGGCACCATCGCATACGCGTTCGACCGCTATGAGAGCCTGCTGTGAAAGCGGCTTTCCATCTTAGGGGACGGCAGACGTCCGGAGGAGATCGGGCATGGAGACATTGATCGAGCTATACGACAACAGACCGCTGGAGAACGTTCTGGCGACGGAGGTGTTCCGGCCGGCAAGGACCGTGTTCGTCTGCTCGGAGGACCTGGAGGACAGCAAGGCCCAGCGGAGAAAGATCCGCCGCTACCTGGACCACCGGGGGATCGGCACGGAGATCCTCTTCCGGCAGACACGGCTGTACAACGCCGGGGAGGTCTTCGCCCTGCTGCGCAGCGTGACCGACAGCTATCCGGACTGCGCCATCGACATCACCGGCGGCACCGACGACGCGCTGTTCGCCGCCGGCCGCCTCAGCGCCGACCGGCCGGAGCTGCCGGTGTTCACCTACAGCCGGCGGAAAAACCGCTTCTTCAGCATCCGCAACGCCGACTTCGCCTCCGACCTGGAATGCCCGGTAAGCTATACGGTGGAGGACATCATCCTGATGGCGGGCGGCTCCCTGCAGATGGGAAGGGTGGACAATTCCATCCTCGCCGGATACATGGACCGCATCGAGCCCTTCTACGAGCTGTACAGCCGGAACCGGCGGGACTGGGTCCGGGCGGTGGAGTATATCCAGCAGATCTCCGCCGTGAGGCCCGATGAGCCGGTGCCCCTGTCCGTGCGGGGCGATTATTACCAGAAGGGCGAGCGGGGAGGAAGGCTCGCCGCCCCGGAGCAGATCCTCCGGGAATACGAGCGGATCGGCTTTCTCTCCGGACTGCGCATCGAGGCGGACAAGAGCGTGGAATTCCGCTTCGCCGACCTGCAGATCCGGGCCTGGATGCGGGACGTGGGCAGCGTGCTGGAGCTGTATACCTATAAGGTATGCGTGGAATCGGGCTCCTTCAACGACGTCGTCACCAGCGCCGTGGTGGACTGGGAGGGCGAACGGGGAAGAACCGGCGTGACCAACGAGATCGACGTGGTGGCCACCCGGGGCGTCATCCCGGTGTTCATCAGCTGCAAGACCTGCGATGTGAAGACCGAAGCCATCAACGAGCTGAGCATCCTGCGGGACCGCTTCGGCGGGGAAATGGCCCGGGCCTATCTGGTCACCACCGGCGCCTGCTCCTACATGGCCAAGCGGAGGGCCGCCGAGCTGAAGATCGGCATCCTGGACCGGCAGGACATCGCCTCCGGGGCCTTCCGGAAGAGCATGGAGGCTCTGGGGAAGCGCCTCTGAAACCGGCGGAAACGAAAAAGCACCGGACGGGATGTCCGGTGCTTTTCGGCTGAACGATGATTTATGGTTGTGTCGGATGAGGCGGGATGGTATATTGGCGGGGAGGAAGGTGAGAGGATATGTACTGTCTGAAGTGCGGAGCCCCGATGTTTGATACGGATAAGTTCTGCCGCAGCTGCGGAGCCGCAGTGCCCCGCTTTGCTGAGCCTTTTTTCGTGCCGCCGCAGCCGCGGAAGAGAAAGCTGTGGTGGTACGAATGGGTCCTGATCGGGCTTGCCGCGCTGATCGTACTGGAGTACATAAACGGCCTTTTTGATCCCGGGCAGCAGTATATCGAACGGTCCTACTATTCCGAACGGTATGAGACGGAAGAGATGGTCTGGCTGAAAACGCCGGATTCCACCGTGATTTCCAGAATAGGCTACAACGAGGACGAGGAAGTGCTGGGGATCACATTCCGGAAAGCGGGGAGCACCTATTATTACTACGATTATCCGTCGGATCTGTGGGAGGAATTCCTGGACGCGGATTCCCTGATCGATTACTACAACCGGAATATCAGGGGGCAGTATTCAAGCTCCAAGGGAGATTATTAAAAAGGCCGGGAGGAACTCCTCCCGGCCTTTTTGCTTTCCGGTACAGAAAGCATCACTCGATGCTGATCATGTAGAAGTACACGGGCTGGCCTCCGTTGATGACGGTGATCTCCGCATCGGGGAAGTTGCCCTTGAAGGTGTCGGAGACGGCGTTGGCGGCCTCCTCGTCCACATCCTCGCCGTAGTACATGGTGATGAATTCGGGATTCAGCTCGTCGATGGCCCAGCTGAGCTCCCTGAAGAGGGTGGAGATGCTGGTGAAGCTTCCCACCAGGGCGCCGTCGAGCAGGGCCAGATATTCGCCGGCGTGGATGGAGTGGCCGTCGAACTCGGAATCCCGGGCAGCGTAGGTCACCATGGCGGTGTGCACGGAGGCGAGGCTGTCGGTCATGGCGGCGGCGATGTCCTCTGCCGTGCCGTCCGGCATGAAGCTCAGCATGGCGGTGACGCCCTGCGGAACGGTCTTGGAGGGGATGACGATCACTCTCTTGGAACTGAGGGGAACACACTGCTCCGCGGCCATGATGATGTTCTTGTTGTTGGGCAGAACGAACACCGTGGAGGCGTTGACGCGGTTGACGGCGGCAAGGATGTCCTCCGTGGAGGGGTTCATGGTCTGCCCGCCGGTCACGATGCCGTCGCAGCCCAGCTGGCGGAACACATCGGCCATCCCGGCGCCGGCGCAGACGGAGACCACGCCGAATTCCTTTTCCGGCTCGGCGGGGGCGGCGGGGCTTTCCAGCTCCTTTTCCACCTCTTCCAGATCGTCCGTGCTCTGGGCCTTCTTTCCGGCGGCCTGCTGCATGGCCTGGGTGACCATGTTTTCGATCTTGGCCAGCTCCAGCGTGCCGTATTTCTGCGCCTCGGTGAGCACCTCACCGGGGATGTCCGTGTGCACGTGCACCTTGAAGATCTCGTCGTCCTCGTTGATGACGATGCTGTCGCCCACGGAATCGAGATAGCTGCGGTAGGGGGCGATGGAGGTGCCGGCCTTCTTGTTGACGATGAAGACCGTGTCGAAGGCGAAGGTGATGTCGTCCAGGGAAACGGCGCTGAAAACGCTCTCCGTTCCCTCGGACGGGGCGGAGCCCTCCTCGGGCATCGTGAATTCGCCGCGGAAAGCCTGCAGCATGGCCGTGAGGATCACGCAGTAGCCCTTGCCGCCGGCGTCGATGACCCCGGCTTTTTTCAGGACGGGGTTCTGGTTCACGGTGTCCGCCAGGGCGTCCTCGGCGGCAAACACGGCGCATTCGAGCATGCCGTCCACCGTGGCGCCGACCTCGGCCGCTTTCTTCGCGGCGGCGGAGGCAAGGCGGGAGACGGTGAGGATGGTGCCCTCGGCCGGCTTCATGACGGCCTTGTAGGCGGCGTCCACGCCGTCGCACATGGCTCCGGCAAACTCCACGGAGCCGGCGGTGTCCATTCCCTTCAGGCGCTTGGATATGCCCCGGAAGAGAAGGGAGAGGATGACGCCGGAGTTTCCGCGTGCTCCGCGCAGGAGCGCGGCGGCGACGCAGTCGGCGGCCTCATCCAGCGAGCTGAATTCCTTCCTGTTCAGCTCGGTGACGGCATTGGACATGGTGAGACCCATGTTGGTGCCTGTGTCGCCGTCGGGAACGGGGAACACGTTCAGCTCGTTGATGGCCTGTATATTGCTGTGAAGCGCCGCGCTGGCACAAAGGATCATGTTCTTGAACGCGGCGGCGTCGATATAGTTCGTCAAATCAGCACCTCCGAAATGTCGGAATCGGGAAAGCGGGGGATCATTTGATGATGGTGTCTATGAAAACATCCACACTCTTCACCGGGACGCCCGTGGCGGTCTCCAGTTTGTACCGGACCTCTTTGATGATGCTCGAGGAGACGGCGGCCAGGTTCACGCCGTGGTCCACCCCTATGTGGAGCTCGAGAGAGATGGAATCGTTCTCATCGTCGTAGCGGACGATCACGCCCTTGGACATGGTCTCCTTCTTCAGAAGCTGCCAGGGGCCGCCCTCCTTGGCGCAGGCGACCATTCCCTTTACGCCGAAGCAGCTCGTGGCGGCTTCGCCGGCCAGGTACGTGAACACCTCGCTGTTGATACTGATGTTTCCGGATTCGCGGGTTATATTCAGCATGTTGCTCGGCCTCCTTTACGTGACACCGGAAAGAAAAACGCGGACAGTTCGCAAAAAACTGCGCGGTCATCTGAAAAGCAGTGCATGTGATTATAATACATATAAAGTAAAATCACAAGTGAAATGTTCTCCGAACGGGCCTTTTCGGCGCAAGAACGGGATTTTTACCAAATTGGCGGCGCAAAATCACACGGGAATTGGGATTATTGGAGCATCGGTTCTTTTTCGCCGCAGCTCCTTTTTTTGGTTTACTTTTCGGAGGTTTGATGATAGACTGTATAAGTCAGATTATGGCAACAGCTGAATAAAACTTTTGATATGGAGATGATTTACAGACATGCAGAGACACTTCAAATCCATGGACGGCAATACCGCTGCCGCCCACGTATCCTACGCGTTTACGGAAGTCGCCGCGATCTACCCCATCACGCCCTCCAGCCCCATGGCCGACTATGTTGACCAGTGGTCTGCAAACGGACGCAAGAACATTTTCGGTTCCAGAGTAAAGGTCCAGGAAATGCAGGCGGAATCCGGCGCCGCCGGCGCCGTCCACGGCTCCCTCAACGCGGGCGCCCTGACCACCACCTACACCGCATCCCAGGGCCTGCTCCTCATGATCCCGAACATGTACAAGATGGCCGGCGAACTGCTTCCCGCCGTTTT
>JAEEGL011911971.1_pt1 | contig 15025 bp, 14 predicted proteins | sample 9134231 | NCBI WGS metagenome assembly JAEEGL01 (sample SAMN16246548, study PRJNA631951) | gut metagenome | biome: gut microbiome; feature: rumen; material: fiber-attached | host: Bos | place: Iran: Karaj | collected 2018-10 | reverse complement strand
TAGCCACAAGAATTGATGCTTTGAGGCTGTTGTTTCCGGAGGCTTTTTGGCTAAAACAGCATTTTCCGAGGTTTTAGCCACAGGAAATGATGCTTTGAGGCTGTTGTTTCCGGAGATTTTGTGGCTAAAACGGCGATTTCCGGAGTTTTAGCCACAAGAATTGATATCGGAAGTTTGAAACAGCCTGTAATTTTGTGACCTAAACAGCGTTTTTTGAGGTTTTAGCCAAAAGAATTGATGTCGGAAGTTTGAAACAGCCTGTAATTTTGTGACCTAAACAGCGTTTTTTGAAGTTTTAGCCACAAGAATTGATGTCGGAAGTCTGAAACAGCATGTGATTATGTGACCTAAACAGCGTTTTCCGAAGTTTTAGCCACAAGAATTGATGTCGGAAGGCTGAAAAGGCCTGTAATTTTGTGACCTAAACAGCGTTTTCCACGGTTTTAGCCACAAAAAATGATGGTAAAAGGCTACCAAACCCTGTAATATCGGGTGTTGTCTTTATGATGGGGTAAATAAAAGAGTCGGAAGCTCCCCCTTTAGGTATTATAGGATCACCACGATCCAAATAATACCGGAGGTAGAACACAAGAGGCAGAACACAATGGCTCATCTCGATATTACCCAGGATCAGGATGATATTCTTCAAATTACTTTCAAACGATCGGAGAAGATGTTGTATTTATAAATCCGTTGCCACAGGGGCTATGAATGCATATAATGAGTAGATAGTTATTGTAAAAAGTTGAAATACCTCTTTCTAAATAGGAGACTCTCATGAACATACAAAAAGGAAGACCCCTAAACTCTGAAGGCAGGACACAAAGGGAACTGCGTACATATGATATGCTGGACGGGCTGGGGATAGGATATGACCGGGTGGACAGCGAACCTGCGGACACAATGGAAGCCTGCGACGCCATAGGAGAAGTGCTGGGGGTGGACATATGCAAGAACCTCTTTCTTTGCAACAGGCAGAAGACTGCATTTTATCTGCTCATGATGCCCGGAGATAAGAAGTTTAAGACGAAGGAACTGTCTGCCCAGATCAACTCTGCCAGACTTTCCTTTGCGGAACCCTGCGATATGCTGAGGCTTCTGGACATTGAGCCGGGATCCGTCAGTGTGATGGGGCTCATGAACGACACGGGACATGAAGTGCAGCTGTTGATAGATGAGGATCTGCTGAAGTTTGAATATGTGGGCTGCCACCCATGCATCAACACTACCAGCCTCAAGATACGTACGGAAGATGTGATAAAGAAGTTCCTGCCCGCAGTGGGGCACGGATACAGAACGGTTCATCTGGTGGGAGAAGACTAAAATGATGATCTTAAAAGAAGCAAATTTTGAAGATATTGAAAAAGAATGGCTGTTCGTGAAGGATATGCCTGCGGACGAGAACGGACTGCTGAATTCCTGGGAGGGAGTTTCCTTTGAGGATTTCAGAGACAAGGCGCTGCCGGAGATGCTGAAGGACGCGGCGGGCATAGACCTTCCCGACTGGAAAGTGCCCTGCACCACCTATTTTCTTTGGAACGATGAGACCATTGTGGGCCAGTTCCGGCTGAGACATCATCTGAACGACGCTCTGAGAAACGGAGCGGGCCATGTGGGCTATTTCATCAAGAAAGAGTTTAGAGGCATGGGATATGCCACGGAAGGACTGAGACTTCTTTTGGAGATCGCCCGTAACATCGTGCCCGAGGACGACATCTATCTCAGAGTGAACAGGACCAATCCCGCATCTCTTCGGGTCATGAAAAAAAAACGGCTGCAGGATCATTTCCACAGATGAGAGCAAGTACTATGTGCGCATTAAGAAAGCGGAAAACAAGAGTTTCAGGCTGATCTTCGTGCGTCACGGTGAACCTGATTACGTTGGGGACAGACTGACAAAGACGGGTCACGCTCAGGCGGAGGCTTGCGCGGAACGCCTTAAGGATGAAGGAATAGAGGAGATCTATGCCTCGCCCATGGGCAGGGCGCAGGAAACGGCGTCTCACACCGCGGAGAAGCTGGGGCTTCCCATAAAGACACTTGATTATATGCATGAAGTTGACTGGGGTGGGGAAGGAGTGCCGGACGGCGGACATCCCTGGACTATCAGCGAAAAGATGGTGAATGACGAGGATTTTGATTTTTATGGCGAGGATTGGAAGAAACATCCGGGATTCGAGAAAAACAAGGTTACGGAACTTTACGACGTGATCTCGGCGGGGATCGACGGATTCCTTGAGACTCAGGGCTTTAAACATGAAGGATCCAGGTTTTTATGCGAAAGAGATGAGGCAAAGACAGTGGCTCTCTTCAGCCATGGCGGCTCCGGAGCCTGTGCCCTTGCCCACATACTTTCGCTTCCTTACCCTTACGTATGCACCTTTTTCCCCTATGCATTCACGTCCGTGATCATATTGGAATTCCCTGCTCAAAAGGGAAAGTTTGTGCATCCGAGGGTAGAATTGTTTAACGATGTCAGTCATATGAAAAATCTAAACGGAGGCGGAGATAGGCGGAACATACAATAAATGGACCGCTAACCTCGTCCCCGGGGACTATTCCCGGGGACCATTAGACACGAGCTTTGTGGTGCTTTGAGGCGGGGATCAAAGGCAGGATCGTGAGGAGCACCAGGATCGCGCCTGCGATGAAAAGAGTGTGGGTGGGGAGATAGGCTGTGAAGCCGTTCTCGTCAATGTATTCGCCGCTCTTCTTGATGATGGGATTTGCAAGAAGGGGAGCCACGATCATGGGAATGAGGACGAAGAACAGGATCCTGATGCCTTCAAACTGACCTCTGGCGTCTTCGGGATAGAGCTGCTTGCTCCAGACGGTGACGCTCTGCAGGAAGAGCACATATCCCACTCCCAGAAGGATCACACCGATCAGAAGAACAGGGTTTAAGACCGTGTTCACATCAATATTTTCGGGACGGACGAAGAAGCCCAATATGCCCACTCCGATGCTGTTTATGATGACAGAGGCAAAGGAGACCATGGGCTCTTTTTTATTGTTCAGAAGCTTCGTGCAGGGAATGGTGCAGAGCATGGCGAGAGTCAGGCCTATGCCCTCGATGTAGCCCATCATGTCCGGTGTGAAGCCCAGATAGTAGATCATGTAATTTCCGATGTGGGCAAAATACATGTTAAAAGCGATGAAGTAGACTGCGAGGGCAAGATTGACCCAGGCCAGTTCCTTGTGCTTTATGTAACTTTTGAAATTCAGGATGCTGATGAACTGCTTCCAAAAACTTCCCTTGACCGAGGGCTTCAGGCCCTCGACGTCTTTCATGGCAAACAGTGAGAACAGACCGAACAGGATGATCATACCGCCCATTACGAGGAACAGGCGCATATAATTGTGGTTTTCGCCCACAAGCATGCCTCCCACAACGGTGCCCAGAATGGTTCCGATGATGGGCTGAGTGGCAATGGCTGCGCCCAGCTGGCCGCGGTTCTTATCGTTCATGTTGTCGTTGATCCAGGCGTTAAATCCGATGTCGTTACCCATGGAACCGAAGAAACTCATGATCGCATCGGCAGAGATCACGGCAATGCCCGCGGTGAGCAGGACGGAAGCCTGACGTCCCGTGCCGCCGGAGGTGATGAATTCCGTGAGACCGAAGGCGATGGTGAAAAGACCCCAGAGGATGTAACCCAGAGAGATCAGGATCTTTCTTTTACCGATCCTGTCGGAAACGCAGCCGAAAAGGAAAGTGGAAAGTGTGGTGGCGGTGGCGGAAACTCCTACCATTATGGAAATGATGGTGGGATCCTTTGCAATTTTGGCATATACGAAGGTGTTGAACCACTGGTTCTCCATGTTCCAGCATATCTGCCCGGCTATGCCCAGTCCCCAGATGAGCAGCCAGAAAGTAAACATATTCTTCTTTTTCATATTCTCCTCCTTAAGTTTCCCGCGTCTCATACGTCGGGTCTGTTCATTTCCGATTATATCAGATATTCCCTGCTTTTGCTATTTTTCTTCTTTTTTATTGAATAAACCCACGGGATAATATATATTGAGAAAAGAAAACGGAAAGGAATCTGAAAAACGGAATGATGGGAACAAAGAACGAAAAATCAAAGATCTTTTACCATCTTCCGGGACTGTTCGAGTTTTATGAACTGTACAAGCTCTTTTTGCCCCTCTTCAGGGAACACAGGGAGTATTTCTACGAGTGGTGCGACATAGGCTCCGTTTACGGTGCTCCCGCCGACTGCATATGGGGCGGAGGCCGCGTGGGCTTCGGAGACGCGGATCCCGTGGACACAGCTGCCCTCATGAAGGCATATGACGTATCGAGCCGTCTTACCTTCAGCAATTCACTGCTTTCCGAGGAACATCTGGGAGACAGGAGATGCAACGCTCTCTGCCGCCTTTTTGAAAAGAACGGTAATGTGAGGAACGGAGTGATACTCTCTTCTGATCTTTTGCTGGATCACATTGCGACGAACTATCCCGATTTTTATCTCGTTTCTTCCACCACAAAAGTCCTTACAGACTTTAATGACCTTAAAAATGAACTGGACCGCCCGGAGTTCGCTTTTGTTGTGCCTGATTTCAGGCTGAACAGGGAACTGAAGGCGCTGGAAAGCCTGACCCCGGAAGAAAAGAAAAAGACGGAATTTCTTTGCAACGAATGCTGTTGGTTCGATTGTTACGACCGAAAAAACTGCTATGAAAACGTAAGCAGGAAGAGCCTCGGGGAAGACTGCCCGGAGCATATCTGTGTTTCACCTGCGGCAAGTCGCGGCTATCGCTTTTCGGATGCCATGAAGAATCCGGGGTTCATCGGTACGGAGGACATTTTGAAGACATATGCTCCCATGGGCTTTTCCCATTTCAAGATCGAGGGAAGGAGCCTTGGAAGTGCATTGATCCTTGAGTTTTTGTTGTATTACATGACAAAACCCGAGTATCGTTTAAAGGTCAGGGAAGAGATCTATCTGGACAGCACACTGGATCTTTTTTAGAAACCTACACAGATTTTTAACATACAACGTTTAACATGGAAAGGAACAAACGTGGAAAAGAAAGAATACATCCGCAAAACAAAAGAAGACAGGCCTGTGGTGGCCATATGCTATGACTTTGACAAAACTCTGACTCCGGATGATATGCAGGCTCAGGGCTACATCCAGTCCGTGGGATATGACGTCAAGGAATTCTGGACGGAATCCAACCAGCTGGCGGTGGACAACGAGATGGACCAGAATCTGGCATATATGTTCAAGATGGTAAAGGAAGCCGAAGGAAACCTGGTGTTCAACAAGGACAACCTGAGGGAATACGGCGCGAAAGTTAAGCTTTTCCCGGGAGTTGAGGATTGGTTCGAGCGTATGCGCCGCTACGGCGAGGAAAAGGGCGTTATCGTCGAGCATTACATCATATCTTCCGGACTCAAAGAGATGATCGAGGGAACGGAGATCGCCCAGAAGGGCGCTTTCACCAAGATCTATGCCAGCTCTTTTTATTACAATGCCAGAGGCCTTGCGGTGTGGCCTGCACAGGTCATAAATTACACCAACAAGACCCAGTGCCTCTTCAGGATAGAAAAGGGTGTCCTGGACATTAACGATCCGGGTGTGAACGAGTACTTCCCGCCGGAAAAACTCCGTGTGCCCTTCAGAAATATGATCTACATCGGCGACAGCGACACGGACGTGCCCTGCATGAAGCTGGTGAACGTTCACGGTGGCTATTCCATCGGCGTTTACAATCCCGAAGAGGGAGACAAGACCAAGGTTTACAAGATGGTTAGGGACAACCGCATCAAGATGTTCGCTCCTGCGGATTACACCGCGGGCTCGCAGCTGGACACCCTGGTGAAGCAGATCATAGACAGGACCGCCTGTAATGAGGTGCTTGAAGATCTGAGCGCGGATTACAGGAATGAGGTGAGGGAGTTTGATGCGGCCAATTCCATGGATTCCTATCAGAATGAGAAGGATGAGCTCATCATACGCCTTGCCATGAGTCCCAGCTTTGTTTACACCCATCAGACCATTGCAAAACTCGAGAAATTCAGTGACTGGTCCGACAGTCAGAAGGAAAAACTCCTTACCATCCTCCTGCGCAACAATCAGGTGCGTATGATCGCAGGGGATGAGGACATCAGGAACTTCTACAATAAGCTCATGGAAACCATGGATCCCAACGATGAGAACGTGGACGCGGTGAAAGGGCTGTTTGACTGGTTTGCGCTTTTATGATGACGGAGGATATATGGTAAAGACAGTGGGAACGCCCATTGATCTTCGAAAGATCAGGGTTGAGGACCCTTTTTGGAAAAATGAGATGGAACTTGTGCGTAAAGAAGTGATCCCCTATCAGTGGAACGCTTTGAACGACAGGGTGGAAGGGGCTGAACCCAGCTTTGCTGTCAGGAATTTTAAGATAGCGGCGGACATCACCGCCAAGAGGAAGGCTTTGGGTGCAGGATACAAGGAAAAGATCTGGCCTACAGATGTTTTTTCTCTTAAACCCGAAGATCCGGAACATCCGGAAGATCGTTTTTACGGCTTTCTTTTTCAGGACAGCGATTTTTCAAAGTGGATCGAAGCGGTGGGTTATTCTTTGACCCAGCATCCCGACCCGGAGCTGGAAAAGACCGCCGACGGGATCATAGATGTGGTCTGTGCCGCACAGCAGCCCAACGGCTACCTGGACACCTATTACATCATTAACGATATGTCCAAGATCTTTACAAATCTCAAAGATCATCACGAACTCTACTGTTTCGGACATCTGACGGAGGGAGCCGTGGCCTATTACAAAGCTACGGGGAAGGACAAGCTGCTGAAGGCCGCAGAGAGATTTGCGGATTTCATAGATTCAAAGTTCGGACCGGAGGAAGGGAAACTCAAAGGCTATCCCGGACATGAGATCGCCGAGATGGCGCTGGTACGCCTCTATGAAGTCACGGGAAAAGACAGGTATCTGAAACTCAGCAGTTACTTTATAGACGAAAGGGGCAAAAAGCCCTATTACTTTGATGCTGAACATCCCGACGAAGCAAAACGTCACGGTGACCGGGAACGGTACCAATACTATCAGGCCCATCGCCCCGTCAGGGAGCAGGATGAGGCTGTGGGACACGCTGTCCGCGCTGCCTATCTCTATTCAGGAATGGCAGACGTGGCGAGACTCACGGGGGACGAGAGCCTTAAAGCTGCCTGTGAACGCCTTTGGGACAATATAGTGAATAAAAAGATGTACATTACTGGAGGCATCGGAGGAACGTCACACGGTGAGGCTTTCAGCTTCGAGTACGATCTGCCCAATGATCTTGCCTATTCTGAAACCTGTGCAGCCATCGGTCTTGTGTTCTTTGCAAGAAGGATGCTCCAGATGGACGTTGACGGCAGATATGCGGATGTGATGGAACGTGCCCTTTACAACACGGTACTTTCGGGTATGGCACTGGACGGGAAGAGCTTCTTCTACGTAAATCCACTGGAAGTGGTTCCGGAAGCCTGTCACAAGGATGAAAGGAAAGCCCATGTGAAGCCTGTTCGTCAAAAATAGATCGGATGCGCCTGCTGCACGCCCAACATTGCCCGTACGGTAAGTTCGGTGGCTTCATATGCCTATTCGGAAAACGAAGACACCCTCTTCATGCACCTCTATGTCGGAGGACATGTGGAAAAGTCCTATGAGACAGCGGACATTTTGTGGAACATCCGTCAGGACATTATGGGAGAGGGAACCGTGAAGATACTGTGTGAAAAAGCCGAAGCGAAGGGAAAAGGTGAAAAGCCTCAGACCATTGCGGTACGTATCCCCTCCTGGGCTGAAGGGTACACGGTTTCCTGCGGCTCCTCCGGGCATGAGAACAAAAAGGGCTATGAATACATCACAGGGTTCTTTAAAGAAGGAGATGAGATCACCGTCACATTTGACCGAAAGGTGCAGATCTTCAGGGCGTCTTCAAAAGTCTCGGAGGATCATGGCAAGGTGGCTGTTTCCTACGGACCCTTTGTCTACTGCCTTGAGGAAAAGGACAACGGTAAGGACCTTCATCTTCTGAGAGTGACTGCGGATCCGTCAAAAGCACGTTTAAAAGAACTTGATATTGCGGGAAAAACCGTTACGGCCGTCATTCTTCCCGGAAAAAGGGAAAAGGTGAAAGAAGAGAGCCTGTATTCCCTTTACTCCGAGAGCGAGTATGAGGATGCGGAACTCACATTCATCCCTTACTATACATGGGCCAACCGCGGGGAAAACGAAATGCGCGTGTGGGTCAACAGATAAAGAAAGAGGTGCGGATATGCCTTATTACTACGATCAAACTTATTTCCTTGTGCTGATCGCGCTGGTGATCACCCTGATCGCCCAGCTCAACATCAGCGCCACCTACAACAGATACAAAAAGGTGCCCAATTCCCGGGGGCTCACCGGCGGGGATGTGGCCAGGATGATGCTGGAACAGGCGGGGATAAATGATGTCTCGGTGGAAATGACCGGCGGAAACCTTACGGATCACTATTCTCCTTCGGAGCATGTGCTCCGTCTTTCGGCGGATGTCATAGGAGGAACCTCCGTTGCGGCTGTGGGCATAGCAGCCCACGAGTGCGGACATGCCATCCAGCACAAGGAAAATTACGGCCCCCTGTTCCTGAGAAGTGCTTCGGTGCCGCTTGCCAAGGCGGGAGGCTGGATCGCCATTCCTCTCATTGTTCTGGGATTCTGGCTGGAACTCATGGGCCTTGTGCACATCGGTATCATTTTCTACAGTTTTGTGGTGGCATTTGAACTCATCACACTTCCCGTGGAATTCAACGCATCAAAGCGGGCTCTTGTGGCGTTGGAAAGCGGCGGGATCCTGAGCAAAGAGGAACTGAAGGGTTCGAGAAAGGTGCTTTCGGCAGCGGCATTTACCTACGTTGCGGCACTTCTTTCATCGCTTCTGCAGCTTCTCAGGTTCGTTGCTCTTGCCAGAAGGAGAAGATAGAATAGTTTACCCTCCCCGTGAAGGATTTTTCTTCCGGAGGGGGTTATTTTTGTGGGAAAAATGCCGATAAAACCCATAGGGTTTGATTTATGCCTGACGATAAAAATGTTTGAAAAAAGATGGGATTATGTATATAATCTTTTTACGGGTTTTTATTGAAAGGAGTTTAAACAGAAATGTTTGGATATGATATAGGTATTGACTTGGGAACGGCCACCGTTCTCGTTTATATAAAAGGTAAGGGCGTTGTCCTTACAGAGCCTTCGGTAGTTGCATTTGACAGGGATACGAACAAGATACGCGCCATCGGTGAGGATGCGCGTCTCATGATCGGTCGTACTCCCGGCAACATCGTTGCGGTCCGCCCTCTCCGTCACGGGGTTATCTCGGATTACACGGTTACGGAGAAGATGCTGAAGCACTTCGTGAGCAAGGCCATCGGTAAGCATCGTTTCGGACGTCAGCTCCGTGTTTCCATCTGTGTTCCTTCCGGTGTTACGGAAGTTGAGAAGCGTGCGGTGGAAGATGCGGCCTACACCATCGGTGCCAAGACTGTAGCCATCATCGAGGAGCCCATTGCCGCAGCCATCGGAGCAGGCATAGACATCACCAAGCCTTGCGGCAGCATGGTGGTGGACATCGGCGGCGGGACAACGGATATCGCGGTGATCTCACTGGGAGGTACCGTAGTCAGTGCATCCATCAAGGTTGCGGGAGATGACTTCGATGAAGCCATCAGCAGATATCTGAGAAAAAACAAGAACATCGTCATCGGTGAAAGAACCGCCGAAGAGATCAAGATTCAGATCGGCTCGGCATACAGAAGACCCGAGACATTGTCCCTTAACGTAAAGGGAAGAGGAGCAGCCAGCGGACTTCCCAAGACCATTGCGGTCACATCGGAAGAGACCGAAGAGGCATTGAGGGAGACCACATCCCAGATCGTGGATGCCATCCAGAGAGTTTTTGAAAAGACTCCTCCGGAATTGGCGGCAGACATCGCAAACAGCGGAATAGTCCTTACAGGCGGCGGTTGCCAGCTCTGGGGACTTGAAGAACTTATAGAGGAAAAGACCGGCATCATAACCCGCACTGCGGACAATCCGAGAGTGTGCGTGGCCATCGGAACCGGTCAGTATGTAGAAGTTATCGAACATATGAGATAGAGAAAGACAGGAGAGACACATGGTCAGAGGACTGTACACCGCATGGACGGGCATGCGCAATGAACAAAAACGTCTGGACGTCATCGCAAACAACGTTGCTAACGCAGCCACCACAGGTTTTAAAACCGAATATGTTACATCCCAGTCCTTTGATAATATGCTCAAGGTCAAGATCAGGGACCGTTCCGAAGATTACGACAGGGATGAGAAACTGGGAAATGTGACTCTGGGTGTAAAGATCGGCGAAGAGTACACAGACCATCAGCAGGGATCCTTAAGACAGACAGGAAACACTTACGATCTTGCCATTGACGGAAACGGCTTTTTCAGAGTGAGAGTCGTGGACATAGCAGGCAAGGAACATATAAGATACACCAGAGCGGGTAATTTCACTGTTAATTCCGAGGGCGTCATCATGGATATGGACGGCAATCGTCTTCAGGGAGACGGGGGAGACCTCATCGTTCCCACGGATGCGGCCCAGATCAACATCGACACCCACGGTGCCATCTATGCCGACGGTGAATATGTGGACACCATCACACTGACGGATTTCGAGGATTACAAGTATCTCAAGAAATTTGCAGACACCATGTATGAGCCCGTGTCAGGAGCCACACCCATAGAGGAGCCCTCAGGACTCATCCGACAGGGCTATCTTGAACAGTCCAATGTCAACGTTGTCAGACAGATGACCAACCTCATAGTCATTACCCGTGCCTATGAAGCCAATCAGAAGGTCGTACAGACAATGGATTCCACCCTGGACCAGGCAGTTAACTCTGTAGGTAAGGTATAAGAGCGGTTTTTATCTTAAGGAGGCATATCAATGTTACGTTCACTTTGGACCGGCGCTTCGGGAATGATCGCCCAGCAGAATGCGGTTGATACAATTTCAAACAACCTGGCAAATGTAAACACTACAGGCTACAAGAAGGAAACAGTTGAATTCAAGAGCCTGCTCTATTCAAAACTTCAGACCAAGACCGAGGACAACGAGGGTAACCCCAAGCCCGTCATCGGTCAGGTGGGACTTGGTGTAAGGACAGCGTCCGTAACCTCCCGTTTCACTCAGGGCAATATGCTGGCAACGGGAAATGCCACGGATTTCTGCATAGAAGGAGACGGCTTCTTCATGGTGCGTACCGGCGAAGATCAGGTTTCCTACACCCGTGCGGGAAATTTCAACATATCCCTTGCGGCTGACGGTAACCTCACTCTTGCTGATGCGGACGGCAATCAGATCCTCTCTGCCACCGGAGAGCCCATCACCTTCGAGCCCACCATCAGCACCGCCAATGTTTTTATTGACGATTACGGCAAATTCTTCTACAGAAACCCCGACGAGACCATCACCGACCTCGAGATGCAGGTGGGTCTTGTGCAGTTCAATAATCCCACGGGTCTTGAAAAACTTTCCGGTTCCCTTCTGGCAGCCAGTGCTGCTTCGGGAGAACCCAGACTTGAGGCAGAAGACGATGCACTCAAGACCTCCAAGGTTCATTCGGGCTATCTTGAAGGCTCCAACGTCCAGACTGTCGATGAAATGGTAAACCTTATCGTTGCACAGCGTGCATATGAAATGAATTCCAAGATCATCAATGCATCCGACGAGATGCTCCAGCAGGCCAATAACTTACGTAGATAACGAGGTTAATGTTCATGCATGTGCGGTAAGCTTAGCTTCTGAAAGTTTACTTTCGAGAAGCCAAGCTTACTGCACATAATGCGAAGCATTGACCGACAAGACGCATGAGCAAGTAATCTTACAAAGTCTTTAGACTTTGTAAGATGGATTGCGAATGCGACTTGGCGGATGAACATTGATACATAAACACAGGAGGTACGAAATGGCTATTTCCCTCGGTTCCGATCTTTTATATAACCGGCAGCTTCAGAGCAAGGCTTCCGAAGCGTCCATAGACAAGCTTTCTTCAACGATCTCGGGGCTTTCCGAAAACAGTACCGACGAAGAACTCATGTCTGCCTGCAAGAGTTTCGAGGAGTACCTCATCGAGCAGGTGGTGAAGAGCACCAAGGAGACACTCCTTGAGAATAATGAGGAGAAGAACAGCAAGTATCTCAGCATGTTCAGCGACAATCTGAACCAGCATTATGCAAAGCTGATCTCGGATCACAGCAACCTGGGTATTGCTCAGATGCTTTACGATTCCATTAAACGCAACGGACAATGACAGTTAAGGGTTATATTTCGAAAATCATATACAGGAATGAGGACAATGCATATACAGTCATGACGGTAGAGACAGAAAACGATGAAGTTTGCTGTGTCGGTGTCATGGCTGTTTTTGATGAAGGCGAATATGTGGAAGTGGAGGGAGAGAGCGTATTTCACCCCCAGTACGGCGATCAGATAAACGTCACCCGCATCACTGCCATTGAGCCCACCGGAGCCGAGGACATGGAACGCTATCTTGCCAGCGGTGCCATAATAGGCATAGGAGCGGCTCTTGCCAAACGTATCGTAAGTAAGTTCGGTGACGACACCTTCCGCATCATGGAGGAAGAGCCCGAACGCCTTTCGGAGGTAAAGGGCATCAGCGAAGCGGGGGCCATGCGCATAGCTGAACAGTTCGTCAAAAAGCATGAACTGCGGAATGCCATGGTCTTCCTGCAGAAATTCGGCATTTCCAATTCGCTGGCTGTGAAGATCTATGAATTTTACGGAGACAGGATGTATTCCGTTATCAGGGACAATCCCTACCGCCTGGCGGAGGATATACAGGGCGTGGGCTTTAAGTCCGCAGACGAGATCGCCATGAGGGCCGGGATCTCTCCAAACGACGATTTCCGCGTACGTGCGGCCCTTCTATACACTCTGACTCTGGCAACGGGATCGGGACATGTCTATCTTCCGGAAGAGGAACTCATGCAGAGGACCGCGGAAATGATACCGGGAGACGAAGAGCAGATGCGCTATCAGCTTACCAAGCTCTTTACGGAAAACAAGATCGTGATAAAAGACGAGGAAACCAGAAACGTTTACATTTCCTCTTTCTACTATATGGAACTTAATGTGGCCAGAATGCTGAACGACCTGAACTGCAAGTTCAATATTTCGGAAGACAAGATCAACGAAAGGATACAGGGAGTCACGAAAGACCTGGATCTTGAACTGGACGATCTGCAGAAACAGGCGGTTTCGGAGGCGGCCCGTAACGGCATATTTGTTCTGACGGGTGGCCCCGGTACAGGTAAGACCACCACCATCAACGCCATCATTCGTTTCTTCGAAAGAGAAGGCATGGATGTTCTTCTGGCTGCGCCCACGGGGCGGGCGGCGAAACGTATGTCCGAGACTACGGGAAAGGAAGCCAAGACCATACACCGTCTCCTGGAACTCACGAAAAAGCCCGACGAAGGCTTGAACACGTCCGCCGGAATGGAATTCGCCAGAAATGAAAACAATCCTCTTGAGACGGATGTAATGATAGTGGATGAGGTGTCCATGGTGGACATTGCTCTTATGTATGCCCTTTTGCGGGCCATAGGCGTCGGAACCCGTGTCATCCTTGTGGGAGATGTGAACCAGCTTCCCAGCGTGGGACCGGGAAATGTGCTTAAGGACATCATTGCTGCGGAACGGTTCAATGTGGTGAGGCTGGAAAAGATCTTCCGTCAGGCGGCGGAAAGCTCCATCATCGTCAATGCCCACAAGATCAACCGCGGAGAAGAGATCTCCCTTGACAATCGTGTGAACAATGATTTCTTTTTCCTTGAAAGAAGAGATGTCAATGCCATAGTCGAAGGGATCATATATCTGGTCCAGACCAAGATCTCGGGCTTTGCCGGGGTCTCGCCCTTCGAAGTTCAGGTTCTTACTCCCATGAAGGCGGGAGAACTGGGCTGCGAAAGACTGAATCTGACCTTACAGAACACTCTGAATCCCGGCAGTCGCGGAAAAGCGGAAAAGGTCTTCGACAACGGAAAGGTTTTCCGCGAAGGGGACAAAGTCATGCAGATAAAGAATGACTATCAGCTGGAATGGACCGTGAAGAGCAAAAGAGGCATAGTCATCGATTCCGGCACGGGAGTTTTTAACGGCGACTGCGGCATCATCCGTGAGATCGATCTTCTTGCGGAACACATCACCGTGGAATTTGAAGAAGGAAGGACTGTGGATTACTCTTTCTCGCAGCATGACGAGCTGGTGCTGGCCTATGCCATTACCATCCACAAATCCCAGGGAAGCGAGTATCCTGCGGTGGTCATGCCCCTTCTGAACGGACCTTCAATGCTTTTTAACCGTAATGTTCTCTATACTGCGGTGACAAGGGCGAAAAAGTGTGTTACAATAATCGGAAGCTCCGATACTGTTCGTACCATGATAAGAAACACCATGGAACAGAAAAGGTATTCGGGTCTTGAACGGGCCATTCGCGACGTCAGGACAGAATGACACGGGAAAAATCACAGGAGAGGTAGTAAATATCATGAACAAAACAGCGCTGGTAATAATGGCAGCAGGAATGGGCAGCCGCTACGGCGGGGGGATCAAGCAGCTGGAGCATGTGGGAACTTCGGGGGAGATCATAATGGAGTATTCCATTTATGATGCTCTTAAAGCAGGTTTTGACAAGATCGTCTTCATTACGAGAAGAGATCTTTATGATGAATTCAAAAAGATAATCAAGCCCGCGATCTATGAAAAAGCGGAGGTAGAGTACGTTTTTCAGGAATTGGAGAACATTCCGGAAGGCTTCAGGGTGCCTGACGGCAGGACCAAGCCGTGGGGCACGGGACATGCGGTCCTTTCCTGTCTCGGCAGGGTGAAGGAACCCTTTGCGGTCATCAATGCGGATGACTACTACGGAAGCGAGGCTTTCAGGGTTATGCACGACTATCTGGCAAAGGTGGACGTCAATGCCAGACCCATGACTTT
>JAEEGL010803803.1_pt1 | contig 15025 bp, 12 predicted proteins | sample 9134231 | NCBI WGS metagenome assembly JAEEGL01 (sample SAMN16246548, study PRJNA631951) | gut metagenome | biome: gut microbiome; feature: rumen; material: fiber-attached | host: Bos | place: Iran: Karaj | collected 2018-10 | reverse complement strand
GATACAGTCTACTGAGAGCCCATGGAACATATAGAGCGGTCCCATCCACTCAGAGTCACGCTTAGCCAGATAGTCGTTCACTGTTACCACATGAACACCATTACCTGTAAGCGCATTCAGGAACACAGGTAGGGTAGCCACAAGGGTCTTACCTTCACCAGTGGCCATCTCGGCAATCTTACCCTGATGCAGAACGACACCACCAAACAACTGTACATCATAGTGTATCATCTCCCATTTCAGGTCATTACCTCCTGCTGTCCAGTGGTTATGATATATGGCCTTGTCTCCGTCGATGGTGATAAAGTCCTTCTTAGGATCTCCAGCCAGTTCTCTGTCAAAGTCTGTAGCTGTGACTATTGTCTCTTCATTCTCTGCGAAACGTCTTGCTGTCTCCTTAACGATAGCAAACACCTCGGGCATCACCTCATCAAGGGCTTTCTCATAGATGTCGAGCACCTCTTTCTCTATCTTGTCGATCTGTGCGAAGATGTCTGCACGCTCATCGATAGGTGTATCCTCGATCTTTGCCTTCAACTCGGCAATGCGGTTCTTCTGCTCAGTAGCAGAACTCTGTACTTGTTGCTGTAACTCCTTCGTACGCTGACGAAGTGCGTCATTGTCTAATGCTTCTACCTTTGGCGACACTGCCTTAACCTTCTCTACGAGTGGCTGGATGAGTTTCATGTCTCGAGAACTCTTGTCACCGAACAATGACTTCAAAATCTTATTAAAATTCATCTTTATATTTACGATTTGACTATTTACGATTTGACTATTTCTTTTAGCGGCTGCAAAGGTACAAATAATATTTGTAACCACCAAAGGCTTTAATACCTTTTTGCGTTTATCATTTATCCTTTATCATTTATCATTTTTAAAATAGTGGCTCTGCGGAACAGGCATTGGGGGCCCTGATACGTATTGCTTTAGCAATTGTAGGTGCAATACGGTCTGTGGTGACAGCTGTCTTTACCTTCTCGGCATTGATGCCTGCACCAAAGAAAATGATAGGGAACTGTGTGTATGAAGCCCTGGAGAGATGATTCTCCTGGGTACTCTCGTTGAGTATCCTCCAACCGGGGGATACCTCAATCATAATGTCTCCGTTGTGTTCGGGATGGAAGGCGTTTCTCACCTTCTCAATCTGTGGGTTGTTGCTGCTAAGCAACTGCAGGGCGGTATATACATTCCTTACTCCCTCGAGCTGTGAGATAAACTCCTGGGCTCTCTGTCCTGCATCGGTGAGACTGATCCTCTTGCTCTCTAAGAGCTTGTGATTCAGGTATAACTGGTTCCTGAACGATGTCTCCACATATCTTCCTTGTCCCCAGATAGCACCAAAGTACATATTGAGGAGATTGGCGGTACGCTCCATATAGAACGTGCCTGAGGGGATACGGTATTTCGCATAGTCGGAGTCTTCTTCATCACTGTAGCCTGTGCTTGTGATGACAAACAGCACATGCTCAGCACCCAGTCTTTTCTGCAGGGTCTTAATGAGTTTTGCTATCTCTCTGTCGAGTCTTGCATATGTGTCCTGCAGTTCCAACTGACATTCTGACACTGGCTTATGATCAAACGTTCCTGCATAGTAGGTGACACTCAGGAGGTCTGTGATACGGTCATAGCCTATACCATAGTTGGTGACACATTGCAGGGCTGTCTCTGTGACATCGGCATTGATGAGTCCGGATGCCTGATACTCTATGAATTTTCTTTCGCCTTTGAAAGCGTGTTTGAATGGCTTCTGGTCTCCAACGTGCTGATAGTAGTTAAACGTGCCTGAGAGTTCTATAAATGGCTCCCAGAGGGTCTTTTTTATATTTACTGCTGGTGAACGTAACTCATTGTTAGCCAACAACCATTGTGGCATCGGATTAAAGTAATATGCACTACTTTTCCATTGACCTGTCTGAGTGTCAAGCCATATAGCTCCATCAGCAGCATGACCTGCTGAGAGGATGGCTGCATCCTGTTGTGGGGCTATAGCGAAAACTTTTGCTAATCCCTGAGTCGCAGCCTTCAGTTCATCGCCTAAGGTAGATACCTGAATCTGAGCAGGCGAGGGGAGTCCTTGTTGCTTTGGATCATCAGTGCAGGAAACAGGTCTTAGACTCTCCTTGTTCATCCACTGACTACCGTTTATCCCGTGATAATATGGCGATACACCGGTTATCACTGACGTTATGGCAGAGGCTCTGTCCATGCCTGTAAAGGTATAGTAGGCATTCTCGTATACCAGTCCCTCCTTTAGCAGCTTCTTCAGTCCCTCCTGGCCATATAGCGGTGAGAAGGCATCGAGGTAGTCTGTCCTCAACTGGTCTATGGTGATATTCACCACGAGTCGTGGGGCATATTGTATCTTCTCCTGTCCTGAGGCTTCTGCATAGAACCCCAGTACCGCTAACATTGTTATATATAAATATCTCTTATTTCGCATATCTAATCACTATTCTACTCAGCAAACATAGTGCCAAACTCCAAATCCCCTCCGGATATGACTGCCAGATGCCTCCTAAGGCATAGAGCACAATCATTACTGCCAGAACCTTAAACCAGGTGTTGCGGCCTTTTACAACCGATGGGATAAAGAACAACGGCAGAGGGTTAAACAACAGTATATTCAGGTTTATCGATGTAGTAGGGTGCTGTGAGAATATCATCACGGTAAGCAACAGACCTATGAGGCCTTCTGCTACCATAAGCATCACATCCCACCATATAAAACATTTCTTTTGTTTCCACTCTACAAACATGGTACTGAGCGCAACCAACACAATGATAATTGCCATCTCAGTAGGCGACAGTATCCAGTCGGGCTCTATCATCTGAACGCCAGGAGGAACAACATCTCTCTGTTCTTTTACCAGTGGTCTGTATTCTCCATTGGCATATACCTGAGCCATTGCCATATCCTGCATGAGGTTCATGGGCAGAAACTCCTGTTCTGTCCTGTCAGTCTTGAAATCAGCCTTCAGGCCTAAGAGTATATCATTACCGAATCTGCTCCAGTCGTGATTGCGGTTACACTCACGGACCATTTCTCTGAATGTCGGCTTGTAATCCTCTCTGTCTGCCCATTCTACTTTCCCGTTAAGGCTCCGTTCGATGATGTCTCTTGGCCTTGTAGAACAGTTGTCATAGAAGTAATTATACCTATATACCTTATTCTCTGGTTTCAGATTCTCTGCAAGTGCCTTCTGCAGATTCCTCTTCTCGTCATTGGTGAGATTGATAACCTGTTCTGTTACCGAAGAGCCCCATTTCCTGTAATAAGGTACAAAGTACTCATATTTGATAGCTCCTAATTCATAGTCTGTAAGACCGAAGACAAACCTCAGAACGAAATATGGTTTGTTGAAATTAAACAGTCCCCAGTTGAATACATGATCCTGACCGGCAGTTGGTCCTGTCTTATGCAGGTCATGCCATCTGAGTGCCGAGTGTCCATAAAGACTGTAAATCTCCTCGTGGGGAGAACAGGTGATAAGACTGACCTCAACAGAGTCCATTGGGTCGATTTCGCTAAAAACGGTGTCATTACTCTCAGATATCGGTGAGAGACCATTTTGTGCATAAGAAACACTTATTCCACTGATAATCAGAGTGATAAGTGCTATAAATCGCAGTTTTGTAACTTTTTCTAAATGTTTCACGATGCAAAAATAACTTATATTTTCGAAGAAAAAGCCATTATTTCGGTTTTTTTTCAATAATTTTGCACCCTGAAATAAAAAAAAGTAGATGATAGCAAAAACTTCACATAAAAAATGGTGTGCGGTTAAGAGTAATCTCTTACCTCTCACCTCCCACCTCTCACTTAAATCATTCATTGCCTCGATGGCTTTGATGGCCTCTTTGTCAGCTTTTGCCCAGGGAGGAACAGTCTCTCCTTACAGCCAATATGCTTTCGGAGAACAGGCTGTCGGTGGAGGATCATACAACAGAGGAATGAATGGCCTGGGATATGCTCTTAACAATGGTGCTCAGGTTAATCCCCTAAACCCTGCCTCATATGCTTCTGTAGACTCTCTGACGATGCTTTTCGACATGGGACTGTCCGGTCAGATAACTAATTTCAATGAAAACGGTACCAAGTTAAACCGTCGTCAGGCCAGTTTCGAGTATATCATGGGTTCTTTCCGTGCATGGAAGAATGTGGGTGTCACCTTCGGACTGTTACCAGTCACCAATATCGGATACGAGTATACCACCTCAACAAAGCTCACAGATGCCAGCAAGACCACAGTAGAGACTGTTCATGGCGGTGAGGGCGGATTGCATCAGTTGTTCGTGGGTATGGGTGTACGTCCCATAAAGAACCTTGCTTTAGGAGCCAACTTCGCATATCTGTGGGGTGACCTGGAAAGAGGTGTTGCTACCACCACTGTTAATACATTCAATGCCCTTCATAAGGTGTACCTTGCTTCCGTAAGCAGTTATAACGTAGAATTAGGTTTGCAGTATTACCAGCCTATAGGTAAGGATAACATGCTTACCATCGGAGCGAAGTATACTCTTGGTCATAAGCTTGGCTCTGATCCTGAGTGTATGGTTATATCCTCCAATTCCCAGATCTCAAAGGCTGATACCACTTCAATGAAGATAAACAATGGTCTCGAACTGCCTCATATCCTGGGTGCAGGAGTATCTTTTCGTCATGGCACTCAGTGGGTCATTGGTGCTGATGTGGAGTTGCAGCGATGGAGCAAGACAGAGTTCCCTGAGTATTCCAATGCCCAATACACCCTTAAGAGTGGTTTCTTCGATGACCGTTACCGACTGGCTGTGGGAGGTGAGTTGTGTCCTCGTTGGAACTCAAGAAACTTCTTCCATCGTATCAGATATCGCGTAGGTGCGGGATATACTACACCTTATTATAAAATAAATGGCCAGGATGGTCCTCGTGAGATAAGTGCAACCATCGGTTTCGGTATTCCCATCATGAATGCGTATAACAACCGCTCATTCCTTAACATCAGTGCTCAGTATGTCAACAACTCTGCCACTGGTCTTATCAAGGAGAATACCTTCCGGATCAATATCGGTCTGACATTCAATGAGAAGTGGTTCGCTAAATGGAAAGTCGAGTGATTAAACAGCAGATTTCGCAAGTGAATAAACCGCAGATTTCGCGGATTTTCGCAGATTTATTATTTTTTAATCTGTATAATCTGTGTAATCTGCGGTTTAAAAGATGCTATCTGTGGTTAATTTTATCTGTGGTTATTTGCTCCTGTACTGAAGTGCAAGAGCACACTGCTCCTGCAGTCAATGATCGTGACTCTGCCTCTGTGATGACCAGCTATGGCGTGAATACCCTTATCAGTGACTCTGGTGTCATCAAATATAAGATTGTTACCGAGCGATGGGATGTGAATACCATCAAACAGCCCTCGCGATGGACCTTTGAGAAGGGAGTCTTCTTCGAACAGTTTGACGAGAAATTCCATACTGAAGGATATATCCAGGCTGATACTGCCTGGTACTATGACCAGAAGAAACTCTGGCATCTTCGTGGAAGGGTTCGTATCCGCAATGTCAATGGCCTTATCTACGAGTCACAGGAACTTTTCTGGGACGGTCTGAAGCACGAGCTTTACTCTAATGTGTTCTCTAAGTTAACTACTCCCGAACGTACTTTACAGGGCACGTATTTCCTTTCCGACGAACGTATGACCCACTATACAGTCTCCAATTCCAAAGGTTCTTTCACCACCGAGTCGATGGAACAGAAAGACGAATCATCATCCACTCCTGCTGATACCTCTCAGGTTGAGCAGACTCCATTACGTCCAAGATTGGAGAAACACTCCAGAACTGCTCAATAATATGTCTTCTCTGATTATCGCCATAATAATATCGATGCTTTTCTCTGCATTCTTCTCGGGAATGGAGATAGCCTTTGTTTCTTCCAACAGGATGTTGGCAGAGATGGACCGAGAGAAGCATGGTATCTCGCAGAAGGCATTGGATATCTTCTACCAGCACCCGAGCAACTTCGTGTCTACGATGCTGGTGGGCAATAACATAGCCCTTGTCATCTATGGTATCCTCTTTGCCCAGATCTTCGACCAGACGCTCTTTGCTCCTCTCAACGACTCGGGTAGGGTGATATGCGACACATTGCTCTCTACGGTAGTGGTGCTCTTTACTGGTGAGTTCCTGCCCAAGACGCTCTTTAAGAGCAATCCCAACTCAATGCTCACTTTCTTTGCTATCCCTGCATGGATCTGTTATGTCATGCTCTATCCTATATCCAAATTCGCTACCCTGATAGCAAAAGGCATACTTCGTATCTTTGGTGTCCACATGGACAAGAACGTTGCTGACAAGGAGTTCACAAAGGTCGACCTCGATTATCTGGTGCAGTCATCGATAGATAATGCCAAAGATAGTGAGAAGATAGGTGAAAGGCTACGGGTAGGCGAGCGTAGCTCGGGAATGGAGGTCAAATTCTTCCAGAATGCCCTGGATTTCTCTGAGACAAAGGTTCGTGACTGTATGGTTCCCCGTACGGAGATAGATGCCATCGAGGATACCTCTACCATAGAACAGCTCAAACAGACCTTCGTTGAGTCTGGTCATTCCAAGATCCTTGTCTATCATGAGGATATTGACCATATCATAGGTTACATCCACTCCTCGGATATGTTCCGATTACCGCAGGGTCAGGATAACTATCCACTATCCACTATCCACTCTCAACTGGTGCGTAAGATTTCCTTTGTGCCCGAGACGATGTTGGCCCAGAAACTGATGAAACAGCTGATGGCCGAGAAACGCTCTCTGGCGGTGGTTGTCGATGAGTTTGGAGGCACCTCGGGATTGGTGTCACTTGAGGATATCATGGAGGAGATAACAGGTGAGATCGAGGATGAACACGATAACACAAATCTCGTGTCGAAGAAACTGGAAAACGGAGAGTATATCCTCTCTGCCCGACTGGAGATAGAGAAGATCAACGAACAGTTTGATCTTGACCTCCCGGAGAGTGATGATTACATGACTCTTGGAGGACTGATTCTGCATGAATACCAATCATTCCCGAAACTCAACGAAGTGATCAGAATTGCTCAGTTTGAGTTCAAAATCATTAAGAATACAGCAACAAAAATAGAACTTGTCCGCCTAAAAGTGGTCGAATAAGCGAAAATTCCCTAAAATTTTTGCTCAATTCAACAAAAAATAGTAATTTTGCAGCCGCTTTGTGCATACATACGTGTGAATAATAAAAATAAAATAAAATAATAATTTAAAATGGCAGCTTTAGGAAAAATCAGAAAAAGAGGCGTGACCCTTGTTATTATCATCGGTCTCGGTCTTTTCGCCTTTATTGCTGAAGAGGCAGTTCGCAGTTGCGAGGCAACAAAGAACCAGCAGCGTCAGCAGATTGGCGAAGTGTTAGGAAACAAAGTAAACGTACAGGAATTCCAGGCACTCGTTGACGAGTATCAGGAGGTGATGAAGATGACTCAGGGTCGTGACAACTTCTCTGAGGAGGAGCTCAACCAGATCAAGGATCAGGTATGGAACCAGTACATCACTCAGCAGATTATCGCCAATGAGGCAGGTAAGGTAGGTCTTACCGTTACCGACGAGGAAATGCAGAACATCATGAAGGAGGGTACCAACCCAATGTTGATGCAGAGTCCTTTCGTAAACCAGCAGACAGGTCGTTTTGATGCTACTCAGCTCACTAAGTTCCTGGCTGACTATAAGAAGAACGCTTCTAACCCTCAGCTCGCTGAGTCATATGAGCGTATCTACAAGTACTGGCAGTTCATTGAGAAGCAGCTTCGCACTCAGACTCTCGCTCAGAAGTACCAGAGCCTGATCGCAGGTAGCCTTCTCTCTAACCCTGTATCTGCAAAGATGTCTTTCGAGGGTCAGAACAAGGAGAGCGATATCCTTCTCGCAAGTCTTCCTTACAGCAGCATCAACGATAACGATGTACAGGTATCAGATGCTGACTTGAAGGCAAAGTTCGAGGAGCAGAAGGAGCAGTTCAAGCAGACCATCGAGAGCCGTGACATCAAGTATGTCGGTTTCCAGGTTGTTGCTTCAGCAGCTGACCGTGCAGAACTGATGAAGACCATGAACGATGCTTGTGCAAAGCTCGAGAGTGGTGCCAGTGCAGCAGAGGTAGTACGTAAGGCCCAGAGCCAGTTCGCTTATACTGGCATCGCAGCTACAAAGCGTGCTTATCCTTCTGATATTGCAGCAAAGCTCGACTCAATGAGCGTTGGTCAGACCACAAAGCCTTTCGAGACAAAGTCTGACAACACTCTCAATGTTGTTAAGCTCCTTGCCAAGACTCAGGCTCCTGACTCTATCGAGTATCGTCAGATCCAGGTGGCAGGTGCTACTCCTGAGGCAGCAAAGAAGACTGCTGACAGTATCCTTGTAGCTCTCAAGGCAGGTGCTGACTTCGAGGCAACAGCCAAGAAGTACGGTCAGGAGGGTGCAAAGCAGTGGCTTACCTCTGCAATGTACGAGAACTCTAACACTATGGATGAGGATAGCAAGAACTACCTTAACAGTATCCAGACTCTTGCAGTCAATGATGTTAAGCTCCTTGAGTTCTCTGCAGGTAGCATCATCCTTCAGGTAACAGCCCGCAAGGCAATGGTCGACAAGTATGATGTAGCTGTTGTTAAGCACACCATCGATTTCTCTAAGCAGACTTATTCTGACGCATATAATAAGTTCAGCCAGTATGTATCTGAGAACAAGACTCTAGCTGACCTCGAGAAGAATGCCGCTAAGTTCGGCTTCCAGGTTCAGGAGCGTAAGGATATGTTCAACAGCGAGCACAATGTAGCAGGTCTCCGTTCTACCCGTGAGGCAATGAAGTGGATCTTCGATGCCAAGGAGGGTGAGGTATCTCCTCTGTATGAGTGTGGTAACAATGACAACCTGCTCGTTGGAGCCCTGATAAAGATCCATCCTGTAGGCTATCGTGACCTCGACGGTGTTAAGGAGATGCTGAAGCAGGAGGTTCTTCGCGACAAGAAGTTCGAGACCCTGAAGAGTAAGCTCGCTGCTGTTAAGACTATCGCTGACGCTGAGAAGGCAGGTGCAAAGGTTGACTCAGTTAACCAGATTACCTTCTCTGCTCCTGTATTCGTACAGGCTACAGGTTCTTCAGAGCCAGCTCTGAGCGGTGCAGTAGCAGTAACAGCCCAGGGCCAGATGTCTAAGGCTCCTATCAAGGGTAATGGTGGTGCTTATGTCTTCCAGGTAGTTAAGAAGGCTGACCGTGAGGGTGCTAAGTTTGATGCCAAGACTCAGGAGACAATCCTCTCTCAGCAGGCAATGCAGGCAGCATCACGCTTCATGTCAGAGCTCTATCAGAAGGCTAACGTAGTGGACAACCGCTACCTATTCTTCTAAATCAGAAACCCACATTATTTAATATAAAAGAAGTCACCTGTGGTGGAAGAAAAGAGTAAATACAATCCTTTAGAGGATTTGCAGCCGATGAATGAGGAAGAACAGTCGTGGTTCTCTTTCCAGAACCTGTTTGCTGTCCTTGTCATCAATTGGCATTGGTTCATGATGTCGTTTATTATCTTCATCTGTGCAGCATTACTCTATCTCCGATACGCAGAGCCTGTATATAACATGTCTGCGATGATGCTCATCAAGGATGAAGGCAAGAAGGGCAACTCTTCGCAGATAATATCCAATATGCAGGATTTAGGCTTCATGACCACTTCTGTTGGTATTGAAAACGAGATATATATCCTTCAGTCGCGCATCCTGGCCCGTGATGCAGTAAAGGATCTTAAGCTTTACACGGAGTACAGGAGTGTAGGACATATCTCAAAACCCCTGCTGTATGGCAATCAGCCGATGAATGTTGACCTCGATCCGCTTCACCTTGACTCATTAGACAAGGAACTGCTCAAGGGAGTGAACAGCATCAGGATGACTCTTACAAAGGAGGGATCGAAATATGTAGTTCGTGGTAACGAATATTTCAATGGTAAGGAAGGGAATGCTTTTGCGCGAAGCTTCTCTTCCCTGCCAGCTACCTTTAAGATTGGCTTAGGCACTCTTACCTTCACCAAGAATCTTAGTTATGACCTTGTGGAAGGACAGACATGTCAGGTCACCATCAATCCACCGATGCAGGTTGCTGGCAGCTATGTTAAGAGCATGGAGATCAGTCCTGCCAGCAAGCAGACTTCTATCGCTCAGCTCACACTGAAGGATAAGAACATAGAGCGAGGTCTCGACTTCCTTACCCGTCTTGTTACATGCTATAACCTTCAGGCTAATGCAGACAAGAATGAGATAGCGAGGAAGACCGAGGAGTTTATCAATGAGCGTATCTCCAAGATCAACTCAGAGTTGGGATTGACAGAAGGTGCCATTGAGGACTTCAAGCGCCGTAATGCTGTCACCGACATAGGTATCGACGCCTCTTCATCTGTTCAGATGACCAGTCAGTATTCTGCTCAGTTGTCAAAGGCAGATGCAGAGATCAGGATTCTTGATAACCTTCGCGACTATGTGAACAGTCCTAAGAACAAGTATCAGGTTATCCCTTCAAATGTAGGAATGACCGATGCTACCGCCACAGGTCTTATCAACAGTTATAACCAGGCCGTTCAGGATCGTAACCGTCTGCTTAAGGCGGCCAGTGAACAGGCTCCTCAGGTATTGACACTGACAGCCACCATCGAGGAGTTGCAGCAGTCTATCCAGAATGCTCTCCTTCAGGCCCGTCGCTCAGCCGACATCAACCGACAGGGTATACAGTCACAGTATGCCAAGTTTCAGGGTAAGGTGTCTACCACCCCTGTAGCAGAGCGTGTGCTGACTCAGATCGGCCGTCAGCAGGATGTGAAGTCTGGTCTGTATCTCATGCTTCTCCAGAAACGTGAGGAGAACACAATCTCCCTTGCAGCAACAGCCGACAAGGGTAAGCTTATCGATGAGCCTGTATACGAGGGCAAGGTAAGTCCTAAGGGTGCTATCATCCTTCTGGCTGCAGCTATCCTGGGCTTATGTCTTCCTCTGGGTATCATCTTCCTTCTGTCGGTGTTCAGATATAAGATTGAGGGCCATGAGGATCTTGCACGCCTTACCGCTCTTCCAATCATTGCAGATGTTGCAGTCACTACCGACAATGTTAAGGATAAGGCCGGTATCGTTGTAAAAGCCAATAAGAACAGCCTTATCGACGAGATCTTCCGTTCGATGCGTACCAATATCCAGTTTATGCTGAAGAAGGACGAGAAGGTCATCCTGTTTACCTCTTCCACTTCAGGTGAGGGAAAGACCTTCAACGCAGCCAACCTGGCCGTCAGCTTTGCGCTGCTGGGTAAGAAGGTTATCCTCTGTGGTCTCGACATCCGTAAACCGGCCCTGGGCCGTCTGTTTGGTGTGTCCGACCGTAATGAGGGTATCACCTCTCTTCTTGCAATGGAGAAGGTAACCAAGGAAGCGCTCGATTCACAGATTAAGAAGTCTGTCAACGACTTGCAGAATTTTGATATGCTCCTTGCCGGACCTGTTCCTCCAAACCCGACGGAGCTTCTGGCCCGTGATAATTTCGGTGACGTGGTGAATATGCTTCGTGAGAGATATGATTACGTCATCTTCGATACTGCTCCAGTAGGTATTGTAACTGATACTATTCAGATAGGCCAGTATGTCGACGTTACCGTTTTCGTCTGTCGTGCTGACTATACTCCAAAGTCGTCTGTCTCGATGATCAACACACTTACTAAGGAGCGTAAGTTCCCTAATCCGTGTATTGTTCTCAATGGTATCGACATGTCAAAACGTAAGTACGGCTATTACTATGGTTACGGCAACTATGGTAAATACGGCCGCTACGGTAATTATGGAAGTTACTATGGCAATTACGGCAGCTACGGACAGTATGCTGAGAGCCACTATGGAGATAAGAACGACGATTCCATTAAGAAATGATTATTGCAGTAGATTTTGACGGAACAATAGTTGAGAATCGCTACCCTGAGATTGGCGCTGAGCGTCCTTTTGCCATAGAAACGCTTAAGATGATCATTGCCGACCGTCATAGGGTGGTCTTGTGGACCTGCCGTGAGGGAAAGCTGCTCGAGGATGCCATCGAGTGGTGTCGTGAGCGAGGTGTGGAGTTCTATGCAGCCAACCGCGACTATCCTGAGGAGACCACAGACAATAATCCCCATTTTACCCGTAAGCTGAAGGCTGATCTCTTTATCGACGACCGTAATGTCGGCGGTCTTCCCGACTGGGGCACCATCTACCGTATGGTGTCGCGTGGCAAGAAGTGGAGTCATCTTATCGATGAGGCCTATTCTGGAGAGAAGGACTACAGTGATTCCCATCACTCGCATCACCATGGCGCGAAGAAGAGAGGCTGGTGGCCGTTTTAATTCTATTAAATCCGAATAATATGTATAAGAAGTTAAGTTTATTTCTGTTACTTGTAGTATCTGTATTAGTATTCACGTCATGTGGCAGTACTAAGAATGTTGCATATCTTCAGAACAGTGAGACGGTCGACCTGTCACGTTCAGACTTCCTCTACGATGCCCGAATCCTGCCAAAGGATATTCTTACCATCACGGTAAACACCGTCAACCCGGAGGCTGCAGCACCGTTTAACCTTACCGTTGCAACAGAGATGTCTGTTTCTCGTGGTCGTTCGAGTGTGACAAGTAGCGGTCAGACTCTTCAGACATATCTTGTCGACAACAGGGGCTGTATCGAGTTTCCTATTCTTGGAACCCTCGAGGTAGTTGGTCTTACCAAGTCAATGTGCGAGAAGATGATCCACGATAAGATTATGCCTTATCTTAATGAGAATGAGAATCCAGTGGTTACGGTACGAATGTCTAACTATAAGATCTCTGTCCTTGGTGAAGTAGCCCATCCGGGTATGTTCACTGTAGGCAACGAGAAGATCAATATCCTCGAGGCTCTTGCTCAGGCAGGCGACCTCACTATCTATGGTGTCCGCGACAGAGTGAAGCTTATCCGTGAGGATGCAAAGGGTCATAAGGAGATACATACCATCAACCTCAATGATGCCAATATCATCAATTCTCCTTATTATTATCTTCAGCAGAACGATATCGTGTATGTAGAGCCTAACAAGGTTAAGTCTCAGAACTCCCGGGTAGGTCAGGTTACATCTCTCTGGTTCTCTGCCACAAGTATCCTTATCTCGCTGTCATCACTGCTTTACAATATCTTGAAGTAATAATAGTAATAATATGTCAAAGCATCACCATCGTCATCACAAGGATTATGCTACCAGTTTCAAGGAGCGTAATCTTAGGTTAATAGCGATTCAGCGTTTGGCAGGTAAGATATTAAAGATAGTATTGTTTGTTATCACCATCCTTATGGTAATAGCAGTTATAGCTTCACGATTTATACAGTAGCCAGCGGTCCCTTATCCTGTCGAAGGGCCGCCAAGCTTTCCAAAAATCCCGCCAAATCTCTGGCGGGATTTCTTTTTTTCTCCAAATCTTGAATTTTTTCTTCATTTTATTTGGAAGTAATTTGGAAAAGTATTATCTTTGCACTCGAAAGATACTTTTTTGGTTAATCATTAAATTAAAGAGTCTATGAAAAAATCAATTCTTTTAGCAGGTTTGTTCCTGATGGCTGCCAGTTGCAGCAGTGACGAGAGTGTTAACACCTTAGATAGTGCTGAGTCTTTTGCTCCAGTTACGGTGAGTGTAGAAGGTTTCTCTATTGCGCAGGGTGACATCCCTGTGACGCGAGCTGCTACAGCGTTGGCGGATTATAGTGCTATAAAGTTTGTGACACTTGCTTTCTACAGGAGCGATGGTAGTGAGGCGTATAAGCACACACAGGTGAAGATAGATGGTACCACATACACCACCTTTGGTGAGTTTAGTTGTAATCTTCCTTTGGGTAGTTATACTATGGTGGTGCTTTGTAACGAGGGAGATAATGCAATCACGCTTAGTAGTCCTACCTCTGCTACCTATGGTGAGCAAAAGGTGATGGATACCTTTGCTGCAACCCAGGAGGTGAATATCACGAGCAACAATGCTGTGTCTTTGACTGCCACTCTTAATCGAATCATAACGGCTATTGCTGTCAGGTCGACGGATAACAGGCCCAATGATGTGACACAGATAAGGATTACCTATTCTGGCGGTGATAAGAGTTTTAACCCGAGTACTGGTTTTGCTGTTAATAATAATGGTTTTGTATGCGTCTTGGGTTTTGGAAGTGCTGGAGGTTCTCCGACAAATATCGGCAGTTATCTTTTCCTCGCTTCTGACGAGCAGAATGTCGATGTTGTGGTGGAGATGTTGAATGACGATGGTGATGTGTTATACCGCCGTAGTGCGGAGAATGTTCCTTTGAAGAGGAATCGCGTTACTTCTCTGACCGGTACGCTGTTTAGTAATACCGGTGTTTCGTCAAGTTCGTTCCAGGTGAATAAAGACTGGGACACCGGATATAACATGAACTTCTAATAAGTAAAGAGGTGGTTGTCAAAATACTGACAACCACTTTTTTACTTAATACCCCATGCAGGATGTTGCTCTGAGTGCAGTATCATTTCTCTCGTCATCTTATTATTCGCCCGTCTCGAAGCCACCGCTACCTACGTCGCCCTGCTCATTCTCAGAGCCTGTGCCATTCTTCTCGTTCTCATTATCCTCAACCACACCAGCGTCAGCCGATGTTACACACTTCACGATGTTTCCGTTGCAGTCGTAGCAGGTAATCAGGATTGCTGTGTCAGCCAGCTCGTCCTTCAGATCCTGTGATGTGGTGAAGATGATACGACGTGTCTTGATAAGACCGGTCTTCACCTTGTTTACATCCTCGACAGACTTCGCGCGGAGTCCGAAACGCATGGTTCCCAGTCCGGGCAGTGCCACAGAGTGACCTTTAGTAGCCCACGCCTTGATTACCTCTCCGGCTGCATCACGTAGCGCCAAACGCTTTCACTGTTCTTCTCGAACTTAATGTTCTTTTCAACTGCTTTTACTTTAAGTGCCATAAT
>JAEEGL014183766.1_pt1 | contig 15026 bp, 10 predicted proteins | sample 9134231 | NCBI WGS metagenome assembly JAEEGL01 (sample SAMN16246548, study PRJNA631951) | gut metagenome | biome: gut microbiome; feature: rumen; material: fiber-attached | host: Bos | place: Iran: Karaj | collected 2018-10 | reverse complement strand
TTCGTCAACGCCTACATCAACACCTACGGCACGGTGGCCGTGGCCGTGACGGGGGTGGCGCGGAAACTGGAGAGCATGATCAGCGTCGTGTCCCAGGCCATCTCCTCCGCCGGCGGCGCCATGGTCTCCCAGGCCCTGGGGGCCGGCAAGAAGAAGCGGGTGCCGAAGATCGTGTACCACGCCCTCTGGATCGTGGCGATCCCCGCCGCAATCTTTGCCCTGGTGACCGCCCTGAGGCCGGAGTGGCTGTTCGGGCTCTTTTCGGAGGACCCCGCCGTGCTGGAAATGGCCCTGACCTATGTCCCGGTGGCCATGGTGCAGTACCTGGGCGCCACCCTGCGCCCGGCCAGCTTCGCCCTGATCAACGGCTCCGGCAACTCCCGCATGAACCTGGCGGTGGCCCTGCTGGACGGCTTCCTCTGCCGGATCGGACTGTCCCTGTTGCTGGGCCTGGTCCTTGGCTGGGGGATCCGGGGCTTCTGGTACGGCAACGCGCTTTCCGGGCTGGTGCCCTTCCTGGTGGGATTCAGCTTCCTGCTGTCCGGCAGATGGGCCAGGCCGACCCGGAAGCGGGACTGAGGGGCCGGCAGACGGAAGCGGAAAACGTGGCACCGGGTTATTCCCGGCACAGGAAAACCCTTGCGGACGGCATGCGTTCACAAGGGTTTTTGCGTGGCAGAACAGGTGAACTCAGGACCCTCCTCCTCCGCCGTGCGCGTCCCGGCTTCCTCACGGCACCACCATCTCCGCCGTCACCCGCCGCAGGCGCTCCGGCAGGTCCTCCTCCGGGCTCATCTGGAAGTACGGCGTACCGTCCGCACGGAAGTGCACCCGGCGGATGCCGTCGCAGCGAAGGTGTTCCCGGATGCCTGTCTCCGCGTGGTAGGCGATCATGGTCTCTCCCTGATCATTGACGAAGAAGGAATGGTGGCCCGGGCCGTATTCCCCCGCCACGGAGCGGAAGGTCAGCACCGGCGTCGTGCACTTGTGCCAGGCCGCGGGATCCAGCAGATCATCCGCCCCGTCCGCCGTCAGCAGGCCCAGGGCATAGGTGTAGGCGTTGGCGGAGCCGCCCGAATAGGCCAGGTACACCCTGCCGTCCCGGATCAGGGCATGGGGGCCCTCGTTGTTGATGGTTCCCGCCACATTCTCCCAGCCGTACAGCGGACGGGTCAGCAGCACCGGCTCGCTGGTCAGCCGCCAGGGTTCCCTCTCGTCCACCGCGGCAATGTAGAGCATGGAGCCGGTGTCCCGGGGCGTGCCGATGTGCCTGCGGTAGGACCAGACCACATACGTTCCGCTGTCTGCCGGGATATACGTCATATCCAGCGTGATGCCGTCCCCGCTCAGCGGGCTGCCATCCCGCCTGACCACGGGGACGGGATCCTCCCAGTCCTCCGCGCAGATCACCCGGCCGCCCTTTTTCAGCCGCATCATATGGCACTGCGGTCCCCAGGCGTGTCCGCTGACCGCAAACAGGATCCAGGCCTCGCCGCCGATCAGGTGGAACTCGGGAGCCCAGAAGGTCTGCTCCAGGCCCCGGGACGGGTCGAAGGGCAGGATCAGGTGCTCCACGATCCCCGGCGCAAAAAGGCCCTCGACGCTGTCCGCCTCCCGGGCGTACAGGCCGATATCGTCCAGGTTGTCGTTTGTCCCGAGGAAGTACCAGTGGCCGTCCCGGCGGAACACCACCGGGTCCCCGTATCCCTCCGCCAGCGGGAAGCGGAAGGCCTGCCTGCGGATCCGCCCTTCGACCCGGTACCCACCGGGCCGGCTGAAGTCCACGCCGGACAGGTCCCAGTCGATCCCTTTCTCCGCCCGGGAACCGTCGCTGTACTCCACCACCGCCCGCACCTGCGCCATGTCCTCCGCGGAAGCCGCCGCAGCCGTCTCCGGCACCTGCACCTTCTCCGCCCGGATGGGGCTCCAGAACCGGACGGCCTCCTCCGCCATCCCGCCGCAGACCGCCAGGCTCGGGGCCGCGGCGTATCCGGAAAGCGCCTCCCCGCTCACGGGCCCGATCTCCTCAAAGCGGATCAGGTCCCGTGTCCGCCACAGAAAGACGCGGCCCGACGCGCTGCCCGCCTCGTCCACCAGGTCGCCCCGGATCCCGATCCAGCCGTCCTCCATGTCGAACAGCGCCGGATCGCGGACGCCGGCCGGGACGATGGTGTCCTCCGGGGAAACCGTCCCCTTCGCAAACAGGATGCCGTAATCCCGGTTCAGCGGACGGTCCTCCTCCCCGGCAAGCCGGATGCTGAAATGGACGGCATTGGCCAGACCGGCGGGATAGGTCTCCGGATCGACGGGCTTGGTGCAGACGGTGACCCATGCGGTCTTCCGGGGAGCGTCCGGGGTGTTTCCGCGTTCGTTTTTCATGGAATCCTCCTTTCCCTGTTCTGTCCGGAATGCCCCGGGCGCGGCTTCGCTTCCGGGATCGGCGGTCGGCAGGCCGGCCCCGGTACGCGCCGTGTCCGGTCCCGGCCGGTCGTCTGCCGCCGGCGGCTCCTGCCCGTTTCCAAAGAAGAAGAGAAGCCCCGTCTCCGCAGAGCTTCTCTTTGAGCCCTGCGCACACCGGACAGCGCGGCAGGGAGCATCGCTTTCCGCACGCCCGAACGGGGTCGGCATCACAGCCACAGCATGGGATCCGTCCCGCTCAGCTTGGCCAGGGCTTCCAGCAGGAAATAGTCGCCGTAGACGATGTTGGTGTGGCGGCCGGCCCCGTCGTCATGGTAGCTGGCCGTGCAGTGGGTCAGCAGGCCCAGGTGCCCGTTCCCCCAGTTGCAGCAGTGGTCCAGCAGGCCGTCCACCAGGCGCAGGGCCGTCTCCCGCCAGGCGTCATCACCGGCGGCCTTCGCCAGCTCCAGCATGCCGCAGGCGGCGATGGCTCCGGCAATGTTGTCCAGCCGCTCTTCCCCGGCGGGCTGGCAGAAGTCACAGTCTGTCAGGCCGTCCCGGCGGATGTGGGCCGCGAAATTCCGGGCGATCCGCTGCGCTGCGCCGAGATAGCGGTCGTCCTGCGTGTTCAGCCAGGCGAGGGTAAAGCCGTAGAGCCCCCAGGCCTGGCCGCGGCTCCACTGGCTGCCGAGGAAGCAGCCCTGACCGGGATGTTCCCGCACCCGCGCGCCCGTCTCCGGGTCAAACTCCACGATATGGCTGACAGAGCCGTCCTCCCGCAGGAACTCCCGCAGGCTGGTGTCCGCGTGGATGCGCGCCACATGGGCAAAGCGGGGATCCCCGGTCTTCCGGCTGGCCCAGAAGAGCAGCGAGAGGTTCATCATGCAGTCGATGATGGCATAGCCGGCCTGGCTCGGATGGTTCCAGGCGCGGATATAGCCCCTGGGGTTGAAGCGCCCCATCAGCAGGCTGGCCGCGTGGAGGGCATCCGTCTCCGCCTGTTCGTCTCCGGTGAGCTTGGCATCCGCGCCGCTGCCGATGAGATACATGAAGCCCACGTCGTGGTTCAGGCTGCGGAAGCTCCGCAGCTCCTCCGCCAGCAAAGCCTCCGCGCGCCGGGCTTCTGTGCGGAAGGGCTCCCCGCCCCCCGCCGCATAGCACTGCCACTGCAGGGCAGGCCAGAAGCCGCCGGTCCACCAGCCGTTCCCGTCGTAGGGCGAGGCGATCCACGCGCCATGCTCGCTCTTGTAGGGAATCATGCCGTCCCTGGCCGCCAGGGGCGCGGTGCGGCCATACTTCTCCACGGCACGGGACAGGGCTTCCTCATAGCGATTCGGCAAGCTGCTCAACCTCCTTCGGCAGTGTGTCCGGGCAGTCATCCCCTGCGTCGGCCCAGACCGCGCACAGCAGTACGGTCTCCCCGGCGGGCAGCGCGGCGCGCAGCGTCGGCAGCACGGTCCGGGGAACCATCAGGTTCGTGTTGGGTTCAGGCAGGATCACCTCTCCGGACCCGTAGCCCCGGAGGGCGAAAATGGCGGTGGAGCCGTATGCGCCGTGGGCGGCGGCATGGCGTTCATCCGCCGACAGCGCCGAGGAGATCCGGTCGCAGGGTCTCACCCCGGCCCAGTCCCGGCGCACGGCGAAGGCGCCTTCCGCCGCCTCCAGCGGGAACTCCGAGCGGATCCGGTGCCGCCGGATGTGCCACAGGCCAAGCGGCGCAATCACGGTGTCGATGGTCACGCCCTCCAGGGGCGACCAGGTGAAGCTCACCCGGTCCTCCGTCAGGGCAAAGGCATCGCAGCCGGAGCGTGCGTGCCAGAGGTCCCGTCCCTGCCGCTTCACCGCCAGCATGGAGTCGAAAGCGCCCTTCTGCAGGGTCCCCGCCTCCTTCACCACGGAAAAGGCAAACTGGGTGGAGTAGGCAAACTTCTCGTACTTTTCGTCCTCGTGCATGTGCTCCCAGGCGTGGTTTCCGGCGGTGTAGGCCACCACCTGCCGGTTGTCCGCGTCCCGGGTGATCAGCAGCCGCACCTGTTCGTCGAGGAAGACCCGCGGCGGCTCGTACACGGTTTCCTCCGCCTGCCAGAAGGGATGGTCCTCCGGCAGGGCCAGGGCGAAAAAGGTCTTCAGCCCCCAGTAGGGGGAACCGGGCGCGTTGTAGCCTTCCGCCACGCAGAGGTTCGGGTAGCCGTAGCCCACGGTCAGGGCGCCGCCGCGGTCGAAGATCGGCATGGAGAGCCACCAGCGGAGGTTCCGCAGCAGCAGGCCCCGGATCTCCCCCCAGCCAAGGCCCTCCGCCGTGACCCCTGCGAAAGCCATGGCGGCCCAGAAGGAGCCCTGGCAGAAGCGGTAGGTCAGGCTCCGCCCGTAGGGCAGGGCGCGTCCCTCCCGGTCGAACCAGCAGGCAAAGCGCGGCGCGATGAGCCGCGCCCGCTCCACAAAGCGCCGGCAGCGCTCCGGGTCCTCCTCCCGCATGACCACAGCGCAGAGCAGGCTGTAGAAGTGGAAGCCCCAGATGGTGTAATAGTCCCGCTTGGTGGGATAGTCGAAGTACCAGCCGTCCCCCACATAATGGCTCTCCATCATGTCCAGGTCCTCCCGCAGGCGGTCTCCGTCCACGGGACACCCCACCCGGCGGAAGCCCAGGTTCACCAGGATCCGGAAGTAGCGCCAGTTGTTGCGCGGCATGTCATGCCGGTTGATCTGGTCCAGCCAGGCAAACAGGTTCTCCCGCTGGGCGGGGGTGAACTCCTCCCAGAAGCGTTCCGGGGCGAAGCACAGGCCGGTGCCGATGACCGCCATCTCCACCATCCGCTGGTCATAGGGCCCGATCTCCCCCCAGTATTCCTCGTGGGCCGGGTCGGTGCCGTGGATCAGGCCCTCCCGCCAGAGCTGCCAGAAGGGCTCCGCCTCCGGGCATTTCCCGATTAGCATCGGCACCAGGGCCCACAGCACACGGGACCAGCCCTCCATGCCGGCCACGTCCTCCGGGTAGTGGGCCGACCCGGCTCCCACGATCATGCGCGCCCTGCCGGGGGTCAGGCAGTCCAGGGTCGGGCGAAGGATGTCCACCGCCGCACGGACCAGGTCCTGCCTGGTTTTCAGAGGATTCTGCCGTATCTTTTCAAGCATGCTGCTCCAGCTCCTCCACCTTGAAAACTTCATCGAAAGTCCGGGCGGCCTGTGCGGTCAGCTTGAGGCGCCACAGGCTCCCGGGAAAGCCTTTCGCCATGCGCGGATCATCCACCGGGCGCTCCTCCGCCTCCGCCGCCAGGGAGGGAGAGAACCGCAGCCGCACGTTTCCCGCGGTGCAGAGGCCCTCCGCCAGGCACGGCTCCTTCCGCAGCAGGAACACCCAGGTCACCTCTTTCGCCTCGCGCAGGGCGATCCCGTCCCGGAGAATCAAGCCCTTCTCCGACAGGGAGAGTGTCCGGCGAAGCAGGTCCACGCCGGCCTCCTCCCCATAGGCTGCCGCCATGTCCAGTTCCAGGCCGTCCGGCAGAGGACGGACCTCCCGCGCCGCGTGATCCCTTCCCGCCCGCTGCTCCGCGCCGCCGATGAGCGGCAGGCTGTGCCAGGCCGAGCGCGTGTTCCAGAGCTCATACCGCTGCTCAGAGAAGGTTTGCGCCGTGTAGGTCATATTGCCCGCATCCACGATCACCGGCCCGTCCTCCAGGAAGAGCAGGAGGGAGCCCACGTCGTTGTGGTTGTGGTTCTCTCCGTTGTGCCCGCCCTTGCAGGCCAGGGTCCAGTGCCCGCGCCGCACCACCCGCAGCTGCAGGTCCGGCAGCCAGGCGTCTCCCGGCGCACCGGCAGCCCCGGCTCCCGGCGGATGGAAGAGCAGGCTCAGCAGCCGGGTCAGGTGCGGCACGTCGCTCAGCTGGTCCCGCAGGGTTCCCCGGAAGCGCTGTCCCATCGCCGTCAGGGCGGGATCCCCCAGCTTCTCCCCCGCCGTCTGCAGCCGCTCCCCGGAGAGGAAGGGCCGCGCGTCGCAGTCCGCAAAGTTCACAAACCAGCCGCCGCCGATCTCCACCGTCCGGGGAAAGGCCAGGATGTTCCGGATCTTCGGCTCCTCCCAGACGGGCAGGCGCTCTCCCTTCACGCGCTCCAGCAGCTCCAGGCAGTCCAGCAGGGCGCCGCCGGCCATGTTCCAGTATCCGGCCCCCTCGTCGCAGCCGCCGTCGGAAGGCATCACCGCCAGCCAGCGGTCCAGCATGACGCAGGCCCGGCGGATCAGGGCGGTGCGCTCCGCCCCCTCCATGGGATTCAGGCAGGCGCACCAGAGCACGTTCGACAGGATCCACGGCGTCCAGTTGTTCAGGTCCTGCCGCCTGACGCCCATCCACCAGAAGTCGTCGCGGGTCATGAAGGGGATGAGGATCCGCCGCCCGATCTCCCGCCGCACCCGTCCGGTGACCATGGGCGCGGCCGCGTCCAGCCGTGTCCCGAGGAGCGCGCAGACCATGGACAGGATCATCCCCGTCTGGGCGGCGAACAGGTCGATGTACGGCGCATCCGGGTCAGGCAGCGGCATATCCGCCGCGGCAGGGGCGCCGGGGATCGGGTTGACGTTGTGGGCGGAGATCACCCAGGAGGTCTCCTCGCAGATCAGCCAGAGGCCGTCCGCCACGTCGTCCAGCTGGGCAGCCGGCTCCACGCAGCAGCGAAGGGCGGCCCAGCAGAGCTTCACCCGGCGCCGGAAGTAAGGGGTCTCATCCGCCTTGCGGCTGCCGGTCCGGGTGAAGGCCAAAAAGCCGGTCGCCAGGCGCAGCGGCCAGGGCTGTGCAGCCCATGATGCCGCCTCGTTCAGGATCTCCACGCGGTGCTCCGGAGCGATCCGTGCCCAGGCCGGATCCCCCGCCGGCGGCACCAGCACGGGGAGCGCCTCATCCGGCAGCGGAGGAAAGGTGATCAGGGATTCAAGCATGCTCATTCACCCCGGAGGAACTGCCCCTCCACCCCAACACAGAGGTCTGTTCACGCAGGAGACCGAGCCGCGCTGCTCCGCCGGCCCGGCGGAAGCGTCCGTCCTCCCCCAGCCCGCGCCCCTCAGCCCTTCAGGCCGCTGGTGGCGATGCCCTCGATAAAGTAGCGCTGCAGGCAGATGAACACCACCGACACGGGGATCAGCGAGACCATGGAGGCAGCCATGATCAGGTGATAATCGCTGGAATTCTCCTGGATAAAGCGCTTCAGGCCGATCTGCACCGTCTTGACGCTCTCGCTGGTCAGGTAGATCATCGGGCCCATGTAGTCGTTCCATGTGCCGATGAAGGTGAAGATCACCAGCGTGGCGATGGCGGGCTTGGACAGGGGCAGCATGATCCGGGCCCAGATGCCGTACTCCGACAGGCCGTCGATCCGGGCCGCCTCGCACAGGTCGGTGGGAATACCCCGGTAGAACTGGCGCATCAGGAACACGCCGAAGGCGGAGAACGCCTGCAGCACCATGATGGCCAGCAGGGTGTCGTACAGGCCGATGCTGCGGAATTCTACGAACTGCGGGATCATGTAGGCCTGCCACGGCACCGCGATGGTGGCGATGTAGCACAGGAACAGGGTATCCCGGAACCTGAACTCGAGTTTTGCAAAAGCGTAGGCCGCAAAGGACGAGGTGGTGGTCTGGATCAGGGTGACGCAGATCGCCACCACGGCGGTGTTCCGGAAGTACATCAGCATGGGCGCCTTGGTCCAGATGAGGCTGTAGTTCTCCCAGTGGAAGACCTTCGGGATCCAGCGGATCGGGAACTCAAACACCTCGCGGTCCAGCTTCAGCGAGGAGGACAGCATCCACACAAAGGGGAGCAGGGTCACCACCGCCAGGCCCACCAGGACAAGGTAGAGGATTACCTTTCCCAGGGTTTTCACCGCGCGGCTGTCAGGCCGGATCGTACGCGCGGCCGGCATCGTCGTATTGGTCATCTTGCGCACTCCTCCCCTTCATCAATCCGCCGAGAACTTCTTTTCCATGCGGAACTGCAGGATGGTGACAGCCAGCACAAGCACCAGCAGCACCATGGCGATGGCGCAGGCCGAACCGTACTTGAAGGCGTTGAACTCGTCCATGGTGTAGGTGACCAGCATCTTGGTGGCCCGGCCCGGTCCGCCCTGGGTCATCAGGGCCACCGTGTCGTAGATCTTGAAGCAGCCGATGACCAGCATGACGGTCACAAAGAACGTCGTGGGCCGCAGCTGCGGCAGGGTGACATGGGTGAACTGCTGCCATTTGTTGGCGCCGTCCACGGTGGCCGCCTCATACAGTTCCCGGGGAACGCCCTGCAGCGCCGCCAGGTAGATGACCATGTAGTAGCCCATGCTCTTCCACACGCTGACCAGGATGATGGCCCAGATGGCCATGTTGGAATCCGCCGTCCACGTCTTGTTGAAGGTGGAGCCGAAGAACATCAGCACCTGGTTGATGGGGCCGTTGCGCATCATCATGAAGTTCCAGCAGACGCAGATGGCGACGGTGGAGGACACATAGGGGAAGAAATAGATGGCACGGAAGGCGACGGCCCCGCGGACGGCCTTGTTCAGCGCCAGGGCCAGCGCGACAGAGCACACCAGGGTCAGCGGAACGGTGATCACCGTGAAGGTCACGGTGTTTTTCAGCGCGATGCCGATGTCCACCTTCTCGAAGAAAACCCCCAGGATGGAGAAGAAATTGGGGTCCTCCAGCCGGTCGATGTAGCGCTGGGGAACGGTGAAAAGGTTGGCATAGTTCTGGAAGCCGACCCACTTCATGCTGGTCAGGCTGCCGCCGTTCCACTCCGTCATGGACATGAAGACCGCCACAGCCACGGGGACCAGTGTAAACAGAGCAAACCCGATGAAGTTGGGCGCGATGAAGCTGAGGGCAACCAGCGTCTTCCTGCGCTGCAGGCTTCCCTTGCGCTTCCCGTTTCCCTGCGCGGCGACGTTTTCCGCCATGGTTCCTGCTCCTTTCGGTGATCCGGATGATGCAAAGAGAAAGGCGGGAAGGGCGAGCCGTGCCCTTCCCGCCTCCGTTCCAGCGAATGACAGGGATTATTTCCCGATGAGTTCCGCCACCCGGTCATTCATGTTCAGAATGCCGTCCTCGATGGAGATCTCGCGGGTGATGATGGCCGAGTGCTCCTCGTTGAGGATCGTGCTGATCTCGGAAGCATGGGGATCGCCGGGGATCTCGATGGAAACGGCGGTGGGCAGCAGAGCCGCCTTGGAGCCGTCGTCAGCCGGGAAGCCGTCCACGGAAGCCATGACCTCCGCCACGTCCTCGGAAACCCAAGCGGGACGGTTGCCGGTGCCGGCAGTCGCCTTGGCGCCCTCCGCGCCGCACAGCCAGGCCACATAGGTCCAGGCCGCTTCCTTGTGCTCGGACTTGGCATTGATCATGGCGCCGGTGAGGTTGCCGAAGGAGGAGCCGGCCGCCACGTCTTCCTTGTGCGGAACCGCGGTGATGCCCCAGTCGCTCACCTGGTAGGTGCCGTTCTGGATGTTGGTGATCAGGGTCGCGACGTACCAGTAGCCCATGGGCAGCATGGCGATGTTGCCGTTGCCGAAGGCGCCGCTGTAGTGCAGGCCGGCCGCCTGGACCTCGGGATAGGCCATGCAGGCGCCGGCTTCCTCGAGGGCGAAGTAGAGCTCATAGAAGTAGGCCAGGTCCTCGTACTCGCCGTCCACCAGGGTGTTGACGCCGTCGCAGACCGCCCAGTTGGCCACGGCGGAGAACCAGGTGTGATAATGGCAGCCATAGACATCCTTGGCCGGATCGGTCATCTGGATGGCCAGGTCCTTGTACTGCTCCCAGGTCATGTCGTTGGTGGGATAGGGCACGCCCGCCTCGTCGAACAGGGTCTTGTTGTAGAACAGCACCCAGAAGTCGGAGCGGAAGGGCAGAGCCGCCTGCACCCCGTCGTAGCAGTAGCCGCTCTCCATGCCCACGAAGCCGGACAGATCGTAGCCGTCGCGCTCGATGTAGGCGTTCAGCGGCTCGGCGTAGCCGGCGTTGTTCCAGTTCATGAGGTCCGGAACCGTCTTGACCATGAAGATGTCGGAGGTGTCAGAGCCGAGCATGGTGCTGGCCTTGGTGCCGTAGTCCTGGGAGGGGACATCCACATACTCGATGGTGATGCCGGGGTGGGTCGCCTCGAAGGCTTCCTTCTGCGCGGCATAGTAGCTGGTGGTGTTCACATCCCACGCAACCACACGCAGAACGATGTTGTCCTCGGCGGCCGCAAAGCTGACCATGGACATCACCATGATCACGGACAGGACGAGTGCAAGCAGCTTCTTCATTGGTGTATCCTCCTTTTTTTGTTATCGGAACCGGCGGACCGGTCTGATACGAAAATGAAAGAAGTTTTCATCATCTGTCTTCGTTTTCTCTCAAAATGTCTGTCATGTTCAATTATAGCCCGTTTTGTATATCTGTCAAGAGGAATTTGAAAGTTTTTGCAGGATTTCCGTTGTAAATCAGTGAAAACTGATGATAATTTTACATTTCCATCTTGCTTTTTTCCCCGGCTCTCCTTATAATATGATGCAGACAGGACGCACAAGCGCAGGAAAGGAAACGAGGATCCGATGAAAGAGAAGCAGTCCACCATCGTCGAGGTCGCCGAGCGGGCGGGGGTCTCCATCGCCACCGTGAGCAGGACCATCTCCGGGGGCAGTGTCTCCAGGGAGACGCGCCGCCGGGTGGAAGAGGCCATGCGGGATCTGGACTACCGCCCGGCGGAGGCGAGGGGCATCCGGCGCAGCGGGGAGCGGGATATCGTGATGGTGCTCTCCTCCCAGACAAGCCCCTACTATGCCCTGATGTGCGAAGGCATGACCGCGGAGGCCGCCCGGAGCGGCTACCGGCTGCTGGCGCTGAACTATCCGGACGGAACGGGCTGCGAAACCATCACCCAGGATCTTCTGTCCCTGCGGCCCGCCGGAGCGCTGCTGGCCGGAGCGGTGGTGGAGAACAGCGGCGCCCAGGACACCCTGCGGGACTGCCTGCGGCGGCTGCAGCAGACGATGCCGCTGGTGGCCATCGGACCGCCCATCGACGGGATCGACTGTCCGCGGCTGAGCGCGGACCCGGGCGCCTGCGTCCGCAAGAGCATGGCCCACCTGGCCAATCTGGGCCACCGGCGGATCGCCTTCGTGGGCGGCGACCGCAGCGCGCGCTTCAGCCTGATCCGGGAGCAGGCCTATTTGGAGGAAGTCCGGCGGCTGGGCTGCCGCACCGACCCGATGTACGTGGTGACCACCGGCTGCAACCCGGCAGCGGGAGAGCTGGGGGTGAACATCCTGCTGGCCAACCACGCGCCGGAGGACTACCCCACCGCCATCCTGGCCATCAACGACCTGACGGCCCTGGGTGCGCTGCGCCAGCTGCAGCGCATGGGCATCCGCGTCCCGGAGCAGATGGCGCTGGTGGGCTGCGACAACGCCTTTTTCGCGCAGTATCTGACGCCCTCGCTGACCACGGTGGACCTGCACCCGTATGAACACGGGCGCTCGGCCATGGCCGAACTGATCATGTCCATCAGCGCCGGCCACCCGATCTCCTTCAACCAGTCCTTCGAGAGCAGCCTGATCGTCCGGGAGAGCTGCGGTGCGTCCCTGGGGATCCGGACCTTTGAATGACCGTTTGTCTGAGGATATCACAAGGAGGCAACCGCCATGCTGTATCCGCAAGCCAATGCCGCCCGCACGATCCTGGATCTCTCCGGCGTCTGGGATTTCCAGCTGCGGGAAGGGGCTCCCTGGGAGCCGATCGCCGTCCCCGCTTCCTACAATGACCAGAGCCCGGATCCCGCCTATCGCAGCTACGCCGGGGTGAGCCGGTACCGCACCCGGTTCACGATCCCGGCGGCCTTGCGCGGACAGCGGATCGTCCTGCGCTTCGACGCGGCGACGCACAACGCCCGGGTCTTGCTGAACGGAGAGGAGATCGGCTGCCACCGGGGCGGCTTCCTGCCCTTTGAGATCGATCTGACCGGCCGCATGGCAGCCGGGGAGACGGCAGTGCTCACGGTGGAGGTGGACAACCGGATCCACCATGGCACGCTGCCCATCGGCACAGAGGGCGCCACCGCCTTCTTCGGCTCGGACAACCCGGGCATCCCCACGGTGGAGGCAGGAAAGCGGCGGCAGCAGGAGCGGGGCATCAATCTGCCGGCCTTCGACTTCTTCAACTACGCGGGTCTGCAGCGTCCGGTGCGTCTGGTCGCCACACCGAAGGCCTTCATCCGGGACATCACCCTGGTGCCGCACCTGGACGGCCGGGTGGACTTCAGCCTGGACACCGAGGGCGAGGGCGAGCCCGTCATCGAGGTGCTGGATGCGGACGGGAACTGTGTGGCCCGGGAGAGCGGCCGCGCAGGCACCCTGCTGGTGCGCGAGCCCCGGCTGTGGGAGCCCCGCCCCGGCACCCCCTTCCTGTACACCGCCCGGGTGACCTTCGGCGAGGACGTGTATGAGCAGGCCTTCGGCATCCGCGAGGTACGGGTGGAGGGCACGCGCTTCCTGATCAACGGGAAGCCCTTCCGCTTCCACGGTCCCTGCAAGCACGAGGACAGCGCCTTCCACGGCCGGGGCCTGGACCAGTGCCTGAACGTCACCGATATCCATCTCTTCCGCTGGCTGCATGCCAACTGCTTCCGCACGAGCCACTACCCCTACGCCGAGGAGATGTACGCCCTGTGTGACCGCGAGGGCATCGTCGTGGTGGACGAGACCCCGGCGGTGGGCATGTGGGCGGACGAGCATTACGGCTGGGACCTGGCTGACTACCACGCGGAGATCCTGCGGCAGATGATCGCCCGCGACAAAAACCACCCCTGCGTGGTGGCCTGGAGCCTTGGCAACGAGCCCAGCACCGACGTCTATCCGGACAAGGCCTGGGCTTACTGGCATCCCCTCTACGAGCTGGCGCACCGCCTGGACCCCCAGAACCGGCCCGTGACCCTGGTGGGCTGCCAGAACATGTACGAGCGCGACCGGATCATCCCGGCCATGGACATCGTGTTCATCAACCGCTACTATGGCTGGTACAACCTCTCCGGGGACCTGGAGACCGCCGCCTGGGCCTTCCGCAGAGAGCTGGACTGGTGGGCGGACAAGGGCAAGCCCGTGGTGCTGTCGGAATACGGTGCGGACACCATCGCCGGCCTGCACGGCGCCGCGCCGGAGATGTTCACCGAGGAATTCCAGGTGGCCTACTACCGGGCCATGAACGCCTGCCTGGACGAGCGTGATTTCGTGGCCGGCGAGATGCCGTGGAATTTTGCGGACTTCTCCACCTGCCAGGGCCCCATGCGCGCCGGCGGCAACCGCAAGGGCCTGTTCACCCGCGACCGCCGCCCGAAAATGGCTGCCCACTATTTTCGTGAGCGCTGGGCCGCCATGGAGGACGCGAAGGAATAACGGCCCGGCGCTTCATTTCCGTGGCCATATCGACCGAAGCGGGAAAGCTGTACACCTCACCAGCCGATGCAGGGCAGAAACGATGTTTCGTCCGGCCATGCTGCGGGGGAAATCCGGGTGGCCGGAGAACCTTTATGCAGTTTGAGTCTTTGTGTGCTGATCAAAGGGAGGGACTGTCAGTCATGCCAAAGATTCATCTGATCATCGATGTCAATGGCCGGAGGATCCTGCTGAACATCGAGGAAATCGCGTACATACGAGAGGCTGATGCGTATCTTAGTCCGCATACCTCCCCCGCTTATGACATCAACCTGACATGTGGCCATCACTATATCGTTAATGCGCAGGAAGCACAGAAATTGCTGGATTGCCTTGGTCTTGGCATGTACGCGCTGTATGGCTGAGCTGACATCCCGGCGGCTTGAAAAGGCCAGGGAGTGCCAGCCGGTATTGATACGCAGCTTTACCGGATATGCCCTGTCATATGGCAGGGATGCTGTGGCATGAAACGCCTGATGCCGGTCCGGGTGATGCCGGCGCGCTCCGGGGAATGACAAAGACCCCGGCGGCGTTTCACCCTGAAAAGGAATGCGGCATCACGATGCAGAATCATAAGGGATACAGGATGAAGGAGGCCAAAACAATGAGAAGCGCAAGGATTCTGATCGGCATTATGCTGGTGCTGGCGTGCCTGGCGGCGGGGCTGGCCGGAGCGGAGACGGCTGAGCCCGCACAGACAGAGCAACCCATCACCCCGGAGATCCTCACGGGCGTGTGGGAGCTGGACCATGTGGACTACAGCGGGCGGACCATCAGCGCCGGGGAGTGGATCTCCTTCTTCGGCGAAAACGCCTCCATGGAGTTCACCCCCGACGGCATCTGGATCATGAAGGCCGGCGGTCAGACGGAGATCTATTTCTATGAGTTCGTGGACGGAGAGCTCCGGGCGGAGGGTGGAAAAGCCCCGCTCTCCCTGGTGGACGGCAACCTGGTCTTCGACACGGGCAGCGGGATGGCCATGACGCTTGTGAAGACCGATCGGCCCGGCATGGCGGCCGACACCCCGGTGGATGAAGCCAAGCTGGGCACCTGGTACTTCGAAAAGCTCATCGATACTGGTGATGAGTTTCCCGATGAGATCGTCGTCGCGTCTGACTTCTTCCCGATCCTCTTCGGAGTGCCTGCTCCCACCCTTGAGGTCGTGAATGTGGGATATGCCGTCATCCGGC
>JAEEGL013781227.1_pt1 | contig 15026 bp, 6 predicted proteins | sample 9134231 | NCBI WGS metagenome assembly JAEEGL01 (sample SAMN16246548, study PRJNA631951) | gut metagenome | biome: gut microbiome; feature: rumen; material: fiber-attached | host: Bos | place: Iran: Karaj | collected 2018-10 | reverse complement strand
GTTTGTCCGCATGCAGATGTCGTCTTCGTCCAGATCGAGAGCGAGGCTGAGCGCTTCGAGAGGGGAGCGCCCTGTATAACATTCTTTCGGGTCGTACCCGAGGACGGACAAGTTGGCGACGTCGCTGCCCGGCGTCATGCCTTTGTCCACCGTGGCGATCAGTCCCAATTCTCCATCCTTGCACAGTTTGTCGATGTTGGGTTTTACCGCCAGGTCAAGGGGCGTTTTCGGCGCGAGCGGGCCTTTCGGTACGTCCGCCATTCCGTCGCCGAGAACGATTACGTATTTCATATTGCCTCCGTTAGCATTTATTTACTATTCTTCTACGTCTTTCAAAAGCGCCGTCATGTCGTTTGCGTACATACAAATGACGGGACGCACTCCCATATAAGAGGAGCCCACGCTTTCGCCTTTCGTACCGCTGGTGTCGTAGTTGTCGCACGCAACGAACGCCGCCCTGTAAGAAGCGATCTTTTCTTTCTCGTCGTCGCTGCCCTTTATGTCGGAAGGTTTAGTGGCCGTGCATGTCCAATATCTTCCGCACCCGTAATAGTCGGGATAGATGCTGATAAAAGTATCGCGACAGCGCGCATAGTCGCTTACTTGCGCGAGGTAAGGCGCGTAGTGAGCGGAAAGGGAACTCGTCAGCGCGTTAAAGAGCGTTTTGTATGCGATCATTTCCGTCGAGGACGGCACCCAGATCTTTTCCGTCGCATCGTCTTCTTTATATACGTTGGTCACGAAAGAAGTGCTCCTGGAACAAAGCAGGCGTTCTTCTTCGGCGGAAAAAGCCTTTTTCAAAAAGTCGTCGTTGAGCCACGCTCTGAGGTTGCTGTACCCCCAGTTGTTGGCGGCGACGGCTTGATCGTTGTGCGTTACGTCGTTGATACAATAGGTGTTCGAAGTGAGGGAGAGAGCGTAGTCCGAGCAGTACTCCCGACTGTCAAGGATCAAGTCGGAAATAAGCGTCACCGTACCGCCGGCGCTACCTACCATATCGCCGCTGAAAAAGACCCACCATTTGATCGGTTCGACCTTAAAGTAATAGGTTTCGTTTTCTGCGATCAGGGTTTCGTCGGAGAACTTAAATCTTTTTCCGTAAACTTTCGATTTGGATATTTTGGCGTAGTGCTCGTTATCCCAGGTGCTGTAATAATAGCCGGTGGAATCGGTGGTTTGGCTCATTTCCGCCACCGCTTTGTGATGGGCGATGGTTTGGGGATAGCAGCCGTACTCGATATAACCGACGTAGCTTGTCAAAGAATAGGGGTCGCCGTTGGCGTTCAAAGGAGAAGCGACCTGCGCGTCTTGGGAGTCGAGAGAAAGCGAAGCGGAAGACGTGACGCTTTGTTCGTCCGCGCCGTCGTTTGTTTTTCCGCTCAGCAAAGCGCCTGCCTTACCGCAAGCGAAACAGGACAAGCACACCACGATACAAATCAGCGCCGTCAGGACTTTTTTCATAGTCGGGACCTCCTCAGACTTGTTTATCATTCTGATAAACCAAAATAATTATAGTCTGTCGGGTCGGATTTGTCAATTGCGCACGCGAAAATATAATCCATTTTAAGGTTAAGAAAAGAACGCCTGCGCGCGTAAAAGATAAAAAGAAACGAAAAACGCCTTTTTACAACAATGCGCCGTCGATAACGAGGACTTCTCCGGTGACGTAAGACGCTTGATCGCTCGCCAAAAAGAGAACGGCGGAAGCAACTTCGTCCGGAGTGCCCATTCTGCCCATAGGTATCTCGGAAAGTATTTCGGCTTTTCTTTTTTCGGGGAGAGCACGCACCATGTCGGTGTCGATGAAACCGGGAGCCACGGCGTTGACCCGGATTTTTTTCGGGCCCATTTCTTTGGCGAGAGATCTCGTCAGCCCGATGACGGCGGCTTTTGCCGCGGAGTATTCCGCTTGACCGGCGATTCCCGCAAGACCGCTGACGGAAGACACGTTGACGATGGCGCCGCCTTTTGCCGCGACCATGGGAAGAAGGACTTTTTTACTGCACGAAGCAGCCGAAAAGAAGTCGGCTTCCATGACTTTGCGGAGCGTTTCTTCCGAGGACATCGCAAAGAGCCCCACGTGCCCGATCCCGGCGTTGTTGACGAGGACGTCGACTTTTCCGTCGAAATCATCTATGATTTTTTCGATGACTTCCGGACCGCTCGGGTCGGTAAAATCGGCTTTGTAAGCTCGTAATTTACCGTTATATTTTTCGCAGGCGGACAGAGCGGTGCTTTCCGAAGAAAAATAGGTGGCGGCAACGGTTGCCCCCGCTTCCAAAAACCGCTCGGTTATTCTTCCGCCGATCCCGCGGAAACCGCCCGTAACGATCACTTTTTTTCCGGAAAAATCCATTTTTACCTCCGCTTTGTCAAATGTCCTTTTTCAGTATACCATGACTGCGCCGCCCGCGCAAGTCATAAAGACCGGATCTGCGGTTTGGCTGTTTGACGTCCCGTCCGATCGTTCCTTTCCCGTCCTTCTTTGCGTCTTGTATTTTTCCGTTACCTATGGTATACTGCTATACGGAGGAATTTTCATTTGTCGGAAACAAATTCTGTAAATACGGAAAAGATTTATCCGCTTTCGCCGACGCAGGAACGCGTCCTGGCGGAGAACCTTTTGAGCGACGACAGCAGCGTCTACAACATTGTCTCCGTGATGCGTGTTCGCGACCGGTTGAAAGACGATTGTATTGTATCCGCATTTCGTTTGCTTGGCGTACGATATCCCGTTTTGCGTACGGCGATATGTTTGAACGGCGATGTCGGCGGACAATATATCGACGAAAACCGCGTCGTCGAATGCGAAGTATGTTCGGCGGATTCCGTAGATGAATATTTATCGCAAGAAACCTCTTTTCGGTTCGATCTTCGGTCCGATAACTTATTCCATGCCCGGGTGGTTCATTGCAAAGATTGCGACAGGGTGATCGAAAACGCGCACCATATTATTTTGGACGGGTTTTCTTATTATTTGGTCAATAAAACGCTCATCGAATACAACGATTTACTTTCTTCCGGCGTACCTTTCGAAGAAGTAAAATCAAAAGCCGAGCAAGGAGCGGCGGCGGATATGTCCTTCGAAGAATACGTCCGGTCGCTCCTGTCGAAAAACGTTTCCGCGGCCAAGGAATATTGGGCCGGTCTGATGGACGGCTACGAAGGCGGGGAGATCAAGCCTCGTCCGTCGGTTTGTTCGGACATAGGAGGTCGAGCCGGAAGTTCTTTCCGGATGAGCGACGAGACTTTTTCGAGAGTTAAAGAGTTTTGCCAAAACAATCTCATTACCGTTTCCGTTTTCGCCAAAGCCGTTTGGGGAATTTTACTCAACAAATATTCTTACGCCGACGATATCGTTTTCAGCGACGCCGTCAGCGGCCGCGCCCGCGGGAAGAAAGAACTGAAGAACGCCGTCGGGTTGTTTTTCAACATTTTACCCGTTCGGCTCGATCTTCGTTCCGATCGGTCGGTTGCGGACGTTTTTTCCGATCTCAGAACGCAACAGGTAAAAGGATCGGCGTACGGATACCTTTCTTTGGCTGAAACAATGGCTGCTTCCGACAGCGCTTCTGTCGGCACGTTCTTCAATTATTTGCCGCAGGATATTTATTATTACAGCCGGGACGACGCTTATCGCATGGACAAGATCGTCAACTATTCCGGATACGACCTGGAGTGGCACATAAACTGCGATAAGGAGTTCGTGTTTGAACTTATTTACAACACGGGACTGTATTCCGAAAAGGATATAAAACGTTTGTCCGAGCGGATCTTTGCCGTCGTCGAATTCTTACTCGATCATCCCGATTGCACCGTGGCGCAGGTGGAAGCGCTGACCGAGGAGGACAAAAAAGCCTTGGCGCGGTTTAACGATAAAAAGTATCCTTTCGACGAAAACGAAACGGTCGTGGACCGCTTTGAAAGACAGGCAAAAAAGACGCCCGAAAGAGTAGCCGTCGCTTATTACGATCGTGCTCTTACCTATCGGGAATTGGACGAGAAGTCGGACGCCGTGGCGGCGTTTCTGCGGGAAAAAGGCGTGAAGAAAGGCGACGTCGTCGCCCTTTGTCTGCGTCGCAGTCCGGAAATGATCGCGTCTATCTTCGGCGCGCTGAAAGCGGGCGCGGTCTATTTGCCGCTGGACGAAAGTTATCCGCAAGAACGGTTTGATTTCGTGCTGAAAGACAGCGGCGTAAAACTTGTTCTTACCGACGGCACGGCGGCGAAATCGGAATTCCCGACCTTCGACGTTCGGGACCTTCCCGCGGCGCCGAAATCAAGAACGCCGCTTATGGGAACGGATCGAGCGTACGTTATTTATACGTCCGGAACGACGGGCAAACCCAAGGGTGTTATTACGCTCCATAAGGGCCTTTCCAATTTGTTGCTTTCTTATGAAAAAATTTATGGTCTGACCGAAAACGACGTTGTTTTGCAGGTGGCAAGTTACACGTTCGACCAGTCGGTGTGGGACATTTTCGGCGTCCTTTGTGTAGGCGGCAAACTGGCGCTTATTTCTTACGACGACGTTCGGGACCCGGAAGCGATCGCCAAGCGTTGCAAGCAAGAACGGGTCACGATCGCATCCTTTACGCCCGCTATGATCGCCGAGCTTGACCCGACGGCGTTTCCGTCCCTTCGTATTCTCGACAGCAGCGGCGAGGCGGCGTCTCCCGCCGTATTGAAAAAATGGGTGGGAAGAGTCAGAGTCGTCAATACTTACGGCCCGACGGAATATACCGTCAATTCATGTAGTTACGATTATACCGGCAAAGAGTCGGAAAGCGTGCCTATCGGCGGACCGATTCTGAATACGGAATTTTTCGTGCGGGATAAAGGCGGCGCGCTTTGCGGAACGGGTATGTGCGGAGAGTTGTGCATTGCCGGCGCGGGCATTGCGGAAGGATATCTCAATCGTCCGGAACTGACCGAAAAAAAGTTCGTGCCTTCTTTTACGGGCAACGGAAAGATGTACCGGACGGGCGACCTTGTTTGTTGGAACGAAATGGGAGACATCGAGTTTATCGACCGTATCGACAGTCAGGTCAAAATAAGAGGGTACCGAATAGAACTCGGAGAGATCGACAACGCCCTTCGGCAGGTGCCCGGGCTAAAGGACTGCTTTGTGCGCGTTATCGAGCGCGCCGGCGCGAAAGCGATAGCTGCTTACGTCGTCGGCGACGCGTCCGTTTCCGACGTGAGACAAGAATTGCAATCGCGTCTTCCGGGATACATGGTGCCGCAATATTTTGCGTCCGTCGCCAGAATACCGCGCGGAGTGAGCGGGAAAGTAGATAAAAAGGCGCTGCCGGACGTTGCCGTTTCGGGCCCGGAAAAAACCGCGCCAATTACGACGAAAGAAAAGATTTTGGCGGCTTGCTGGGAAGAAGTGCTCGGAGAACGCGCGTTTTGCGAGGACGATTTTGTCGAATGCGGCGGCGATTCCATCAAAGCCATCAGACTTTCCGCCAAAGCGTTTTCGGCGGGGATATCCCTTTCCGTCAAGCAGATCATGCGAGAAAAAATCTTTTCTCGGATGGCCGAGGCGGCCGAGTTCCTACAAGAGAAAAACGAGACGAATGCGGAAGGCGTTTCCGCGCGGGAAATTGCGTATGCGGAAATAAAATACGGCAAAAACAATATCGAAAAGATTTATCGTCTGACGCCGCTGCAAGAAGGGATGCTTTATCGCTCCCTGTACGATGCGGATTCCTCGGAATACAAAACGCAGATCGTTATGGAAATGCCCGCGCTCGACCCGAACGTTTTTTTCGCCGCGCTCGATCTCGTGACTCTTCGCCACGAAGTTATCCGCACGGCTTTTTTGTATACGGAGAGAGGCGGATTGCAAGTGATATTGAAGGACAGAAAGCCGGAAATATCATCTGTGATCGGTAACGTGAAAGAAATAGCCGAAAAGGACCGCTCGCGCGCTTTCGATATAGAAAAAGACAGTTTGTGTAGGATCACCTGCGTTCGGGACGGGGACAAAAATTATCTGATACAGTCCAGTCATCACCTGATCGTCGACGGTTGGTCGAGCACGCTTTTGATGGCGGCCGTGGAGACGTATTACAAACGACTTCTTTCGGGCGAGAAATACGAAGATCTCGTTTCGGAGATAGAACGGGAGAAGGAGAAAAAATCTTCTTTCAAGGATTTCGTCGACGTCATTCTTGCCAAGGACGCGACGGAAGCTACCGCGCACTATAAAAAACTGACCGACGGTTTTGCCGGCGGTACCGAGTATCCTTCGGCAGGAGAGAAAAAGCCGCTCGGCGTCGCAGTCGAACGGCACGCGGATTTCCCCGATCTTTCCGACGTTGTAAAAAAGCTGCGCGTGACGAAAGCCGTTTTGTATCAGGTCGCCTGGGGCGTCGTTCTCGGCGCCGCGGACCTGAGCGGGGACGCGATGTTCGGCAACGTTTTGTCGGGCAGGACGGAACGATTGGACGGCGTGGAAGAGATCGTCGGTATGTGCATCAATACCGTGCCCGTTCGCGTGCGCTGTAAAGAGACGACAACGCTTGCCGACGTGATCGCCGACGTGGAAAAACAGAATGAAGATAACGCGCAGTACGGCTTCTTGCCGCTGTCGTCCGTAGCTAAGAATATCGGGACGGTCACCGTTTTCGAAAATCACGACGAAAGATCGTCTGTGACGGTGAAAAATATTTTCGATCAAACGGAATACGATCTGGAATTGCAGACAACGGGAGAAGGCTCGCAGAGCATCCTTCGATACAACGATCGGAGATATACGACAGAAGAGATCGACCGCCTGATACGTCTGATGACCGGCGTGTTCAACGCAATGAAAAAGGATGTTTCTCAGCTTGTTAAAGATATTCCTCTTTTGACGGAAAGTGAGAAAGAAGAATACCGTACTATCAAATCAAGAACCCCAAATATAAAAAACAAGTCTGAGTTTATTCCGGTGAAAACGGAAAAAGAAATCGTACTTGCGACGTGCGTAAAAAAAGTGCTTTCGGTCGAACCGAAAAACGCAAACGACGATTTCTTCGATCTCGGCGGAGATTCCATTTCGGCAATCAGACTGTCCGCAAAATTAAGAGAAGAAGGATACTTCCTTTCCGTAAAAGACATTATGACGGGTAAGACGATTGCGGAAATGGCGCGTCGCGCGGTCGTATGGTCCGGAGAGGACGAACCGGCGTGCGGTATCGTCCCGCTCACGCCCGTTATGACCGACTTTTTCGATCGGTCGTATTCAGACCCCGACGGTTACGTACAAGAGATTCTGTTAAAGTTCGAAAAAGGTTTCGATCGCATTCGAGAAGCGTTGCAGGCTGTGTACGAACATCACGATATGCTTCGGGCGACGTTTACGGGCGGAAAGTTGATCGTGACGGAAGTATCCGAAAGCGCGCCTCTTTCTTACGATATTTACGAATCGGACGACGTACTGAAAACGTGCGCCGAGATCAAGAAAAAAGTTAAAATGTCCGGGCCGACGTTTGTGGCGGCTTCGATACGCCAAAAGGGCGTCGAGTATCTGTACCTGTGCGCTCACCACCTCGTTGTGGACGGCGTGTCCTGGAGCATTATTCTGGAAGATATTTCTTCCGGATGCGCGGGAGAAAGACTTCCGAAGAAAACGGCTTCTTACCTGTCGTGGGCGAAAAAATGCGCCGCCGGCGTAAAAATATCCGAAAAAGAAACGGACTTTTGGCGCCGAACGGAAGAGCGAATAACGCCCGTCTTTACGGAGAAGGGCAATGCGCCGTTCTCGACCGGATTCAGCTTATCGAAAGAAGAGACACGCCGGATCGCGGAAAATGGCGGGCGTATCTTCGGAGCGCGCCGAGACGTGATAATGCTCGCCGCGCTTGCTCGTGCAGTCTATCGGACGTTTGGGAAAGAAGAAACGGCGGTACTGATGGAAAGCCACGGCCGCCAGCCGCTTTTCGACGGCGACATTTCCCGTACCGTGGGGTGGTTTACTTCTTATTATCCCGTTATCTTTTCCGGCAAGGGGAATGAAGAAGAATGCGTGACGGAAAATAAAGAACGACTTTTGTCGGCGCCGCTCGGCGGCATCCGCTATCAATTTACGGCAAAGAAAAAACCGCCGGATATCATTTTCAACTACATGGGTGAATATGACTTCGGCGATCTGCCGCTGAAGTTTTGTCATTTACCCGTTTCCGAGGACAACCCGGAGCGAGAAGCTTTAGACGTAGAAGGGGAAATAAACGGCGGCGTTCTGAATATCTCTCTGCGTTTCAACGGCCCATCGAAAGAGGTCGGAGAAACGTTGAAAGAAAACTTCCGGCAAGAACTGATCCGCATTTGCGCCGTATGTTCGGACGAAAAAGAAAAGATACTTTCGCCCGCCGATCTCGGCTATCCCGGCATGAACATAGCCGACTTTGCCGAAGCGATGAAAGTCGATCCCGTTCGTATCGCGCCGCTGACGCCCACGCAACAGGGGATGCTGTTCCACTCGGAAGACGATAAAGAGGAGTATCTGGAACAGACAGCCGTTCGATTGCCGTTTACGCCGGACGTTGAAAAAATGAAAAAACTGTTGAATGCGCTCGCAGGCAAATACGCGGTATTCCGCACCGTTTACGTCCTTTGTAAAAGCGGCAATATTTATCAATGCGTAAAAGGATCCGCGCAGATAAAATTGAACAAAGCGGACGATCTATCCGCCGTCCGGAACCGTCGCGTAAAAGAAGGCGTGTCGCCCTTTGACGGCGTACCGATACGATTGGATATCGTCAAAGATGTTTTGCTTATCACTTCTCACCATATTTTGCTCGACGCTTGGTCGGAAAGCGTATTTATCGAAGAGTTTGAGAAACTATATTCCGAAGATAGGTTGCCCGAAGGGCGAGAAAACCTGTCTTTCTGCGAATACGCTTCGGACATAGAGTACAGTTGGAGCGCAAGCGATCTCGACTATTGGACGAGTCTTTCCGTGGGCGCTACGTCGTCGCTTGTCCCGGGCCACGCCGCCGGCGTTCGCGGAGAAAACAAACGCAGGATAAAAGAACTTTTCGAAACCGACAAAGTACTTTCTTTCGCCCGCAAAAACGGCGTGACGGAAAACAGCGTTTTCGAAGCGGCGGCCGCACGCTTTATGCAGATCGTCTGCGGGAAAACGGACGTGATTTTCGGCAAGGTCGTTTCCGGAAGAGACGCCCGGACGGCAAATGCCGTCGGTCTTTATATCTCCACCATACCCGTTCGCGTTCGGTCGGAAAACGCGCAAGACGTTCTTTTCGAGATCGATCGGCAAGCGCGCGCCTTGTCCGAATACGCCGTCTGTCCGTTAAACGAGATATTCAAGAGGGCGCGTTTGCAAGACCCGATCGGCATGTTGTTCGTTTACGACAGCATCGAAAGAAGGGCCGAGACCAAGCCGCTGTTCGTTCGCGACAGTACCAATTACGGCATTACGCTCGCCGTGAGTAAAGAAGATAAATTCATCGCGGACATTTCCTATAACGACGGAGAATACCTGCCGGACGAGATCGATGCGTTTTTGTCCCTCTATGCCCGGTGCGTGGACGAGATCACGGATGGACAAGAACCGTTCTTCACGCCGCTTTTCGGCGAAAAAGTTTCTTATCCCTCGACGCTGACGGAGATATGGAAAGGTCATCCCGACTTTACGCTGACGGCGGATAAAGAGTACGGCGCGGAAGAAATAAGCCGTCGCGCGGAAATCTTATCCGGCTATTTGCACAGCCGCTTTGAAAAGGGGATCGTCGGCGTCCGACTCGAACGCGGCGTCGATATGATCGTCGCGCTCCTCGGTATCGTACTTTCCGGCAGCGCTTATATGCCCATCGGCGTCGACTACCCGGAAGAAATGGTAAAATACATGGTCGAAAACGCCGGCGCTCGGACGGTGCTGGATCAAAAGTTCATGTCGTCTTTCCGTTATGACGGGCCGAGATACGTTGCCGACGCCGATCCCGAAGACGTCTGCTACGTCATTTATACGTCCGGTTCGACCGGACGCCCCAAAGGCGCCAAGATATCCCACAGGGCTATCGCCAACCGCCTTTGCTGGATGGAAAAGAAATACCCGCTCGCAGGCGGCGCCATCTTGCAAAAAACGCCGTACACCTTCGACGTTTCCGTATGGGATATATTCCGGCCCCTTCTTTTCGGCGGCAGGCTCGTCCTTACGCCTCCCGGTCTTCACGCCGATCCGAAAACGATAGCCGGGCTCGTCAAAAAATATTCCGTTACGCAGGCCCATTTCGTGCCGTCCGTGTACGATATTTATTTGGAGTATTGTCAAACAAACGAAGTCGCTCCCATCAAAGATCTGTTCCTATCCGGTGAAAAATTGGGTAAGAAGACGGTGGAAAAACACAATGCCGTTTTCGGTAAGAGATCGGCTTTGCATAATCTGTACGGACCGACGGAGTGCGCTGTAGACGTAACGTATTACGATGTTAACGGCGACGAAACTGACGTTCCTATTGGCAAACCCGTCGACAATACGGAGATATCCGTTATCTCCCGCGGAAAAGTCGCTCCGCCGTACGTGGAAGGCGAGATCGTCGTGGGCGGCGTGAACGTAGGGAGCGGATATATCGGTAAAGACCGGGGCGGTTTCGTCGGCGGCAAATATTATACCGGCGATATCGGCTGGACGGATAAGGACGGCAATATCCATTTCGTCGGAAGAAAAGACAGACAGATCAAGTGGAACGGAATGCGTATCGAGCCGGGCGAGATCGAATGGCAGATCGGCAAAATAGAGGGCGTAAAGGACGTGGCGGTCGCCGTGGTCGGCAAAAACCCGACGTTGTGCGCTTTTATCGTGGCCGAAGACAAAGAAAAAACGGAAGGGGAGATCAAGCGGCGTTTGCCCGAATACATGACGCCCACCCGCCGAATCTACGTTGATAAAATACCGCTGTCCGAAAACGGAAAACGCGACCTTGCCGCGCTTTCCGAAGTCGTGGAAAAAGGCCCATCGTTGCCGCGGGCGGCAAAAAACATTCTCGATGTCGTCGAAGAAATTTCCGGCAAAAAGATCGGCTACGACACCCCTTTCGAAGAAGCGGGGATCGGCAGTCTGGAACGCATCCGGTTATCGGTCAAACTGGCTCCGCTCGGGTTTACCTTCGCCGACCTCGTCCGCGCGAATTCGGTGCGGGAACTGTACTTGCGGGAGCATAACGAATACTTTATGAAGTTTGCCGGCGGCAACGATAAAGCCGTGATCTGTATTCCCTATGCCGGCGGTACGGCGCGAATTTATAAGGACCTGTCACCGGCAGAATACGACGTCTACGCCGCCGTCGGTTGTACGTTCGACGAAAAAGATTGGTCGGCGGTCATTAAAGAAGTAAAGAGAATAAGGACCGAATATAAAAAGGTCGTTTTGTACGCGCATTGCCTCGGCAGTATGACGGCGTTGAAACTGGCGCGGGAAGTCGATTTCGACCTCGCCGTCTTCGGCGCGCACGTGCCGGACGCCGTTTCTTCCTTCTTCGGTCGTCCCATCGACTCGTGGAAGTACGCGAGCGACAAAAACATTCTTGCCACGCTCGAAAAGGGCGGCTTGAAAAGAGGGGAGACCGACTTTGCGTCGCTGTTCAGAAAGGACGCCTCGCGCGCGGCGCGTATAGAAGCGGAAAAACCGGTCGTGTCTTTGCCCGCCGTGCTTCTGCTTGCGGAGAAGGACCCGTTCGCTTCTTCTCAGAAAGCGGAAAAACGTTGGAAAAAGTTTTTGGGCGGCGCGATAAAAGTAATTACCCTCGTCGGGAAGGATCATTATTTCATATCGGATAAAGACTTCGGTGATATCCTTCTTGCGATAGCGGAGGAAGAGAATGAGTAAAAAAACGATAGCGAAAAGCGAATATCTGTCTTATGGCGTCGGCGGGTTCGGAAAGGGCCTGGTCGGAGCTTTCGTGGCGCTGTTCGCGTTGATTTATTTTACCGACGCGGTACGTCTTTCTCCCGCCCTGGGCGGCGTCATCATCACGGTGAGCAAAGTGATCGTCATGCTTCTTTTGCCCTTTGCCGGCATGAAGATGGACGTGAATAAATCGAAGTACGGCCGGTTCCGGCCCTACCTTTTCTGGCTGTCGTTTATCGTTGCCGTCGTTACTGCGGCGTGCTTTGTTTCGCCCACGTTGTACGGACTGGAAAACGAAGCGGCCAAAGCCGTCCTCTGCTTTGCGGCTTATCTTTTGTGGGAAGCGGCCTTCAATCTGCACGACGTTCCGTTCTGGTCGCTTGCGTCCGTTGTCTCCGATCAAGAAGGCGACCGCTCGTCGTTTTTGGCCGTGGCCGACGTTGTTACAACCGTGGCCGGCGCCGTGCCCGTCATCGCCGTACCTTTTTTGCTGGAAGCCTTTGGCGACGAATACGGCTTTTTGTACAGCGGCCTTATTTTCGGTCTCGGCGGCGGTGTCATTGCTTCCGTTGTTTTCTTCGGAACGAAAGAAAGGATATCCGTACAGCAAGAAAAAGTATCCCTAAAAGATAATTTCAAGGCGATCGTCACGACGAAGCCCATGATCATATTTGATCTTGCGCTACTGATCGGCGCCACTGTGTTCTCCGCGCAAGCGGTCAGCACTTACGCCGGAAAATACCTATACGGCAGCGAAGCCGGACACATTCTTTATCCGGATGGAACAAAGTCGTTTTTGCCGTCGGAACTTTTCTTGCCCATCATGATCGGACTTATCGGCGGCGGCACCGCGGTAGGCGACGCCATCTTCCCCGCCGTCTTCAAAAAGGTGGGATTAAAAAAGTCTTATTTCGTTTTTTCTTCCGTCGGTATCGCTCTGTGCATCGCCGTGTTTTTTCTCGGTTACGACAGATGGAGCAAGGCGTCCTTGTTTGTTTTTCTCGTCTATTATTTCCTGATAGGTGTGATCGGAGGAACGTTCGAATCGATGAAAAGCAACCTTATCCCCGAGTGCGCCGATTACAGCGAGTGGAAAACGGGCGTTCGCCGCGACGGGACTTTCTTTTCCACGCAGGTCATGGTGTCACAACTGATCGAGTCCGTTCCCGTCCTGGCCGTCGCTTTTATCTTGCAAATTTGCGGATACACCGAGACCGAAGCGGCGCTGACGCAACCTGCCGCCGTTAAAAACGGTATATTCATCGCCGCTACCATCGTTCCCGCCGTCGGTATGTGCCTCGGCATGATCCCCGCGGCGTTTTATTCTTTTACAGGTAAGTTCCGCGAAAAAGTTAAATCCGAACTTGCGGAAAGAAGAAAGGAGGAATCATTATGATAAAAGCCGATCTGTACGACCAGATCAATACCGTCGTTACCATCCTTATCAGCGTGGCTATCTTCGTATTTTTTATGGTCAGGAAAGAAGATAATTGGTCGTTGACGCGCATAGCGTATGATAAGACGGAAAGTTTGCGGCAAAAAAACAAATTTTTACGCGTTGTTTTTTCCAAATGGACTTTTATCGCCGTTACTTCGGCCGCGTACGTCGGATTGTATAATGCGATCTATTCTTTTGGCAGTTTCCCCCGATTCTTGGCGAACGACACCTATTTTACGTACACGAACTATTTTTGCGCTCTTTTCTTCGGTATCCTCGTTGTGATGGGCATTCAGTTCCTCGTCGGCATGGACTTCAGGTACGGGACCGATCTTTTGACGCCGTTTTTCGCCCTCGACGTGGGCTTGGGTAAGATCGCTTGCTTCTGCGCCGGTTGTTGCTATGGCATCGAGTGGACGAACGGTATGTTCAATTACAAAACCGGACGCATCGAATTTCCGGTGCAACTGTTGGAAGTCTTCGTCGGCATTCTTCTGTCCGCCGTGCTGTTCTTTTGTCTGACAAAGCGTAAGAGCGCGGGCCGCATGTACCCGCTGTATATGATCCTCTACGGCGCGACGCGGTTTTTGACCGAGTTTTTGCGCGGGGACCATATAGCCAACTGGATGGGCTTAAAGCCGTATCAGATACTCTGCCTTTGTTCCATTCTCATCGGCGCGTGCTGGCTGATCGTCATTTCTTTGCTGGAGAAATATGACAAAAGGTTTTTGTACGGCACGAATTTGGTCGATTATATCATTTCTAAAAAGGGGAAGGCATGACGTTCTGTTTGTTGGATAAACTCGGGGAGTTTACCGAAAAAGACCTGTCGTCCTTTTACCCGAAGTTGAGTCGACAACGCCGGGAGAAGGTGGATTCTTTGCGCTTTTTCCCCGATAAGATCGCGTCGGCTTGCGCCTATCTTCTGCTCAGATCGCTATTGAAAAACGAATACGGAATTTCAGACGCGCCGGAATTTGGGTTTCTTGCCGAAAAAAAACCGTTTTTGGTCGGGCGTGAAGATATTTTTTTCAACCTCTCTCACGACAGAGCGGGCGTCGGCGTTTGCGTGTCGAACAGGCCCGTGGGCGCGGACGTGCAGGCTCTTTTCCGGTATGAAGACGATCTTGCGGACAGGATTCTATCCGGTAAAGAACGAATGGCGTTCGACCCAAGCGACCCGGACGACGCCTTTTTTACCCGGCTTTGGACGATGAAAGAAAGTTTGGGCAAAAAAAGAGGGGACGGCGTGATACCGTTCCTTACCGCTACCGATTTTTCCGTTGCGAAAGAAGACGGCGTTTATCGCTTCGGAGAAGACGTCTTTACCGTCGGTCGAAAAGATGATCTTTTTTATAGCGTTTGTTCCTCGAGCGAAACGAAAATAAAAACGATCTCGCCGAAAGAATTCATGAAAGAGGTTGCTTCTCTTTCGGACGCTCAGATCTGATCGAGCAATTCCTGCAACTCTTCTTCCGTCAGCGCCGATACTTTGCTTAAGTCGCTCCGCACCACCGATTCTGTCGTGACGAACGGCGCCTCGTCTTTTAATCCCAGTCGTTTTCTTTCCGACAGGTAGTCGGCCGTGCCCGCGCCGAGGTCCTCTTTCAATACCCGATCCAATTCTTCCCGCGCCTTTTTGACGGCGGAAAAAGAATCGTCGTAAGCGCGCAATCGTTCTTCCCGCGATTTATAGCAATCCATTTTCTCGCAGAAACGCCGCAGACG
>JAEEGL013085507.1_pt1 | contig 15026 bp, 8 predicted proteins | sample 9134231 | NCBI WGS metagenome assembly JAEEGL01 (sample SAMN16246548, study PRJNA631951) | gut metagenome | biome: gut microbiome; feature: rumen; material: fiber-attached | host: Bos | place: Iran: Karaj | collected 2018-10 | reverse complement strand
GCTTCTGGAATGCAAGCTCAACATCGTAGCCAATGGCATTGAGGAAATTGACTATTCTCAAAACAATCAACTCTCATCTCTCAACTCATACAGCCTCACAGGCGTGCGCCGTAACGGACTGAGCCGCGGCATCAACATCGTTCGCACAACCGACGGAAAGACCCGCAAAATACTCGTGAAGTAGCAGCCCCCCTTACCCCTCCCTAGGGAGGAGAGCAGATACCTGTAACAAATGAAGACAAAACACTTCTTCCTTCTTTATCTCTTTTTTAGTTTTAACATTGTATATGCCCATCAGTCAAGAGTAACTGCTCCACTCCAGGAGGGGCAAGGGGGTGAGTCTTCTCTCCGCCTCCCTGTCCTCTATTCTGACGGCGTGGTGTTGCAGCGTGATCATCCTTTACCCATCCACGGATGGGCCGAGGCAGGTGCCAGCATCACAGTTAAGCTGGGACGTAAACATCTGACCACGACCGCCGATGCCAATGGCTGCTGGCAAGTGACTTTGCCTGCCCAGAAAGCCGCAGGACCGCTCACGCTTACCGTCGAGAGTAGCAACGAGACCCTGCAAGTCAACGACGTGTGGTTGGGTGACGTGTGGATGGTGAGCGGGCAGTCGAACATCGACACTCATATTGAGCGCGTCTATCCCCAATATCCCACAGAAATTGACAACGACAGCACAACCGATGTACGCCTGTTCCAGGTAGATAACACCATCTCCCTGAAAGAAGTACGCGACGACGTGAAGAGTTCCGCCCGCTGGCAGACGCTCTCCAAGAAGAACGCCTGGCACTTCTCTGCCCTCGGCTATTTCCTTGGCAAACAAATGGCTGCAGAGAAGGGCGTGCATCAGGGCATCATCCAGAGCAGTTGGGGTGGCACACCCATCGAGGCGTGGCTGCCCATGGACTCCGTGCAAGCCATTATCCCTCAATTAGCTGCCGAAGCCCGCTTCTATGCCGACGAGGAACTCAACCGCCGTGCTGCTGCTGCCAATGGCCGTGCCAGCCAATGGTGGAATCAGATTCTCAACACCTCCGACCCAGGTATGACCGAGCAATGGATGAATGAGAGCTACGATGACAGCGCGTGGCCACAAGCCAATCAGTATCAGTTGCCTATCAAAGGGCGCGGCATTCAGGGTTCCTACTGGACACGCCAGCGCATCCACGTTGATGCTTCCCACGCAGGACAGGCGGCACGCCTGCTTGTAGGCACGTTGATTGATGCTGACTTCACCTATGTCAATGGAAAGTTGGTGGGTCAGACCGGCTATCAATATCCTCCCCGCCGCTACAATGTGCCCGCAGGTCTCCTCCACGAGGGCGACAACGTGCTGACGGTTCGCTTTGTCTGCCACGGAGCACGTCCCACCTTCATCAGCGAGAAGCCCTATAAACTGATCTTTTCTGACGGTACAGAAGTGCCTCTCTCTGAGACTTGGCGTGTGCACGACGGCATCACTCAGCTACCGCAGCAACCCTCTATGCCCACAGGCAATCAAAACACCGCCGCCACCCTGTGGAACGCCATGCTGGCACCCCTCGGTCCCCTCGCCCTCTCAGGTGTCGTGTGGTATCAGGGTGAGAGCAACACCAGTCGCGCAGAAATCTATGAGCGTGAACTCACCGCCCTCATGAACACTTGGCGGGCACGGCTGCAGCAACCAGAGCTACCTTTTGCCATCGTGCATCTGGCCGGTTACATGGCTCCGCATAAGGAACCACAGGAAAGCAGCTGGCCCCGTCTGCGCGAGAGTCAACGCCGCGCCGCCGTGGCCGATGCCCGTGCCTCTATCGTGCCTGCTCATGACTTGGGCGAAGCCAACGACATTCACCCCCTGCGCAAAAAAGAAGTTGCTGCACGCTGTGCACAAGTTCTGAACGTTCTGACAGAAGGACAAAAGAAGGATCATAAGACAAAGGCACAGAAAGAAAACAAATCAAAGGTACAGAAGGACAATTCTCACCTTTCAACTCCCTTCCCCGCCGTGCTCCGTGCCGAAGTTGAGAACGGTCACGTCGTCATCACCTTCGACCAACCCCTGCGCCAGGGAGCCGTACACGGTTTTGAAATCTGCGAGGCCAATGGACGTTTTCGCAACGTCACTGCCACCGCAAAAGGTTGCCAAGTCACCCTCGATGCCACCACCGCCCACCGTGTCCGCTACGCTTGGAAGGACAACCCCATCGAGGCCGATTGCATAGCACAGGACGGCATATCGCCCGCGGTACCTTTCGAAGTCACAGTGAAGGAGTAACAATGCTCAGTTCATAATGCAGAATGCACAATTCATAATGTACAATTCATAATGCACGACCAAAGTTTCCGGCCTTAATTAATGAAACTACAGAAACATAGTCTTGAAAGGGCTTTAGACCACAGGACTTCGGCTTGAAGGATGGGAAACTTTAGTCCAGAATCTTCTATTTCTCAATTTTCATCATGTTTCCGCATAGAAATACACTACACATTGGTATGTTCTTGATTTTAGGTCTGTTCACCACATTATCCTGGGGACAGGCGCAGTTCACGGAACCCACAGCCGTGTTCCTCATGCACAGCAGCGGCAGCCATCTGGAAATGGGCACCGACGGTAGCGCATGGATTGAAGCATCCACTAAGAGCAACCCGCAGCGTCTCACCTTCATCCCCGACGGACAAGGCTATTACAGCATACAGGCTACCGACGAGCCGCGTTTCCTCGCCCTTGCCGCACCCTGGAGCACCACGTTCATCGCCGATTCCGCAGCAGCCGAAGCCAAATACGCGATAGAGACGGCATCCAGCCACTTCTTCAGATTGCGTTGCAAGGCCAACAACAAATACTTAGGCACCGACGCCAACGGCAGCCACGTGAAAGTATATGCCGACAAGAGCGGCAGCGACATTAAGCACCAGTGGTATTTCAGCAACAATGTGAAGGAAACACCGCCCGCCGACACCCTGTGCTACATGGTTTCACCGCAATTGGTGCGACAGCATTTCGACGGCTGGGGCGTCTCACTCTGCTGGTGGGCCGGTCAATGCGGCAAGTGGTCGGACAAGAAAATTGACGAGATCATCACCTGGCTGGTCAGCCCCACGGGTCTCAACTACAACCACTTCCGATACAACATCGGCGGTGGTGACGACCCCGAGAACCGGAACTGCACACCGCATCACATGGGCAGTGGCAAGGGTTTGCGCGCTGAAATGGAGGGCTTCAAAGACTTCAGTGGCGACAGCTATCATTGGGACCGCGATGCAGCGCAACGCAAGATAATGTTGAAAATCAAGGAGAAACGGCCCGATGCCATCTTTGAGGCTTTCAGTAATTCGTGTCCCTACTACATGACCTACAGCGGCTGCTGCAGCGGCAACGCAGATGGCGGCAAGGACAACCTGCGGCCTGAATACTATGAGGAGTTTGCCCACTATCTCGTGGACGTGTGCAAGCACTACAAGGACGAGTACGGCATTGAGTTCAAGACGCTTGAACCCTTCAATGAGTCGGTCACCAACTTCTGGTATGCCAACGGGCCGCAGGAGGGATGCCACTTTGACTACCAGTCACAAATCAAGTTCGTCCGCGTACTGGCTCCCATCCTGGAGGCATCCGGACTCAACACCATCATCTCCGTTGCCGACGAGACCAATGTGGGGCTGGCCGTGGAGGGCGTGAAGCGGTTCATAGAGGCTGGCGCAGACAAGCTCGTGGGACAATGGAACACCCACACCTACTCCGGCAACAACGTGGACCGTGCACGCTTCTGCCAGCTCGCACACCAGACAGGCAAGCCCTACTGGATGAGTGAGGTAGGAGCTGGTGGTAGCGGCATCGGCGGCAACCTCAGCCTGACACAGAAACTCTTCGATGACATGCGCTACATCCAGCCCGAGGCGTGGATTGACTGGCAATACATGGAGGAGGCCAACGACCAATGGTGCACCATCCGCGGCAGCTTCAGCCAGCAGACCTACGCCAAGGTGAAGAACTTCTACGTCCGCCAGCAATGTTCACGCTTCATCCAACCCGGCTATGACATCATCACCTCGCTCTGCCCACAGTCGCTGGCCGCCATCAATGCCGCACGTGACACGCTGGTGCTGGTGGCCCTCAACGAGGGTGCCACAGCCACACACCGCATCGACCTGTCACTCTTCCATGAACTGCCCGCGCGCAACCGCATCCGAGCCTACCGCACATCGGCCAACGAGAACCTGAGCACCGTCACCAGCAGCGTGAGACTGGACGGCAACACCCTTGTCCTGAGCCTGCCAACGCAGAGCATCACCACACTCATCATCCCAGTGAGACCCATCGACGAGGCTGAACAACCGCTGTTGCGCGACGGCGGACAGTACCTCATCATCCCGCGACAGGAGACCATGCGCGCCGTCACGGCCACTGGCAGTCAGGTGACCATCGAGGACATCGGTTACACCGATGCACAGCGGTGGACGCTGACCGCTGAAAGAGACGGCACCTACAGCTTCCAGAACGCGTTGGGACTTCGTCTGACGGCACACAGAGCCTCTAACAGCTCATCGCTCACCGCCCAACAAAATCGAGCAGCAGAACAGGGTTTCTACATCGATGTGGTGGACGAGCCGCATTTCAAAATCCTCGCCAGCCGCGGCCGCAGCCACGGACTAGACCTCGTGCAGGAATCCTCCAGCGCAGGTACTAAGGTGGATATCTGGCAGTATGACGCTAACACCACCACGCCCACACACCGCCAGTGGCTGCTATTCCCCCTCACAGCATCCAGCGGACAAGACCATATCGACACGCTGCCAGCAGCGACATCAAAAGCCACAACCATCACAGACCCGACATACTACGACCTTTCTGGCAGAAGAATGAGTGTCTCATCCTCCCAATTGCCAAGGGGCATCTATGTGCGTCAAGCAGATGGCTCTTCCTCTGGAAAGAAAGGGCATGTCATCATTGTGAAATAATAGGTCACCCATCTGAAGTCCAGGAGATGGGCACTGGATGAGCATGGTAGCACCGTTGCGAGTCGCGCTGTAACCCTGACAGATGAAGATGTCCTGCACGTCAAAGGTGTAGGCCGCACAATGTCCAGCGGCCTCCCATTTCTACTTATCGCTTTCCAAGAAGAGTGTGCCGTCAACGTCGGCCATATCCTTCCCATTACGGTCAAGATAAGGACCATAAACGATCTTGCTGTGTCCCAAGGCTACGCGGTAATATCTCTTGGCTCCCCGACAACAATAGTCCCACGACACGAAAAGAGAATAATACCCATCGTGTTTGAAGGTGAACGATGCCTCAATGGCATTGGTTCCTGCAAAAATCAAGTTTTTTGCGTTCCCCTTGTCTCATTTTATATTGTTGAGTCCACTTGAAAAAGTTCTAAAAGGACTGTAAGCCCCTAACCCAGGGTATCGCCCTGGGTGATAATCAGCGGATTAGAACAACGGCCTGTAAGGGCAAAGCATAAACCATACTTTTTCAAGTGGACTCATTGTTTCTTGTGTCATCGCCGTTTTCCACGGTTAATCAATGAGCTGATTCTACAATTCATGAGCTCAGATTTTACTATTCCCCGCCTTCCAACTATATAAGATAAGGTGAACAATTGCTGTCCGGTGAAACAAGCACCTCATTCCTTTAACCCTTGAAACCATGAGCCTACAGCAGGTTCTCATTGTATTAATCATTCAACTTCTGCCAGGGTTCATAATCTAGTACTCTTAAAGACATTCAACCTTGGCAGGGTCATAGCAAAACCATTCCACTTTTTTCAGGGATATACAGTTACTTATTGCTGGACCTCACAAGCCAACTGTCAGCAATAGGGTGTTGGCGAAACACAGCAAACCGTCCCTCATTGAAGAAACTCACAAGCCAGTTGCCGGCAATGGGATGTTGGCGAGGCACAGCGAACGGGTATTTATTGCTGAACATCACAATCATTTCACAGTTGAAGATGAGAAATAATGAATAATTGTGGAAAACATCTACTCATCTACCTAATTATGATAATATAATGAAAACTTGTAGAATAAACAGGTGGAGTTTATATAGAAAATAGTGATGATATGACAGTATTTGCCAGGAAATTTACAAAAAATGTTAAATGTTGCGGTTTCTGTTTGACTCTTATAAACAAAAGGCCTACCTTTGCGACGCAAAAGGGCAAACAGAACTCTCCAGAAGGGCTGCTATCTCACGAAGAAGAGGTGCAGAATCCCAGCCAGCACAACGGCCCGGCCAAACCAGAAAGCCAGCAATGCTGAGCGACCTGGCCAATACAGGGAACCTGCTAACGCCGAGCAACTTGCAAACGCTGTCAGTAGACCTGCGCAGCAACTTGCCAGCACGCAGCAACCTTACCAGAGAGAAAACGCATCCGCAGATGTTACAATTCACCCTATATAGTAAGACGAAAAGGAGTAACCAAGAACGAGCCAGTTTAGTAGAACCGGAAACACTAACCAACCGGTTCAGAACGGATGAGAAAAGGAGAAGACAGGTGGAATGGCTGAGGGTCGGGAGATCGCAGCTTCCCCTGTCTTCGTTTTCAAAAGAATGTGACAGCCTGCCTCTTGTATGTCCCGGAAAGGCCGTGAGACGACACCGCAACGGCACCGAGGAGACGACATACAACGGCGTCGTGCTGCTGGAAGTGGACAACCTGCCCAGCCACGCCGAGGTAGAAGCCATCAAAGAACGAGTGAAAGCCTGGCCCACTACGCTGGCTGCCCTAACGGGTTTTAGTGGCCTGAGCGTGAAGGTGCTGGTGAAAGGTACGTTCGAAGACGGCACACTCCCAACGGACAGGGAACTCATTGACCGTTTCCATCATTTTCTCTATAGTACGTGTGCGCAAGTGTATGCCACGCTCATCGGCAGGCCACTGAAGACCAAGGATGCCAGCAAGGATGACCGATTCCGCTGGACGTCAGACAACACGTTATTTCTCAACCCTTTGGCATCCCCTGTACGCATCAGCAGGAGGGACTTCATGAACAAACAGCGAGTGGACGATGTCCATGAATATGACCCTTCAGGGGAGCGGCCATCGCAGGACACATATTCCTTTTATCGCCGTAGGTTTTCCTTAGCTGTGCAACAAGCGCGGGAATTATTAGGGAAGCACGCGCCCCCTTCAGCAGACGAATCCAGCACCATCAATGAGACAGCCGATGCAGATATGCCTGCCCTGCTCAACGCCACAGCCAGAGAAGCACTGCGGCTGGGCATCCCGCAGGAAGAGAGCGTGCAGCAGGCTCAGTCCAACCCGCTCTTCAACACCTTGGGAAAGGACTATGTCCGTGCCGCCATCGAGAGCACCTATGCCGAGAACCACCCCCTGCACGGCACACAGCGAACGCACCAGATGCAAAACATAGCCAATGCGTTGCAGAACTTCTTCCGTGTGCGCTACGACCTGCGTTACAACGTGCTCTCCAACAGCGTAGAGTGGAGACGGAGGGACTCGGCATCCTTCACGTTCCTGCCTCTCGACACCCGCGTAATGAACTCTATGCTTCAGGAATGTTATGAAGCAGGGTTAGAGGCCACAGACAGAGACATGAAGCGTTATCTCGGTTCCTCCCGCGTCCGCGATTTCAACGCCGCTCACGCCTATCTGAACAGTATTGCCGGCCGCTGGGACGGGCAGACGGACTACATCGGGCAGATGGCAGACCGCATCCCTACAGACAACCCTGGCTGGAAGCAACAGTTCCACACGTGGTTCCTGGGGATGGTGGCACAATGGGACGGCTGGCAGACGGCACATGTCAATTCCCTGCTACCACTCATCATTGGCACGCAAGGATGCGGGAAACGCTCCTTTGGAGAACTACTGCTGCCACCCGAACTGCGCGACATCGGCTACCGCGAGGTCGTGGATTTCAGCAGCAAACAGGAAGCCGAACGACTGCTGTCAACCTCATTGCTCATCAATCTTGATGAAATTAGCCAAATCAGCAAAAAAATCCAACAGGGTTTCCTGAAAAGCCTCGTCCTGCAGAAGGTCATCAAGGGACGCCGACCCTTCGGCAGCGTGACGCTGGCTCTGCCACGCTTTGCCAGTTTCATCGCCACAGCCCACCTGCAAGATGTGCTCAACGCCCCACCTCTCTCGCGGTATTACATCATTGCCAATATCCGTGACGGGCAGCACATCAACCTCAACCCACCTTTTCATTACGACGCCATGTATGCGCAGGCGCTGGCAGAGCTCAACGCCGGCCACCGCCATTTCTTTACAGCAGAAGAAGCGGCAGCTATCGAAGAACACAACACGGCTTTCACACAGATGAAGCCGGAAGTGCGGCATTTCCTGGACGTATTCATTCCCGCCACAGAACGGAGCAAACAGACCGTGTCCCTGCGCCTGTCCGAGTTAGCTGTGGAAATACAGCGCCAGACCGGTATTGCCTATTCAGACCGCAGCCTCAACTGCCTCGGGCGATGGCTCACAGCCGAAGCCAAAGGAGGCCGCATCCGCAAAACCATGCACAACGGCTCACCGGTATATGTGGTCAAACGGCGACATTCACTGGGCGAGATAGGGTAATTCTGTTCATTTTTACGCACACATTGTTCTAAATGGCAAAAAAAAGCAAAAAAGAAAGCACAGATTCTTCTATGTGAATAATAAGTGTTATATTTGCGCCCAAAATGTAAACAGAATACTCCTGAATGGAATTTACAGCCCAACAGATTGCCGAATATATCGGTGGCACCGTGGAAGGCAACGCACAAGCCAAGGTGCATACTTTCTCAAAAATAGAAGAGGGTGTGGAAGGGGCATTGACGTTCTTCTACGACCCCAAATTTGAACCGCACATCTACCAGACGCGCGCTTCTGTAGTGTTGGTGCCTTCCCAGTTCCAGCCGTCACAGCCTGTGCAACCCACCCTGATCCGAGTGGATGACCCCAGAATGGCCATCGGCCGTCTGCTCTCGCTCTATGAGAGCATGAAGCCCAAGCGCACAGGCATCGACCCATTAGCCTACGTGGCTCCAACAGCAAAACTGGGCAAGGATGTCTATCTGGCACCCTTTGCTGCCGTGGGGGACGGAGCCGAGATTGGCGACGGCACAGCCCTGCATCCTCATGCTACCGTGGGAGCCAACGCCAAGGTAGGCAAGGACTGCATCCTCTATGCCAACAGCACCGTCTATCATGACTGCATCGTGGGCAATCGCTGCATCCTCCACGCCGGCAGCGTGGTGGGTGCCGACGGCTTCGGCTTTGCACCCTCCGAGACTGGTTATGAGAAGATTCCGCAAATCGGCATCGCCATCTTGGAAGACGATGTGGAGTTGGGCGCCAACGCCTGCGTGGACCGTGCCACAATGGGTGCCACCATCATTCATCAGGATGTGAAAATCGACAACCTGGTGCAGGTGGGACACAACGTGGAAGTGGCATCACATACCGTGCTCTGTGCACAGGTGGGCATTGCCGGCAGCACCAAGATTGGAGAGTGGTGCACCTTCACTGGTCAGGTGGGAGTGGCTGGACATGTCAGCGTGGCAGATCACACCACGTTGGGTGCTCAGAGCGGCCTACCGGGCAACGTGCGCAAACCCGGACAGACACTCCTCGGCACACCGCCCATTGACCCGAAGGTCTATGCCCGTGCCTCTGCTGTCTTCCGCAATCTGCCCGAAATGGCAACTCAGCTTCGACAGTTGCAAAAAGATCTGGAAGCGTTGAAGGAGAAAGTGGAGGGTTGAGAATTAAAGGGCTGAGGTTGAGAGCTGAGAAGAGGTTGAGAGTCGAAGGGGTGAGAGTTGAAAGATGGTGCGGTGATGCCGCGCCCAATGCACAGAGAGGTGTGTGACAAATCGTAAATAGTAAATCGTAAAATCGTAAATTAATTCGATGTTAAAACAAAATACCCTGGGCGGCAGTTTCACCTTGCACGGCAAGGGACTGCACACCGGCCTTAATTTGGTCGTGACATTCAATCCCGCACCAGAGAATCACGGTTACAAAATCCAACGCATAGACCTGCCCGACGAACCAATTATTGATGCCGTAGCAGAGAACGTCATTGAGACTACACGCGGTACCGTGCTCGCCAAAGGCGATGCCCGTTGTAGCACGGTGGAACACGCACTGGCCGCCCTCTATGCCCTCGGCGTGGACAACTGCCTCTTGCAGGTCAATGGGCCAGAAGTGCCTATCATGGACGGTTCCGCAGAAATCTACGTGGAAAACATTCGCCGTGTGGGCGTAGTGGAGCAGAATGCCCCCAAGGATTACTACGTGGTACACAAGAAGATAGAGGTCAAGGACGAGAAGTCGGGAAGCATTATCACCATCCTGCCCGACGAGCAGTTCAGCATCACCGCCATGATCTCCTTCCAGTCCAGAGTCCTCAGCAGCCAGTTTGCCACCCTCGATGACATGTCCAAGTTCGAGAAAGAGATTGCCCCTGCACGTACTTTCTGTTTCGTTCGCGAAGTGGAGATGATGCTGGCAGCCAACCTCATCAAGGGCGGTGACCTGGACAATGCCATCGTCATCTATGAGAACCAGAAGACACAAGAAGAACTGGACCATCTGGCAGACCGCATCGGTGCACCACACCACGACGCAACGGAACTGGGATACCTGCAAACCAAACCGTTGATGTGGGAGAACGAGCCCGCACGTCACAAACTGCTGGACATCATCGGCGACATGGCACTCATCGGCAAGCCCATCAAGGGACGCATCATCGCCACCAAACCTGGTCATACCGTTAATAATAAGTTCGCACGCCTCATGCGCAAAGAGATACGTGCCCACCGCGTACAGGCTCCTTTCTACAATCCCAACAAGGCACCTATCATGGACATCAAGCGCATCAAGCAGCTACTGCCACACCGCTACCCCATGCTCTTCGTGGACAAAGCCATCGAGATGGATGCCAACAGCATTGTAGCCGTGAAGAACATCTCCGGCAACGAGCCATTCTTCCAGGGACACTTCCCCGGCGAGCCTGTGGTGCCTGGCGTATTGCTCATCGAAGCCCTGGCCCAAACCGGTGGTCTGTTGGTGCTCAGCAACTTGGAACACCCCGAGGAGTACAGCACCTATTTCCTGCGCATCGACAACTGCAAGTTCTCACAGAAAGTGGTGCCCGGTGACACGCTCCTCTTCAAGGCTGCCTTCACCGCTCCCTTCCGTCACAGCATCGCCCAAATGCACGGCTATGTCTTCGTAGGAGAGAACGTGGTGGCAGAAGCCAGCCTCACCGCACAAGTCACCAAGAACCCGCCAGAGGAAGACTAAGATTCCCAGGGTACTCCAAAGGAAAAAACTATCTTTAGTATAGAACGTAAAGCAACCCTATACCATTCCTTGGAAGCCCTAACCGTCAAATCGCAATTCACCAAATCGCTAAATCGTAAATACCCAGATTGTCACATGATAAGTCCTCTCGCCTACATTCACCCCGAAGCCAAGATTGGCCAGAACGTGGAAATCGGCCCTTTCTGCTACATTGACCGCAATGTGGAAATCGACGACAACAACACACTGATGAATAGCGTCACCGTCCTCTACGGTTCACGCATCGGCAGCGGCAACATCTTCTTCCCTGGTGCCGTCATCGGTGCCATCCCCCAAGACCTGAAGTTCCGCGGAGAAGAGAGCCTGGCCATTGTCGGCAACAACAACAAGATTCGCGAGAACGTGACCATCAACCGAGGCACGGCCTCCAAGGGACAAACCGTTGTTGGCGACGGCAACCTGCTCATGGAAGGCTGCCACATTGCTCATGACTGCATCGTCGGCAATGATGTCATCATTGGCAACACCTCCAAACTCGCGGGAGAAGTCATCGTGGATGACCACGCCATCCTCTCCGCCTGTGTGCTCGTGCACCAGTTCTGCCGCATCGGTGGCTACACGATGATTAGCGGAGGAACTGGCGTACCACAGAGCGTTTTGCCCTACACCATCTGTGCGCGTCATCCGGCGGCCTACTATGGCTTGAATATCGTGGGACTGCGACGCCGCGGCTTTGAGCGCGAAGTGATCAACACCATCCATGAAGCCTACCGCATTATTTACCAAGGCGGTATGTCACAGGCCGAAGCTCTGGAGACCATACGACGTGAGCTCCCTGCAACGCCCGAAATCAAATACATCCTTGACTTTATCGAGGACACCAAACAACGAGGCTTCGTTCATTAGACTCGCATTCCGTGTAAGGTTTGATGGTTGAATGTTTAAGGTTTTATGAGATAAGAATTGCGTATCTGTATCATCTAAACATGAGACATCAAACATGAGACATCAAACATAAAACGCTAAACGTTAATCGTTAAACGAATGTTATACACCATCACCGTTGTCTCCACTGAAGTCGAAGACTTTATCCTTGAACTCCAGATAGGGTCCGATGCCACTTTTGCAGATCTCCACCAACTCATCCGCGAGACCTGTTCATGGGGCACGTCTCAGCCCGCCACCTTTTACCTCTGTGATGAGCATTGGCATCGCCAGCGCACCATCCCGGAACGCAGCTTCGAAGAGGACACGATGAACGAAGTGGAACTCGGCGACCTCCTCGATGACGAAGGGCAACGCCTGCAATATCTCTTTGACCCCGAGAACCGGCGCAGATTATTATTAGAGGTCACACGCATCGCCTACGGCAAGAGCATCGACAAGCCGTTGTGCCGCCGTCAAAATGGCACACCCCCGCCACTCGTCATTGAGAAACCTTCGCCAAAGGAAACCACCCGCGAAGACATTCTGGCCCAACTCAACGCCGCCGCGATAGCAGAAGTCGATGACGATGAACAGGAACCCACGGACGACGAGCTCTTTGACATCGAAGAGATAGACCTCGAGGGCTTTGACTTCACCGAAGGACAATGAGCAGCCGCCCTTCATCCAACGCCTCACCCACCCCGTCTGTTGCGTTGCCAACGCAACACAACACTCCCACACTCCTCGTCCTCCTCGGACCCACCGCCGTCGGGAAAACAGAACTCGCCCTCCAGCTGGCAGAACAACTGGGCTCTCCCATCCTCAACGCCGATAGCCGGCAACTCTACCGCGACCTGCGCATAGGCACGGCAGCACCCACTCCGGAACAACTCGCCCGCGTCCTCCACTACTTTGTCGGGACCCTTGACATCACAGACTATTACAGCGCTGCCCGCTATGAGGCGGAGGTGCTGAAACTCACCGAAGAACTTTTCCGCACACACGATACCGTGCTCCTCTCAGGCGGCAGCATGATGTATATTGATGCCGTCTGCAATGGCATCGATGACATTCCCACCGTGGAGCCCGAAGTGCGCAACCACCTGCGCGAGCGCTATGAGACAGAAGGCTTGGAACCTCTTGCCGCCGAGCTCAAGCTTCTCGACCCAGAATACTATGCCACCGTGGACCTGCGCAACCCCAAACGCATTGTCCATGCCCTAGAAATCTGTTATCAGACAGGCCGCACCTTCACCAGCTTCCGTACAGCCACACGCAAACAGCGGCCGTTTCGCATCGTCAAGGTGGGACTCCGTCGTGAACGTGCAGACCTCTTCAACCGCATCAACCGCCGTGTGGACGCGATGATGCAACAGGGATTCCTCGAAGAAGCGCGCGCACTCCTACCCCACCGCAACGAAAACGCCCTCAACACGGTAGGTTATAAAGAGTTGTTTCAAGTGCTCGACGGCACATGGGAACTGCCCTTCGCCGTAGAAAGAATAAAAAAGAACACGCGCGTGTACGCGAAGAAACAAATGACGTGGTTCGCCCACGACCCCACCATCCACTGGTTCAACCTGCCACCCACCGACCCGGCACCCGGCACTTTTACCGCTGCAAACCCGGCACCCGCCAGTTTTCCCGCCGCTGACCCAGCACCCAACAGCGCCCCCTCTGCGGTTAGTGTGCCCGGCGGTTTTGCCGCCGGGATTCTCCCCTCCATCCTCTCCCTCCTTTCACCCACCACATGACCATTCCCTTCCGCCTCTCCACCATCAAACCCGCCATTCGCCGCCTCTACGGCGGCCCGTGGTACCGGCGCCTTGCCGTCTGGTTTGTCACAGCCATCCTCGCCTTTCTGCTCTTCCTCGGAGCCGTGGACGTCAACTTCCTGTGGCTCTTCGGCCGTTCCCCTGGCTTCAAGGAAATCAAGCACCCTGTGCAGAACGAAGCCAGCGAAATCTACAGCTGTGACAGCGTGCTGCTCGGTCGCTTTTTCAGCCAAAACCGCACGCCCGTAAAATACGAGGACATCAGTCCCATCATCATCCGAACCCTCATCGCCACCGAGGACGAGCGCTTCTATCACCACCACGGTGTGGACTTTGCGGGTCTCTTCTCTGCCGCCAAAGACATGACACAGGGCCACGCCCGTGGCGCCAGCACCATCACCCAACAGCTGGCCAAGAACCTTTTCCGCGTGCGCACACAGTACAGCACAGGTCTCTTCGGCCACATTCCCGGCCTGAAGATACTGATAATGAAAGCCAAGGAGTGGATTGTAGCCACCAAGTTAGAGATGATTTTCTCCAAAGAAGACATCCTGACGATGTACCTGAACACAGTCGATTTCGGACAGAACAGTTTCGGTATTCAGACTGCTGCCCGCACCTATTTCGGCACCACCCCCAGCCGCCTCAGCTACGAACAGGCTGCAACTCTCATAGGACTGCTCAAGGCCACCAGCACCTACAACCCGCGCCGCCATCCACAAGCCGCCACCACACGCCGCAACGTGGTGCTGCGTAACCTCTATGACCACGGCGGCATCATCCTCAACGGATATCCCGCCACAGGCACACAACTGGACAGCCTTTTTGCGCTGCCCATGGAATGCGTGGACCATGTGGAGGAAAGCAGTTATGACGGCCTGGCACCCCACTTCCGCACCAACCTGCAGGAATACATCGACTATCTCTCCGACCAGGGACTCATCGGCGAGGGCGACCGTCTGGACCTCTACGCCGACGGTCTGCGCATCTACACCACCATCGACTCCCGTCTGCAACGTTACGCCGAGGATGCAGCCCTCCGACAGATGCGCCTCCTGCAACAACG
>JAEEGL017079656.1_pt1 | contig 15027 bp, 19 predicted proteins | sample 9134231 | NCBI WGS metagenome assembly JAEEGL01 (sample SAMN16246548, study PRJNA631951) | gut metagenome | biome: gut microbiome; feature: rumen; material: fiber-attached | host: Bos | place: Iran: Karaj | collected 2018-10 | reverse complement strand
CGTGAGGTGGATTTCTGATGTATCTGTTGGATACGCTTGTCATCTCTGAGCTGCGGAAGACAGATCGCAATGCCGGTGTCGTATCCTGGCTTCAGGACAAAAAGGATACTGATCTCTTTCTGTCCGCTCTGACCATCGGTGAAATCCGACGTGGGATCTGTCAACAAGAGCTCAAGAATCGACTGTTCGCGGACAGGCTGGCAACCTGGCTTGATTCTGTACTCAATTTCTATGGCAAACGTATTCTCCCGGTGACCACTCCGATTGCCCTTGAGTGGGGGAATATCTGCGCTCGGGCAGGAAACAGCGGCGCTGACAACCTTATCGCTGCCACAGCCAAGGTGCACCACCTCACCGTCATCACGCGGAATATCAATCATTTTGAAGGAGCTGGCGTTGACTGCTATAATCCGTGGCTATGAGAAGGCAAAACAAACGAAAAATGCCCCTGCCGGGGCATTTCTGTTGAATACAGTATGGAACGCACAGACTAGGCGAGCTGGGAAAGAAGCTGCTCCTTGATGGCGTCGATGGTGCCTTCGCCGTCGAGCTCTATGTACTTCGTCTTGCCCTCGCCGGCCAGCTTCTTGAAGTAGTAGGCCGCGGCCAGAGTGCCGTCCGTCGTGTTGTAGTAGATGTCGTGACGCTTGTTGATAGCGGCTTCATCCTGGTCATCGCTGCGGGTGGACAGATCGCCGCCGCAGACGCGGCATTTGTCGCCGTTGGGTTTGATGGGGTCGATGAAGATGTTGTTCGGATGGTTGTTGTTGTTCTTGCAGAGGCGGCGCCCCATGATGCGATTCTTGGCCACTTCGCGGGGCAGCAGGATCTCGACGACGTAGTCGAGCTTCAGGCCTTCCTTCTGCAGAGCGTCCCACAGCTTCTCTGCCTGCACCATGTTGCGGGGAAAACCATCAAGCAGCCAGCCGTTGGCGCCCTTGGTCTTGAGGGTGTCGAGCACCATGGGGATGGTGATGTCGTCGGGCACCAGATCGCCGCGGTCGATATAGGCTTTGGCCTTCTTGCCGAGCTCGGTGCCGCCGCCGATGTGCTCGCGGAAGATGGCGCCGGATTCGATGTGGGCGAGATTGTACTTGTCCTTGATCAGGTTGCCCTGGGTGCCCTTGCCGCTGCCGTTGGGTCCGAAAATCAGAATATTCATGATGCAGGCTCCTTTTGCGGAAAAATTGACAGGTCTTACACTCCCCCGCGCGGACGGCGCAAGGCCGTCTCAAGCGGAGCGAAAGGCTCGTGAAAAATATCACCCTTTTCTTTTCGGACTATGCAGTGAAAAGAGGGCGATGTCAATACGCCGCCGGAGAAAGGCAGGCTTCTCAACGCTGGGCGTTCTCATGCTGCAACTGGCCGACCCAGCGCGACAGGCGCTTGCGCGAGAAAAGCGTATCCGCTTCCATGCGTTGCAGCCTCTCACCGAGACGCTTCATCTCATCCTTGTCGGGGAAGAGAATCTCGAAGCTCGCCCGCGCTCTGCCCTCGAATGCCCTGAGCCTCGCCGCATCCAGATCGACGTTGCGCGCATCTTCGGGCGATATCGGCTCGCGATACTCGGCTATCACCTGCATCTTGCGGAAAAACGGCATCATCTTCGCGCGGCACACGAGACTCCACTGGCCGGGCTTTGCCGCGGCATCGACGAACGGTTCACTTTCCGCATCCAAGACGAAGATCTGCTCGAAGAGCACCTTGTCCTTGTAGTGGCCCTCACTCTTCCAGATGACATGATAGGGGCAGTGCTGGCCGGCCTCCCATTCCCACTGGGTGGCGGCTTCGGCCAGGGCCGTGACGAGGCGGCCGGTTCCGTTCCCGTAAACGGCGAACCACAGCCTGGCGGAGAGCGCGCCGTTGTCCGCGACCCGACCCGAGGGGGTCAGGCTGCGCCATCCCGCGGCCTCAAGCCGCATGTCACGGGCGGGCTCGAACATGACTGCCGGACGGGCCAGGGAGACGAGGACGGGCGCCTCGGCGGTCGATGTCTGCACAAGGCCCTGAATGGGCGGCTGCGTCACGGTGTACTTGGCGAACATGTATCCCCCTATGGCCAATATCACGAGAATCAGAACTATTTTCATGAAGCACCGCCTTCAGTTATCCGCGCCCGACGCTTCGGGCGGTTTTGCAACGCTTTTGTCTTCAGCCTGACTCCGTTCCGTATCAGCGCTTTCGGAGCCGAGCTTTTCCTTGAGCAGACGCTTGAGCAGCTTCATGGCCTTTCGGTCCCCCTGCCCCGCGGCTTTCTTGTACCAGGCTTCGGCCGCATCCCTGTCTTTCTCCACAAGACGCCCCTGCTCATACAGGGCGCCCAGAAGCGTCTGCGCACGCGCAAGCCCGCTCTCCGCAGCAGAACGGAAGCAGTCGAGAGCTTTTTTGCCGTTCTTCTCAACGCCGTCCCCGGCGAAATACAGGCGCCCGAGATCGAACATGGCTTCGACATGCCCCTGCTTCGCCGCAGCCTCGTACCAGCGGGCGGCAAGCGCCTTGTCGACGGGCAGGCCCTCCCCCACGCAGTGCATGAGCCCGAGGTTGAACTGGGCGCCCACATGGCCCTGCTCGGCGGCCCTGCGGCAGTATTCAAGGGCTTTCTCACGGTCGGGCTCGCACCCCTCGCCAAGGAAAAGAATTCGCGAAAGATAGTAGCAGGCCTTCGCGTCGTTTTTCTCCGCGGCCTTGCGGAACCATTTCTCCGCAGCCTTCTTGTCTTCCTGCACGCCCTCGCCGCAGTAGCACAGCAGTCCCAGATTGGACTGCGCCGAAACGTCGCCCTTTTCCGCCGCCGTGCGGAACCACCGCGCGGCCTCCTTCTTATCCTGGGGCACGCCGTCGCCGCTCCAGAACATTTCGGCCAGGGAGCGCGCCGCTTCCGCATGGCCGTGGCCGGCGGCCTTGCGGAACCACTCCGCGGCCTCGGCGCGGTTCTCGGCAACGCCGTCGCCCTGATGGCAGGCTACCCCCATCGCGTATTCTGCATCCGGCAATCCCTGCTCGGCAGCCAGACGATAGTAGCCTGCCGCCTTTTCCCTATCGCTCTCCAGGCCGCCTATGCCGTGGGAACAGGCTATGCCCAGGGCGAACTGCGAGCGGGCATCTCCCTTCTCCGCCGCAAGCCGAAATGCCTCGACGGCCTTTGCGTCATCCATCGCCATCCCCCTCCCTCTCCGTCCTCGTCGATTCCGGCTGAGGTCAAAAGGGCCCTCCCGCAAGGGGGAGGGCCCGTTCCATATTCCTTTTGCGCTGAAAGCGCAATCATTCAAGATTCACGTACTTTTTCAGATAAGTGAGCAGATCGGTCCGCAACTTTTCGTCCTGCAGGCCGAAATAGATGTTCGCCGTCAGATATTCAGCCCAGTCGCCGGCATCGAAACGCGCGCCGTATATGCGCACGGCGAGCATCCCCCGGTCTTGCGCCATGGCCTGCAGCGCGTCGGTAAGCTGAATTTCGCCGCCCACCCCCGGCTTGACCTTGTCGAGATAGTCGAAGATGTCGGGAGTCAGCACGTAGCGGCCGATGATCGCCATGCGCGAGGGGGCGTCCTCCTGCTTCGGCTTTTCCAGCATGTTGCTTATGCGGTACACGCCGGTGCTTATCTCCTCCCCGTCGATTATGCCGTAGCGGCTCACTTTTTCCGGCGGCACTTCCATGACGCCGATGACGGGCATGTTCTCCGCAACGGCCACGTCGATGAGCTGCCGGACGCCGGGCACGGCGCCGAACAGGACGTCATCGCCCACCATTATGGCGAAGGGTTCGTCCCCGACGAGCTTGCGCGCGCAAAGGACGGCATGCCCGAGGCCAAGCTGCTGTTTCTGACGGACGGACATTACATTGACCATTTCTGCCGCTTCGCGGACGGCCTTGAGCTGCTCGACCTTGCCCGCGCGTTCCAGAACGCGCTCAAGCCGCAGATTGTAGTCGAAATGGTCTTCGATGACGCTCTTTTCCTTGTTCGTGACGAAGATGACGTCTTCCACGCCGGAGCGCTGCGCCTCCTCCACAACATACTGAATGACGGGCTTGTTGTAGATGGGGAGCATCTCCTTGGGGATGTTCTTCGATGCGGGCAGCGACCTTGTGCCCCAACCGGCGACGGGGATGACGACCTTGCGAACAGGTTTCATGGCATTCTCCTCTGGTTACGGAACGTCCTCTCGTGGCGCGACGGGGCGAGCGGCGCATGCCCCCGTCTTCACTCGTCTCAAAAATCACTTTCATTTTGCACGAATGCAATCGATTACGCAAGGGGCGAAGGGGATTTTCCGCGCAAGACGCTTCAAAGAATCCCCTTCACGCAGAACCGCCGCCCTCATGGGGCGGCGGTCCGCTTTCTTCCCTGTCCATGAAAAACAAGGGGAAAAGTCAAGCCGCGCCCTCTTCCGCGGGCCTGGCGGGCAGCTGCCCCTTGAGGTCGTTGTCGGTCATGGCCGCCACGGAGGAATCGCTCCAGACGTTCACGCATGTTTCGATCATGTCGATGACGGCGTAGATGGGCAGGATGACGCCCATGATGTCCACGGGAACGCCCATGGAGCTCATGAGCGAAAGCGTCAGGAAATAGCAGCCCATGGGCACACCCGCATTGCCGACAGCGGCGAGCACGGCCACGCACACCCAGACGAGCATCGTGCCGCCGGTGAGCGCGATGCCGGCATTCTGCATGAGGAAAAGCGAGGTCACGAGGATGAAGGCGGCACAGCCGTTCATGTTGATGGTCGTGCAGATGGGCAGCACGAAGCGGGTGATGCGGCGGTCAAGCTTGAGGTTGTCCTCGGCGGAGGCGAGCGTGACGGGGAGCGTGCCCGCGGAGCTCTTTGAGAAGAGCGCCACGGCGAGCGCCGGCGACATGCCGCGGAAGACCCTGAAGGGATTGACCCCGCGCAGGAACATGATGAGGGGAAGGATCACGAAGAACTGCAGGAGGTTCCCGCCGATGACGACGGCCGTGTACTGCCCGAGGGCGCCGACTATGATGCCCGCTTCGATATCGGCGACAAGCTGTCCGGTGAAGGCGAGGATGCCGACGGGCAGGATGAAAAGCAGAGCCCGGATGAGAGTGAAAAGCAGCTCCTGCAGGCCGTTGATGACGCGGATCAGGGCGTCACGGTTCTCGGAGGGGGGCATGAAGGCGAGCGCCAGACCGACGGAGGTCGCGATCAGAAGCACCGACAGAACGTTGCCCGAAACGAAGGGCTGCAGGATGTTCGAGGGAATGACGTTCAGGAAATGCTGGTAATAGGAAAGGTTGCCCAGCTTCGAGGGAATGGCCGCCGCCTGCTCCGGGGTGACGGGAACGTTCACGGGCGCAATCCAGATGAAAAGCCCGAGCGCCACGAAGGCCGCGAGAAATGTCGTCATCAGAGTGTAGAAGACGGCATGGATGAAAATGCGGCCCGTCTCTCGCCGCGCGCCGAGGGAGGCCAGGGTCGTCATGACGGCGAGGGCGATGACCGGCACGGCCACGAATTGGAAAAGGCGGGTGAAGACGGTCGCCACGAAATTGAAGAGCTCGTTGATCTGCGGATTCTGCAGCAAGCCGAGCACGGCGCCGAGCGCCATCGCAGCGAACCAGAGGATGACGCGCGAAAGCTGGCCGCGCCTGCCGGCGTAGATCATGGTCGTTTTCTGAACCTCTCTCTCGACCCTGCTGTCGTTCTTCTCCTTCTCCATCGAAAACTCCTTGTGTTCCCCCCGAACAAGCGGGGGGATCGGCACGCGCCCCGGTTCGAGCATGGTTATACGAAAAAGCGTCACGGGATGCGGCATTCCTACCCCATTCCCGAAAAGGCATCAAGTTTTCAGCCTAGAGCCGCACGCCTTTCACGGCGTCTTCCATAGCCTGCAGGGCCGAGAGCACGAGATCCCGGCGCGCCTGGGTGCCCATGTGCCCCAAACGGAAGACCCTGCCTGCCATCGGCCCGAAGCTGCCCGCCACGACGAGGCCGCGGCGGCGAAGGGCCTCGCGCCATTGCGGCCACGTGAAGCCGGCCGGTATGCGCGCCGCCGTCACCGTGGGCGACTGGACGGCGGCAGGCTCGGGCCAGAGCTCGATCCCGATGTCCTCCAAGCCGGCGCGGCACAAGTCGGCCGCTTGCGCATGACGCGCCCATACGGCATCCAAACCCTCCGCAAGCAGCGCGCGCGTCGCGGCGTCAAGGGCGGCCACGCCGTGCCAGTTCGGCGTATAGGGACAACGCCCGTCCCGCTGCACGTTCCTGAAGGGCAGCACGGCATCGTAACCGCAATAGGATACCTCCGCCATCCTTTCCCACGCGGCTTCGCTCACGCTCAGAAAGCACATGGAAGGCGGTGCGGCAAGACACTTCTGCGAACCGCCGAGGGCGAGGTCGATGTGCCAGTCACGCGCGCGGACGGGCGCGCCGCCCAGGCTGGAAACGACATCGGCATAGAAAAGGGGAACGCCAAGGTCATGCTTTATGCGGCCTATGCCCTCAAGGGGATTCAGCGTGCCCGAGGGGGTCTCGCAATGGACCGCGGTTATCATGACCGGCCGCACGCGGAGGACGGCATCCTCAATGCGCTCGAGATCGCGGGAATCAACCGTATGGTCGTACGGCAGGGAAAGCTTCTCGACACGACAGCCCATGGATGCAGCCATGTCGGCGGTGCCGTCTCCGAAAACGCCCGTGCCCACGGTCAGGACGGCGTCACCGGGGCGCAGGGTGCTCTTGAGCGCGCCCCACAGGGCGAGCATTCCCTCGCCGCTCATGATGACGACATCGTCATCCGTACCGAAAAAACGGGCGAGATTGCGGGATACCGCATGGTACAGGGGCATGAAATCGTCATCTATCTGGCCGGAGGGATAATCCCGGGCAAGAGCGGAAAGGACGTCAGGATGCAGGCTGACGGGGCCGGGAACCATGGGAATGGGCGCGTACATGGCAACCTCCAAAAAAAGTCAGGAACGGAGAATGAGTGACTTGCCGTCCTCCCGCCCGGGCAGAACCTCGCCGACGAGGAAAGCCCCGTCCCCGCCTGCCTGAAGCCGCTCGACGACATGGGGGAGTTTAGCCTGCTCGACGGCAAGGAGCAGCCCTCCCGAGGTCTGCGCGTCGAAGGCGAGGATCTCGGCGAGATCATCGACCCCGGGCTCGACGATCGTCCGGCAGATTGCGAATTTGTGATTCCGGTGAGTTCCGGCGGGGATGAGTCCGTCGGCGGCATAGTCCTCGACAAAAGGCAGAAGCGGCAGACGCCCCGCATCAAGGGCCACGCATACGCCGGAGGCCGCCGCCATTTCAATGGCATGGCCGGCAAGACCGAAGCCCGTGACGTCGGTCGCGGCTGTGACGTTGAACTCGCGTATGACGGCGGCGGCATTCCTGTTGAGGCGGCCGCAGGTCTCGGCGATATATTTCTCCGCGTCTTCGGCGCCGTTCCAGCGAGCCTTCACGCCGGTTGCGAGAACGCCGGTGCCGATGCGCTTTGTCAGGACGAGCACCTGACCGGGAACAAGGGCGTCGTTGGTCGCGATATGGCCGGGATCGATGATGCCCGTCACGGAAAGACCGTATTTCAGCTCATCGTCCTGAACGGTATGCCCCCCGGCAAGAACCGCGCCCGCCTCGCGAAGGGCGTCGAGGCCTCCGCGAAGGATATCGGTCAGTACGTCGAGCGTGACGTCATCGGCAGCGGAAGGGTCGGGAAAACAGGCTATGTTCATGGCGCACCAGGGCTCGCCGCCGAGGGCATAGACATCGGACAGCGCGTTGGCCGCCGCGATGCGCCCGAAGAGAAAGGGATCGTTCACGATGGGGGCCAGAATGTCCACCGTCTGCACGATCGCGCGCCCCTGCGGCACGCTTATCACGCAGGCGTCTTCAGCCTTTGCCCGGCCGGCGAGGACGCGCGCCTCAAGGCTGGCATCAGAGGGCGCCCCAAAGCCATGAAGAAGACGCTCCAGAGCCTCCGGAGCGAGCTTGGCGGCTCAGCCGGCCGCGCGGGCTTTTTCAAGCAGTCTTGCAGATGCGGACATTACAAACCCTGCGTAAAAAAGGGGGGACTCGCGTCCCCCCGGTCAATCAAGTGAAGGCCTTGCCGATGCTTCGCTGCTAGGCCTTGGCAGCCTCTTCGGAAGCGGTCTCGGCGGGCTTGGCCTCTTCGGCCTTGCCTTCGGCCGCCTCGGTGTCGGAAAGGGCGCGCGTCAGCTCGATGATGGCCATGGGGGCATTGTCGCCCTTGCGGGGCATGGCAAGCTTCATTATGCGCGTATAGCCGCCCGGAACGCCGGCGAAACGCGGCGCGACGACGTCGAAAAGACGCTTGACAAGCGCATGGTCATTCAGAACCTTGTAGGCGAGACGACGGGAATGCAGGTCGTTTCTCTGGGCGAGGGTGACCAGCGGCTCGAAGACGCGGCGCAAATCCTTGGCTTTCAGGAGGGTTGTACGGATCTTGCCATGAAGCAGCAGCGCCTTGGCCAGATTCTGCATCAAAACTTTACGATGGGAGGGCGTGCGGGAAAACTTGCGCCCGGTATTCTTATGCCTCATTTTGCTGCTTCCTTTTCCATTCCTGGTATTTCTTTTCAAAGCCGTCGACACGCATACCGAAGTCGAGGCCCATTCCAACAAGGACGCTCTTTATCTCATCAAGGGACTTGCGACCGAAGTTCTTCGTCTTCAGCATGTCGCTTTCCGTGCGCTGAACGAGCTCGCCCACGAGCGCGATGTTCGCGCTGCGCAGGCAGTTCGTCGCGCGGACAGAGAGCTCAAGGTCGGTTATGTCCTTGAAAAGGCTTTCGTTCAGCTCTCCGCTATCGCTGTCGCCGTTCGAGGAGGAACCGGCAATGCGCTCATCGAAGTTGATGAAGACGGAAATTTGATCCTTGATGATCTTGGCGCTGTAAGCGATCGCGTTTTCAGGGCTCACCGAGCCGTCGGTCCACACTTCGAGGATGAGACGGTCGTAGTTCGTCATCTGGCCGACGCGGGCCTGCTCGACGCTGTAGGCGACTTTGCGTATCGGCGAGAAGCTGGAGTCAAGCTTGATAAGGCCGATCTCATCGTCGAGGTCTTCGTGCATGTCGGCGGGCACATAGCCCTTGCCCATCCGGACCTCGAACTCCATGTCGAGCGTTATGTCCTCGTTGAGGGTGGCGATATGCAGCTCGGGGTTCAGAATCTGCACGTGCTGGTTGGTCTGAATGAGGCCGGCTGTGACCTCCCCCTTCTTGTCAAGCTTCAGCGTCAGGCGCTGAGGCTCGTCGGTATCCATTGCGAGACGGACCTGCTTGATATTCAGAATAACATCGGTCATGTCCTCACGCACGCCGTGAATGGTCGAGAACTCGTGCTGAACCCCGGCGATCTTCACGGATACGAAGGCGGCGCCCTGAAGGGAAGAGAGCAGAACCCGGCGCATCGCATTGCCGATTGTCGTCCCGTAGCCCTTCTCAAGGGGTTCGCAAATGAACTTGCCGTGAGTTTCGCTTACGGAATCGTCATCGCGCACGATCTTGTCGGGCTTGACAAGCTCCGACCAGTTGCGTGAGTTGATAAGGCGATCACCCTGTTTATTTAGCATTCCGCCCCCGATTATTTCGAGTAAAGTTCGACGATCAGCTGCTCGTTGACGGAGAACCGGATGTCATCGCGCTGCGGAAGAGCCTTGACGGTGCCCTTGAAGGCCGCGCCGTCGCTTTCAAGCCAGGCGGGGCAGCCGCGACGGGCGATTGCTTCCTGGGCCTGGGTGAGAACGGGGATCTTGCGGTTCTTTTCGGGAACCTCCACCGTGTCTCCGACCTTGACCTGCAAGGAGGGAATGTTCACCTTGTGGCCGTTCAGCGTGAAGATGCCGTGTCGGACGAGCTGGCGGGCCTGATTGCGGGAGTTCGCGAAGCCCAGGCGGTACACCACGTTGTCGAGACGGCGCTCAAGAATCACGAGCAGATTGGTGCCCGTGACGCCCTTCTGCATTTCGGCCTTTTCAAAGTATCCGCGGAACTGGCGCTCCAGGATACCGTAGACACGCCTCGTCTTCTGCTTCTCGCGCAGCTGGAGCGCGTATTCGCTGACCTTCTTGCGCATGCGGCCATGCTGGCCGGGAGCGCCGGCGACGGCGCGCTTTTCCTGAGCGCACTTATCGGTGAAACAACGATCGCCCTTAAGGAACAGTTTGCATCCCTCACGGCGACACAGGCGACATTTGGCATCGGTATATTTGGCCATGAAAACTTCCTCTTGTTGGCACTGCCGCTCGCCCGCTAGACGCGGCGGCGCTTGGGCGGACGGCACCCGTTGTGGGGGATGGGCGTGATATCACGGATGAAAGCGACCTTGAATCCCGCCGCGGCGATGGCGCGCATGGCGGCTTCGCGGCCGGTGCCGGGCCCCTTGACGTAAATGCCCACGGTACGCATGCCGTTCTCCTGCGCCTTGTGAGCCGCCGTCTCGGCAGCGACCTGGGCGGCGAAGGGAGTCGACTTGCGCGAGCCCTTGAAGCCGCTCTGGCCGGAAGAAGCCCAGGACACGGCGTTGCCGCGGGTGTCGCTGAACGTGACGATGGTATTGTTAAAGGTCGCAAGGATATGGGCGATGCCCACGGGGATGTTGCGCTTTTCCTTCTTGACTGCTTTTCTGGCGCTGGCCATGTCTTTACCTCAAACTACTTTTTCTTGCCCACCAGACCGTGCCGGGGGCCCTTTCTGGTACGCGCATTGGTGTGGGTACGCTGGCCGCGCACCGGAAGGCCACGACGGTGACGAAGGCCACGGTAGCAGCCTATGTCCATAAGGCGCTTGATATTGCTCGAGACTTCACGGCGAAGGTCGCCTTCGACCTTGTAGTTCTGCTCAAGCTCTTTGCGAACTTCATTGACTTCATCGGCCGAAAGGTCATCAATGTTGCGCTGCCAGTTGATGCCGGCAGTATCGAGGATCTTGAGGGCGGTCGTGCGCCCGATGCCGTAGATGTAGGTCAACGCGATATCAACACGTTTGCCGCGGGGCAAATCAACACCTGCTATTCTCGCCACAGCTATACTCCTGCCCTAGCCCTGGCGCTGCTTGTGCCGGGGGTTTTCACAAATTACCCGAAGCACTCCCTTGCGTCGGATCACTTTGCATTTCGGGCATATTTTCTTGACGGAAGGCCTGACTTTCATTTTCGTCTCCAAATATGGCATGAATAATGCCATGCTGAACTTTTTCCGGCCAGCCGCGATCGGGGCTGGGCGAAAAAAAATGTTTATCTGCCTTTACATATTCTGTCAAGCACTGATTGTGTGCCTGTTCAACCCGCGGTCCGATATGCTCAAGATACGCGGCCCGCTGGAAGTTATGGCGACGCTGTGTTCGAAATGCGCCGCCCATTTGCCGTCGCGGGTCACGGCCGTCCAGTTGTCGTCAAGGACGTCTATCTCGTAGGTGCCCGCCGTGACCATGGGTTCGATGGCGATCACCATGCCGTTCTGCAGGGTGAGCCCCCTGACGGCGGGCTTGAAGTTCGGCACCTCGGGTTTTTCGTGCATGCGCGCCCCGACGCCGTGGCCGACATAACGCCGGACGACTCCGAAACCCTGCGCCTCGACAAAGGCCTGCACCGCCGCGCCGATGGCATACACGTCATTGCCGGCACGGGCCTGTTCGATGCCGACGTAAAGACTGTCCTCGGTCACCCGCATCAGACGTCTGGCCTCGGCGCTCACCTCTCCGACGGGATAGGTGCGCGCCGAGTCTCCGATGAAGCCTTCGTATTCGACACCCATGTCGACACTGATGATGTCCCCCTCCTGAAGCTCGCGCTCGGAGGGGAATCCGTGCACGACCTGTTCATTCACCGAGGTGCAGATGGCATAGGGGTATCCGCCGTAGCCGAGAAAGGCTGGTTTTACCTTGTAGTCGGCGCACATGTCACGGGCAAGCTCGTCCAGAACCCTGGTCTTGAGCCCGGGCTTGATGATGTCGCCCACCGCCTCAAGGATGTTCGCCGTCAGTCTGTCGGCTTCTCTCAAGCAGCTGATTTCGCGCTCGTTCTTGATAAATGCGCCGTGATACTTCTTCATTGAAAACGCTCCGCGCTACCCCTTGCCGCCCTTGCGCGTATTCTGCAACAGATTCTTATACTGGTTCGTGATCAGGAACGACTCGACCCTGTTCATGAAGTCCATCGCCACGCCGACCAGGATCAGCAGGCTCGTGCCGCCGAAATAGAACGGCACGTTGAAGTTGCTGATGAGCAGCATGGGCACGAGGCAGACGATGGAGATATAAACGCTGCCGGAAAGGGTCAGGCGCGAAAGCACGCCGTCTATGTATTCCTGCGTCTTCCCGCCGGGACGGATTCCGGGAATGAAGCCGCCGGACTTTTTGAGGTTCTCCGCCATGTCCTTCGGGTCGAAGATGACGGCCGTGTAGAAATAGCAGAAGAACACCATGAGGCCCACATAGACCACGTTGTACAGAAGCCCGTGGGGAGAGAAGAACTCCGCCGCGCGCTTGACAAGTTCGTTCGAGGAGAACTGCCCTATGGTCGCGGGAAAGAGGAGAAGCGACGAAGCGAAGATGGGCGGAATGACGCCCGCCGTGTTGAGGCGCAGAGGCAGATGCGAATTCTGCCCGCCGTAGAGGCGCCGGCCGACCTGGCGCTTCGCGTAGCTTATCGGAATGCGGCGCTGCGCCCTTTCGACGAAGACGATGCATACCGTGACCACGGCCATGAAGACGAGGATGACGATCGCCATGAATATGCTCATGTCGCCCGCCTCGATCAGGGCTATGGATTGGATTATGCCGCGGGGTATGCCCACGACGATGCCGCAGAAGATGATGAGCGAAATGCCGTTGCCTATGCCCCGGTCGGTGATCTGCTCGCCGAGCCACATGACAAGGACCGAACCGGCTGTGAACGTCATCATGGTCACGAGCCTGAAGTGCATGCCGGGATTCAAGACCACTGAAGTTCCGGCGGGGCTCGTCATGCTCTCAAGGCCTATGGCGATGAAGAGCCCCTGGACGAGGGTGATGAGAACCGTGGCGTATCGCGTCCACTGCGTGATCTTCTTTCGGCCGGCCTGCCCCTCTTCGCGCGCGATGCGCTTGATGTTCGGGCTGATCACCTGCATGAGCTGCATGATGATCGACGCCGAAATGTAGGGCATGACGCCCAAGGCAAAGATGGAGACATTGCTCAGGCCGCCGCCCGAAAACATGTCGAACAGCCCGAAAAGGGTGCCCGACATGCTTTCGAAGAAAGAGGCCAGAGCAGCGGCATCAACTCCGGGGATAGGAACATGCACGCCAATACGGTAGCAACAGAGGATGAAGAACGTCCAGGCAAGACGCTTGGCCAGTTCCGACTGTCCTGCCGCCATTGGATTTGCTGATGCTTGTGCCATGAAGTAACTGTCCCGGTGTTAAAGGCTCTTATTCAGTAACGGGGGCCGCTTCAAGCTCTTTGGCCTGACCGCCCGCCTGCCGTATCTTTTCAGCGGCGGACTTGCTGAACTTGTGCGCCTCGACGGTGACGGCCGCCTTCACCTCCCCGCGGGAGAGGATCTTGACGGGGCTGCCCATGGGCACGACGCCGCGTTCGTAGATGTCTTCAAGAGAGATTTCGCTCTTGCCCTCGAAGGCGTTGAGAAGCACATCCAGATTCACGACGGCGTAAACGAGCTTGAAGGGCGCATTCTTGAAGCCGTGCTTGGGCAGGCGACGCTGCAAGGGCATCTGACCGCCCTCGAAACCGGGGCGGACACCGCCGCCGGCACGGGCGTTCTGGCCCTTGTGGCCTTTGCCCGAGGTGCTGCCGAGGCCGGAGCCCCCGCCGCGGCCGACCCTGCGGCGCGTTTTGCGCTCGTGCTCAAAAGGAACGAGATTGTGCAGTTGCATGATAGGAACTCCTCCCGCCGCCACTACTCAACGATGGCGACGAGGTGCGAAAGTTTGGCGATGATGCCCCGGATGGCGGGGGTGTCGTTGAAGACCTTGACCTTCTCGCGACGCTTGAGGCCAAGAGAATCCAGCAGACGACGCTGAATCGGCGTCGTGTGTATGCGCGAACGCACGAGTTGGACCTTGATTTCAGCCATGACTACTTCCTCGGGGCTTCAAGCTGCTTGCCGCGAAGTTCCGAGACGGTCTCGGCGCTGCGCAGGGAGGTGAGGCCCTGCATGGTGGCGCGCAGCACATTGTGGGGGTTGTTGGTGCCGATGGCCTTGGCGAGGACGTCGCGGATGCCCACGGCTTCCATGACGGCGCGCACGGCACCGCCGGCGATGATGCCGGTACCTTCGGAAGCCGGCTTCAGCATGACGCGGCCGGCACCGAAGCGGCCGAGAACCTCATAGGGCAACGTGCCTTCGAGCACGGGCACCTGAACGCGGTTCTTGCGGGCCTTTTCAGTTGCCTTGCGCAGGGCCTCGGGCACTTCCTGGGCCTTGCCCAGGCCAAAGCCCACGCCGCCTTTGCCGTCGCCGACAACCACGAGAGCGCTGAAGCTGAACCGGCGGCCGCCCTTGACGACCTTGGCGACACGGTTGAGGGAAACGATCTTTTCGATTTCGCCCAGTTCGTTGGTCTGGGTTTCGCTATTGTTCGAGCTTTCCTGCCGCATACTAGAACTCCAGCCCGGCCTCGCGGGCCCCGTCTGCGACCGCCTTCACGCGGCCGTGATAAAGATAGCCGTTGCGATCGAACACCACCTTGGTGATGTTCTTTTCCTTAGCCAGACGGGCGATATCCTTGCCCACCTTCTCACAGCCGGCCTTGTTGCAGTGCAGGCCGGATTCTTCCTTGGCGAGGGCCAGCGTGGAAGAGGCCGCGAGGGTTTTGCCCTCGGCATCGTCTACGATCTGCGCATAGATGTGCAGGTTCGAGCGAAAGACCACGAGACGCGGACGATCGGCAGTGCCCGACACCTTCTTGCGGATGCGGATCTTGCGGCGCTGACGGGATTCATTTTTGCTGTAAATCATGATCAACCCCTACTTCTTGCCGCCGGACTTGCCGACCTTGCGGCGGATGGTCTCGGTCACGTATTTGATGCCCTTGCCCT
>JAEEGL017131906.1_pt1 | contig 15028 bp, 13 predicted proteins | sample 9134231 | NCBI WGS metagenome assembly JAEEGL01 (sample SAMN16246548, study PRJNA631951) | gut metagenome | biome: gut microbiome; feature: rumen; material: fiber-attached | host: Bos | place: Iran: Karaj | collected 2018-10 | reverse complement strand
TCTTACATCCTCACTCATTCCAACAATTATCTTTTTGTAATATTCAACTAGTGCTTCATTTTCTGTAGAAAAGTGCATCTTACTAATCTTTGATACACCATCTACTAACCTAGCTATATCTGAATCAAATTCTTCTTCTAATTCTTGTTTTGTAACATCACAATCTTCTATAACATCATGTAAAAGTCCTGCACAAATAGGATCTGTATCAGCATACACCGTTGTCAAAATCAAAGCAGTGCAAAGTGGATGGTAGATATACTCTTCTCCACTTTTTCTATACTGACCACTATGTTTTTCTTTCGCAAATTCAAAAGCTCTTTTTATTAACTCTAAATTTTCTTCTTCCTGGATATATGTACTTGACTTCTCAATCAAATCATCTATTGTATATTTAGTATAATCCTTAGTCATGTCATCACCTCTACAATAGTTCTATTTCCTGATTAACTACATTTTCAAGATTATCTTTTTCTTTTTTAGTTTTGTTTTTTTTCAAAAATAAACAAATATCATCATTATTAAAATTTAAAATATCATCTACCATTTCTGATAATTCCAAATCCTTTTTTCCAATCCACATTGTTTTTATCAAATAATTCCATATTTCTTCATTTTTTACTACAATATTGTTTTTTTCTAACTCTCTTTTTTTACAATTTAAAGCAGGTGAAAGTCTCTTATATAAATCTACTTTACTATTTATTCCAAAATTGTCTTCCATATTATCACCTACTTTATATATCTTATATTATATCATATTATTTTTTGCTATATTCATTTTTATAATTTTCTTTTAAATGTGCAATTGAAGCACATGACATAAAACACATTACTGCGTTATCATGTTTTGTCAAAATATTAGCAGTATCTTCACTAACCATTTCACCATTTTTTAACAAATCAAATATTACTTTAGATGTAACATTACCATAATCACTTGGTTTTTCCCTATTACAATCTACTTCAGTTAAATATACTTTATCTGCAATATTTAATGCTTCTGCAAACTCTTTATAAAACTTTTGAGTTCTAGAATAAGTATTTGGTTTAAAAATAGCTACTAATTCTTTATTAGGATACTTTTGTTTTGCTGCTTCCAAAGTAACTTTAATTTCAGTAGGATGATGTGCATAATCATCAATTAACACATTATTACCTAAAACTTCAATTGCAAATCTTCTTTTTGCATTATGAAAGTTTTTAAGTAATTCATTTATCTTCTCAAAAGATACTCCTTCTAAGTTACAAATTATAATCGCAGCTACTGCATTTAAAACCATATGATTACCAAATAAAGGCAAAGTAAAATGTCCTTTAAATTCACCATTATAGATTAAATCAAACTCTGAACCTTTATCATTAAGAATTACATTTTTAGCATATACATCATTGTTTTCGTTAAAACCATAATAAATTGTTTTAGATTCTATATTTAATTTTCTAACATTTTCATTATCTCCACATGCTACTACAACATTTTTAGTTTTATTAGCAAACTTTTCAAATGTATTTCTTATATCTTCTATATCTTTATATATTTCTGTATGTTCCAATTCTATATTTGTTATAACTGTATAACTTGGGTGATATGCTAAAAAATGTCTATTAAATTCATCACTTTCTATAACAAATATTTTGTTATCCTTATTAGCATATCCAGTACCATCACCTATAAAATAATTAACTTTATAAACTTGATCTAATATTTGACTTATCATAGTAGATGTAGTCGTTTTTCCATGAGTACCAGATACACAAATAGATTCAAACATATTAGTAATATCACCTAATATTTCATTGTATTTTTTTATCTGTAATCCATTTTTTTTAGCTCTAACAATCTCTTTATGATCTTCCTTTAAAGCAACTGAATGAGTCACAATTAAATCTTTATCTAAAGGATGATTATTATCATTATATATTTTAATTCCTCTTTTATCTAATCCTTCTTGAGTAAATTTATGATCAACAACATCATCATATCCAATTACTTCATTTCCTAAATCATATAATATATTTGCTAAAGTAGCCATTCCAGCACCTTTTATTCCTAAACAATAATATTTCATAAGCCACCTCTATATTTTATTATACATTATTTAAACATATAAAAATAAAATAATATAAAATAAGTTGACAAAAAAATAAACAACTATTAAAATAAAATTGTACATTAGGGAGGATTTATGAAGCATAATACAAATTACAAACCCATAATAAATTTAACAATAGTTCTACTGCTATTCTATTGTTCAAGTCTATTCATATATATACCAGTAAAATTATTTAATATAAATCTTAAAGAATGTAATGATGTTGTATTCAATCTAGTTAGATTTTTTCCAAATACAGTTTTAGCTATTATTTTATTCTTTATGTACAAAAAAAATTTAAAAAAGGATTTAAAAGACTTTTTAGCAAATTTTGGCGAAAATACAGATATTGCATTTAAATATTGGATTATTGGTTTCATTTTAATGGCCTTATCGAATTACATAATTATTTTATTTTCGCCAGTTAAAACGGCAACAAATGAAAATAGTGTAAGAAGTATTATTAATGCAACTCCAATTATTGCTTTTATATTTTCATGCTTAGTTGCTCCTTTTATAGAAGAAATAATATTTAGAAAATCGTTTAAAGATGCTATTGAAACTAAATGGTTATTTATACTTGTTTCTGGAATAGTTTTTGGTGCTTTACATGTCGTTGGTAACATAGAATCATTATATGGATTATTATTCTTAGCACCTTATTCATTCTTAGGGCTTGCTTTTGCTATGACCTATTATAAAACTAATAATATTTTTTCAAGTATATTTATACACTTTTTTCATAATACACTTGTAATACTATTGGCCATTTTTGGCGTAGGAGTGATTATATGAACGAATCAAGAAGTGAAAAAAATTCAGAAATAATTAAGGAAATTGAAAAAGAAGATAGAATCCAAAAAAGCAAAAAAATTATTAAAATTATTTTGTGGATTTTTATACCTTTAATATTATTTATATTCACATCATATTTTCTATTAAGATATGTTGGAAATATGGGAATAAAAATAAGAGAATACCCTATTTATATAGAAAATGAATCATATAATTTAAATGGTTTAAAAATAACTCATTTCAGTGACATCCATTTTAATAATTCAATTAATATAAAAAAAGTTAAAGAAGTCGTAAAATCAATTAATAAAACTAATCCTGATATAGTAATATTTACAGGCGATTTAATAGATAAAGGATATGTCTTAAGTAGTGAACAAAAAGAAGAATTAATTGAAGAATTAAGTCAAATAAAAGCTAAAATCGGTAAATATGCAATATATGGTGACGAAGATAAGTTAACATTTAAAAATTTATTAGATAATTGTGATTTTGAAATACTTGATAATACTTACAAAAAAGTATATATTTCTTCATCTTATATTAATTTAATAGCAGTAGATAATAAATATTCTATGAATGAATTTACATCAATTGCAGATGATGCCTTAACTATTGTATTAACACATAAACCTGATCTAACAGATAGAATTATTTCTGATTTTAATCCAGATATTATCTTATCAGGGCATTCACATAATGGACAAATAAGATTACCACTTATTGGTCCACTAATAAAAAAAGAAGGAGCTAAAAAATATCCTTCATCATATTACGAAATAAATAATACAAAATTATATGTATCTGGTGGGATTGGAAATTCTTATTTTCAATTTAGATTATTAAATCATCCAAGTATAAATTTTTATAGAATAAGAACTAATAAATAAATATCTCATAAAATACTTTAGGAGGTATTTATGAATCAAAATTTTAATAATTATAGAAATAATAATAGAAATTTTGGTGGACCAATTGTACCATTCGTACTAGGAGGTATAGTTGGAAGTATATGGTCAAATAACAATAGATATTATCCATATCCAGTTTATCCAATGCCATATTATCCATACCCTTATTATCCATATAATAGATTATACTAAAAAGGAGACATTTATATGTCTCCTTTTCTATTTAACTGATATTAATTTACCAATAACTAATAAATTATAGCGATAATACTTTTTATAGTACTTAGAATCCATTGAACAAGTTTGTAAGATTATAATCTTATCATTTGAATTAACAGAAACACCAGTATTATACTCTGATTTTTTCTTATAATTTTTTAAAGTTTTTTCCCATTCTTCATCACTATATTTAGTTTTATAAAAATATTCTAATTCTTTACTATCTTTACTTTTAGCAGCAGCTACATATACTGAGAATATTTGATAAGTATAAGTTTTTCCACCATACTTTATTGTAATATATTTATGACTATTGTAAAAACTCTTATTATTATGATACTTTTGTAAAGCTTGAAATGGTCCATTTCCATTTTTAGAACTATGCGCATAAATAATTATTTTCCTTGAATTAAAATTAGTTCTAAAATCAATATATGGAACACCAATTCCATCTTTTTTACCATTTATATTATGATTTAAATAATAATTATCACCATTTTTATCTTTCATTAAATCTTTATTTAAAACATTAGAAATGATAATTTTATTTCCCGATTCTTTTTTCTTAGTAGTTGTTACTTTTTTAGTTGTAGTTTTTTTAGTTGTAGTCTTCTTAGTAGTTGTAGTTTTTTTAGTTGTAGTTTTTTTAGTTGTAGTCTTCTTAGTAGTTGTTGCCTTTTTAGTTGTAGTTGTCGTTTTATTAGACTTAGTTGAAGTAGTAGTCTTTTTAGAAACATTTTGTGATTGTAAATTATTTGACTTTAGCACACTTTCTTGAGCTTTTGAAATCTCACTTGTAGTGTTTATTTTTAATTCCATCCTTTTAGTATAAAAAAATTCTGTAGTATTACTAGGAATAGAAAACAAACAAGTAGAAAACAAAACTAAACTAAAAGTGTTAATCTTTTTTCTTAAATTCATCTTCATACCCATACCCCTTACTTGACTGCATATTATACCATAATATACACAAATTGTCAAACAAAAGTTCAATACTAAAGTAAAAAAAAAGAACTATTTAAGTTCTTGAAAATGATTTCCTGAATCTAAATATAAAATCCCTTTTTTCTTCCCTATATTAGAATAAATCTTACTATAATAATTTATCGAATCTAATTTTGTTAATGTCACATATACATAATTACCATCAACCATATAAAATAAAAATCTAGAATTATCATAATCACTAGGATCGTATTTTATTTGTGAAATTTTATTTCTTACTTCTTCATCTATCTTTGAATATTTTGTTACAAAATTATCATAAATTGTATCAGGTATATAATTTACTAATCTTGTAATAGATATTTCATATGGTAATTCAGATACTTCAGTTTTATCTTCTAAAACATATTTTTGGTCATGTTCTCTGAAAAATAAAACGTTATTTTCTTCTACATCAATGTTTATTACTCCAAAAAATTGTTTTTTTACACTTGCAGTTTTAATGAAGTCATCTTCTTCTAACTTATTTGAAACAGAAAAAGTAAAAGTTTTAAAATAACTAGGATAGTCCATTAAACCTGCTTTTTCTATTATATAATCATCGCTCAAATACTTATTATTTTTTATAAATATATTTTGTATTCTTATACTTAAAAGTAATTTTACAAGAAAGTACACTAAAAGAACTATTAACAATAATAGAACAACTGCTACTATTTTAATTTTCCTTTTAGTTATCACTTTCTTTTTCATTAACCTACTCCCAATTTACCATTTCTTGTTCACATTTTAAATCAATATCATATTTTGCTTTTACTTCTTTTTTTACTAAATCAATCAAATCTTTTATATCTTTACCTGAAGCATTATTATAATTAACAATAAAATTAGCATGTTTCTCACTAATTTTAGCACCACCTATTGAATGACCTTTTAATCCCAAATCTTCAATTAATTTCCCTGCAAATTGATTCTCAGGATTTCTAAAAACAGATCCTGCAGAAGGATAGTCTAGAGGTTGACTCTCAATTCTTCTTTTTCTTCTATCATCAACAATCTCTTGTAATAAATCCTTATCATTTTTTCTCAATTGAAATGTAGCTTCCAAACAAATATAATCAGGATGTTTTTGTAAAAAAGATGTTCTATAATGAAAATTTAACTCTTTATTTGTCATTGTGATTATTTCTAAATTTGGAGTCAATACTTCAATACTTTTAGTAACATACCCCATATCACTTTTATAAGCCCCTGCATTCATGAATATTGCTCCACCTACTGTACCAGGTATTCCTGTAGCAAATTCAAGTCCAGCAAGCCCTCTTTTAACAGTTAAGTTACTCAATCTAATTAAATTAACACCTGCTTCTGCTTTAACAGTAGTTCTAAAATATTTTATTGTATTAAAATTATCAAGTTTTACAATAACACCATCATATTCTTTATCACTAAATAAAGTATTTGATCCATTCCCCAATACTTTATATTTAATATTATCATTTTTTAATTTTTTAATTAGTAAAACAAGTTTTTCTCTATTTTTAGGATAAACAAATAATTTTGCTTTTCCACCAACTTTATATGTTGTATGTTTAGATACACTTTCATTTTCTATATATTTACCAATATTATTTTTTACTATATATTCTACCATTTCCTGCATTTTTATTGTCCCCACTTACTAAATTTTCTATTATAATTGCAATCTTTGTAGCACTATCCTTTACACCTAGTGCTTGACTATTTTTTTTCATTTCACTTAATTTCTTTTCATCTGTTATTATTTCATCTATAGTAGATAATAGTTTATCACTAGTTAATTCTTTTTCTTTAATGACAACAGCACTACCATTCTCTTCTAACACTTTCGCATTTTTTTCCTGATGATTATGTGTAACATAAGGAGATGGAATCATAATAGATGGAACTCCTATAGCTGTAATTTCAGCTATTGTTGATGCTCCTGCTCTTGTTATAATTAAGTCTGTTCTTTTTAGAACATCTAACATATCCTTAAGTATTGGAACCAATTTAACATTACTTGGTATATCAACATCATTATATTGCTCAAAATATCTTTGTCCTGTAATAAATAATACTTCATAATCTTTATTTTTAAATTCAGGAATTATATTTTTCATTATTTTTGTCATAGTAAGAGAACCTAAACTTCCCATAACAAATAAGACTAGTTTTTTTGAATCTTTCAATCCATATTTTTTCTTATCTACAGGTGTAGCATTATACGCTTCTTCACTTCTTGGATTTCCAGTAAAAATAACATTGCTTCTTTTAAAATATTTTTCACTTTCTTTCAAAGAAACACCAATCGCATCTGCTTTTCTTTTAAGAATTTTATTAGATAATCCTGGAATTGAATTTTGTTCATGTATAAATGTTTTAATTTTCAACTTATGTGCTGCCATTACAACTGGTGCTGTAATATATCCACCAATTCCTAGAACAACATCTGGTTGATATTCTATCATTATTTTTTCTATTTCTTTTATTGCTTTTTTAAATGATTTAATAACTGCAATATTTTTAATAAATTTCTTTCTATTTAACCCTTTCATCTCTATTCCCCTATAAGGAATACCTAATGATGGTATTAAATCTTTCTCCATTCTATCTGTTGTTCCTATATATAAAATATCAATATTACTATTTCTTTCTTTTAATTTATTTATAATAGCTAAGGCTGGATAAATATGGCCACCTGTTCCACCTGCACTAACAATGACTTTCACCTTATCACCTCTAATAAATATTATACCATAATAAAAAATTTATTAGTTCTTTTTTACATATAAATCCTTTTTTTATGTAAAGACATATTATCAAAATATATAATTATGTCTTTATTACATTTCTTAATTTTTTTATTACTTTTTTCTCAATTCTAGATATATATGATTGACTTATCCCTAAAATATCTGCTACTTCTTTTTGAGTCTTTTCATCATTACCCATTAGGCCATATCTCATTGTCATTATCTCTTTATCTCTTTTATTTAATTTTTGAATTTCTTCAAGCATTATTTTTTTATCATTTTCACATTCAATACTATTGGAAACTACATCCTTATCAGTTCCTATAACGTCTTCAAGGTGTAATTCATTACCTTCAGCATCAAAACTTAAAGATTCTTCTAAACTAACCTCACTATTCGTTTTTTTATTTTTTCTGAGATACATAAGTATTTCATTATCAATACATCTAGATGCATAAGTAGCTAATTTAATGTTTTTGTCCATACTATACGTATTAATTGCTTTTATAAGTCCTATAGTCCCAATACTAACTAAATCTTCTAAATCTGTCTTCACATTATCATATTTCTTAGCAAGAAAAACTACTAATCTCAAATTATGTTCTATTAATTTATCCTTAGCCATAATATCACCATCTTGAGCCATTACCAAATAGAATTCTTCTGCTTCTTTAGACAATGGTTCAGGAAGCTTATCAGTAGAACCAACAAAAAATAATACACTCCTATACTTAATAAATCTGATAATACCCAATAAAAATGAAATCATTTTATTCCTCCTATAATGTCTTTATGTAGTATCATGTTAATATCATCAATATTAAATTTCTTATCAGATATACCAATTAAAGGATTATTTATTACTTTAACAACTATAATCATTTTATCAACTATTACACATTTTAATATGGAATTTGAATTAGCTGTCTCAATAGGAACTAAAATACCATCCTTATAATTAAATTTAATTTTACGTGAAAAAATCAATGATATTGGTCTTTTTTTATACGGATCATATATTTTATTTCCTGTATCAAGAAATGCATTAAAATAATATTTATGATTATTATAAACAATTGTTACATTATATCTTTCTTGATATTCAAATTCTATTTTTTTTATATATATTTTTACTATTAATAAAACTATTGGAGATAAAATAAATAATAAAATAAAATTATCTTTAAAACCGAACTTATCTATTCCAAACAAATAAGCTGTTCCCGCAAGAATAATACTAGATAAATAAAAATATATAGTATTTTCTATAGTATATTTAATATTTTTAAAACCATTAGCAATAACTTGCATAACAATACAAATTATTACTTTCATAATCATTAATAGTTCTTTTCTATCAATAAATATAGCAAAAGTTGATAATCCTCCAATAAAAGAAGATATTATAATTCTAACAAATACTATTTTTCTCTTTAAAATAATATTTGTTACAAGCAATAATAAAAAATCAATCCATAAATTTAGTATAAATAATAAATCAAGGTATATTAACATATCACCACCTTCATAAATATACTAAATTTATTAGTAAAAAATTGTCACATTTTATTCACTATAATAATTATTTAAAGTAACTATATTTTTACCTTTTTGTTTAAGATAATTAATAGTTGCTGATAACTCTTTTACTACTTTATTATTATTTATGATTCTAATAATAGCTCCATCTTTTATCTCATCTTTTACAACATAATAAAGACTTTCTCTTCCATCAATTGTTGAAATAATAGGAATTAAATGTGATTCTTTACAATTATTTATAATTTTGTTATCTATTTCATTAATCAAACAGAAAGACAATTTATCATCTGATATTAACCTCAAAACAGAATTATATTTATTAATTTCATATATTGAATATTTATCAGATAATAGTTCTACATCATTTCCTGATAATAGTATTTTTTTTATTAAATTAATATTATTATCAAATAAATCCTTCTTTATAAAAAAAGTTATTTTAATATTTTTTTCTTTCAATATATTAAGAATATCACTAATATATGAAATATCTAAAGTTTCCAAAACGATACTAACTATATTATTCTTTTTACTATTATTATCATTATTAAATACTATAAGATTTTTATCAAATTTTCTTATTTTCCTCATTTTATTATAGCTTTTTTCTATGTCTATTGTTTTATCGCATATCTTAGCATATTTCTGTATCTCCAACATAATAGGATTCTTCATTATTGTTTTTTCTATTAATTTTGAAGTATATCTAAAACTAAAAATCACCATAATAAAAGTAATTATTAAGTTAAAATATTTTTTATACATCATATCGCCCTAATAATAGATATGATTATTTTTTATTTTTACAACAAAAAAAGGAATATTAAATCTAATATTCCTTAATTATTTATTTATGCCATTCTTGGACCAGTATAATCATCTAATCCTAATTCATTTTCGTCAACATCTAATGCTAAAGCCATCATTCTTAATTCTTCTAAATCTGATCTATTAGATGCTACTTGATCTTCAGTATATGGTTCCTCTCCAGCAGTTTCATCTACTCTATCAGAATCTGTTTGATCTACTTCAGGATGATCTTCTTCAACTGGATCTGGTTCAGGCTTTGGTTGTGGTAGTGGTTCAGGTTCTGGTGCAGGAGGAGGTACTTGTTCTGAATCTTCAGTTATTTCAGCTTCATCAGCTGATTGACTTTCAGCAATTAATGCTTCTTGTTGTCTTAAAGCCTCTGCTTGTGCTTCTTCCTCTTCACGTCTTCTTCGTTCTGCCTCCGCTTCTGCTTCAGTATTATGAGTTTCAACATCTTGTTCGATTTGAACTCTATGTTCCTCACCTATTCTTTGTTCTTCTAAAGCAGAACTCATTTCTTCTTGATAATGTGGATCAAGTTCTATTCCATGTTCTTCAGCAATTTCTTCTAATTGTTCTTGAGTCATTCCTTCTTCAACACCTTGACGAAGTTCAGTTACTCCTTCTTCAATTACTTCTTGTTGTTGAGCATGTTCTTCTTCTTCAGCCTGCATTAGTTGTTGAACTTGTTGATCAGCTTCTTCTTTTTCAGCTGGAGTTAAATCTTCATAATCAACTTTTTCAGTCCTTGTTCTTGTTCTAGTTCTAACTTTTGTTTTACCACCATCAATTTCTCCACCACCTATTGTAACTGGCCTACTAGGTGAAAGATATCTTTGTCCAGAAGTTATTTGGTAATTATCATATAGATATACTAAATTTCTTCTATTATTGATTAAATCAGCATAATTATTTTGTGGTCTATTTGCAATACCAAGTAATTTATCAACACCTTCATATGTTTCAACGAATCCTACATATTCTTTACCATTACTATTTACAGCATTTCTATATGCTTCAACTTCGTCAGATAACATTGGGTTAATTGAAAGAACTCTATCTAATAACTCATCAGTTACTTCTCCTGAACTAACAATGCTTCCAAATTCTGATAATTGATTTTGATATAAAGCATTTGCAAGTGCTAATCTAGCAGCGTCTACTGATGTATTAGATAATGTATGCATTGTATTAATATTGGCTAATATTTCACTTTGTTGTGATAAGCAACGAGCTGCAGTTTCATTTACATCTCCATAACCATGATCCATTACATCATATAAACTTGTAAATTCATAATGAGTTTTGTCTGGATATTCGAAAGTGAAATGTCCATCTATTTCCATTAAATTAATTCCTGCTTTTGCATATCCATGATCTGCATGAAGATATAAAGCTTCACCTTGAGCTACTTGAGATTGCATTGCTACAAATGAATCTACCATTGCAGCTCCTACTGTTTTAGCTCCTTCACTCATATTGATTGATTCATCATTTAAAACATATATTTCAAATACTTTAGCGATGAAATCATCAGTATGTTCGCTAGTTAATGTACCAGCGGCTCTATTTCTATTTACAACAATTAATCTATCTTGAATTTCATTTAATACACTTGTAGATACTCCATTATTGTTTGTTAAATAGTGGAATGGAAGTGGTTCTACAGCATTCATTCCATAAGTTGTAATTGTATAACAATAATTTTTGAATCCACTCATAACTTCTTCGTATGAAATGTCGTAGTCTCCAAATACAGCTTTCATTTGTCTTCCACTATATCTATTAACAACAACCTTTGCACATAAGAAATCATGTGTAAATGATGTTAAGTAATTATTTCCATCTTCATCTAATCTGAAGTTTCCATCCTTAGTAGTTAGTATATTAGCTTCATAACCATAAGCTAAAGCACTAATAACTTCTTTTAATTGATCTTTATTCTTATATCTACTTAAGAATTCCATTACCTCAGGTTGTTGAAGGAATGTTCTTGTTTGAGCAGGAACATTAAATTCTTCGAAATATTCATTTAATACTGGAGTTACCTCAACATTATTAACAATATTTACTGGTTGAGTTGGTGCTGGTTGTTCAGTAACAACTGGTATTACTGGATCAGCTGGTGGTGTTTCATTACCTTTATTCTTAAGTTTATTAATTAATGCAGTTATTCCTGTAACAGCACCAATTAGTATTGCTGTTCCTAATAGGAATGTTCCAACTTTTTTTAAGAATTCTTTTAACTTACTAGTCTTTTTAACAGTAACTACTTCTTTATCACCATTTTCATCAACTACTTCGATGTCATACTCTTCATCTGGTGTAGGATTAACACCTTTAGCATCTTTTTCTCTATTATTTTCCTCATCTTTTGCTAATTTGAAACTTGGTTTTTCAGTTTTTCCAACGATAGGTACAATATATTTTTCATCTTTATTTTCATTTCTATTAACTGGTACTATAGTTGGATCCTTTTTATCTTCTGTTGGTTTTTCTTCTTTATCTTTTTTGTCAGGTAATACACTTGCAACAGGTTCCTCTAGTTTTTCTTCTTCTTCTTCAGGTTCTTCTTTTTTAACTCTTTTTCTTCCAAAGAATGGAACTGGAGGTACTACTACAACTTTATCCTCTTTCTTATCTTCTGTTTTTTCTTCTTTCTTTTCATCTTCATCAGCAGGTTTTTCATCATTTTGTGAAGCAAAAACTGGTTCTCCTTTTAATGGTAAATCATTATCTTCTCCAGATGGATTATTATTTCCAGTATCTCCTTCAGTAACTACATCAGTATGTTCTACTTCTTTAGGAATGAATGAATTATTATCTGCTGGTTCTTTATTAAATTCATCTTCGCTTTTGTTATCTTCAGAATCAACTCCAACTAGAATAGAATTATTATCAACTACTTTATCAACTGGTGTTTCTTTTGCTACAAAAGGTTGATCTTCTTTATTATTTAATTCAGAATCAATTACTTCATCTTTTGTTTCTTTATTGTCTGATACAAAAGCATCATCGAAATCTTTTGCATTTTCAAAACTTACTTTATTATTAATTTCATCTTCTGAAGCAAATTTATTATTTTTTTTATTTTCATCTGCTAAAGATTTTACCTTAATATTTTCATTTTTATCTAAATCGATTTCTTCTTCATTTTCTTTATTTGCAACAATTACTTTTGCATTCTTTATTGCTTCAGCTAATTCAGCACGATATCTATCATGTAATGCATTAAATTCTTTTTGTCTGTCAGCTAAATCACGTCTAGCAAGAACTGCTGCAGGAGAATTTTCATCAGTTATAGAAAGTGATCTATCCATTGCTAATATAACATTTTCTCTTGCTCTTTCTAATCCTTCAACTTTTTCATTTCTAGATCTAATTTCTTCGATTCTAGCAAGTCCTACTGGAGGAAGTTGTTTCTTAGCTCTCAAGATATTTAATCTTAAATATTCAGCAAATTCTCTATCTTCAGTTGATAAATCTAATCTATTTCTTTCAACTGGTTTAAACATTGTAGTTTCAGCTGTAATTTTTTCTTCTACAGGTTTAACTGTTGGTCTTATAACTTCAGCATTTTTAATTGCTTCAGCTAATTCAGCACGATATCTAGCACGTAATTCTCTATATTCTTTTATTCTATCATCTAGAGCACGTTTAGCAACTACAGCTTCACTTGAAGTTTTATCTTCAATAGCATTTAATGTTTCCATAGCTAAAAGTACATTTTCTCTAGCTTTTTCTAATCCAGCTACTCTTTCATCAGTTTTTAATTCTTCAATTCTTGAAAGACCTACTGGAGGTAATTGCTTTTTATTTCTTAAGATATCTAATCTGAAATAATCAGCTAAATTTCTAAATTCAGGATCTAAATTTAGTCTATTATGTTCAACTGGTTCGAAAACAGATGTTTCAGCTGTAATTGTACCTTCTTCTTTTGTGTCTTCTTTTAATTCTTGAATCTTTTCATCAATTACATCATTCATTTGTTCTTCTTCAGTTTTTTCTTTAGGAGCATATTTTAATTGTTCTTCAATTATTTGTGCTCTTAATTCTTCCATTGTTTTTTCATCTGATGCAGAGATAGCTTGAATCAAGCCTGCTTCAACAGCAGGTCTGATTCCATTTTCTCCTAATACATCAAATCCATTTAAATTACAATAGTTTACAACAGGTATTAAACTTTCGATACCTCTATATTCAATTATTTCAGGTTCTTTATTGTCATCAAAAATTACAATTGTCTTAATTTCGTAAACGTTATTTTCATTTTTTTCGCTTACTATACTAACTTTTTTCATTTACAATCCCCTCTCCTATCCGGCAACTCTTGTATTTCCTGTGTATGTATAACCAGCATTTAATAAGCTTGTATCATTATAACTACTCCACTTGTAATCTGTATAAGCTTTCTTAACTAGAGTACGAGTTCTTTGTCTATATTTATATACATCCTTATAAACTGGTGTTTTAATTATTTCATAATCTACGAATATCTTAACTGTATCGTAAATATCTATTGTCTTAGTTTCAGTTTGTGAACATGTTACTTTTATACCAGATGTTACTACAGTATCTGTTGAGTATACTGTTGAAACAGTTCTAGTATATTTATTCCATATCTTCTTAGGTGTTCTTTCACAACCAGTACACTTCCAATCGAATCCTACGAATTCATATTTAACTGATAATGAATCTGTTGGCCATCCAGTTGTTGTAACCATACCAACATACTTCCATCCAGTTCCTTGCTTAATAGCATATGTTGTAGTTGTACTTGTTGTAGTTCTGTAATAATCATATCCTTTACAATATGTTTGTTTAGCAGTTCCAACTTTAACTTGTTTGTATTGATAGAATGCTTTTCCAGTTGACTCTTTATAGTAATCTACTACTTGAGACTTTCCTAAATCTTCTATCTCTATTAATGTATACT
>JAEEGL016462759.1_pt1 | contig 15028 bp, 14 predicted proteins | sample 9134231 | NCBI WGS metagenome assembly JAEEGL01 (sample SAMN16246548, study PRJNA631951) | gut metagenome | biome: gut microbiome; feature: rumen; material: fiber-attached | host: Bos | place: Iran: Karaj | collected 2018-10 | reverse complement strand
TTTTGCCTCTTCAAGTTTCTTTTGCTCTTCGGTAAGTTTCTGCTCTGCGGCATTTTTCTGTAGCTGATCCTTCTTACTATTCTCGGCTAAGCGTTTTTGTTCAGACTCCTGCTGACGTTGCTGCTCTTGCAGTTTCCGGTTTTGCTCCGCCAATAATTTCTCCTTTTCATCAGATAGCATTTGCTGCTTTTTCTGCTCTTCAGCAAATTTCTGACGCTCTGCCTCAAGCTGTTTCTTAGCTTCTTCAAGCTTCTTTTGCTCTTCTGCAAGTTTCTGCTCTACAACATTTTTTTGCTCCAGATCCTTCTTATTATTTTCGGCTAGGCGGTTTTGTTCAGACTCCTGCTGACGTTGCTGCTCTTGCAGTTTTCGGTTTTGCTCTGCCAATAACTTCTCCTTTTCATCAGATAGCATTTGCTGCTTTTTCTGCTCTTCAGCAAATTTCTGGCGCTCTGCTTCAAGTTGATTTTTAGCTTCCTCAAGCTTCTTTTGTTCCTCCAAAAGTATCTGCCGGCTCTTTTTTTGTTGGAGATCTTGCTCTGCTAATAGTTTGTTCTGTTCAGCCTCTTTCTTTTCTTTTTCAACTTCATAGAGTTGCTGCTGTTGCTGTTGAAGTTTTTTCTCATCATCCAATCGTTTTTGGTCAGACTCCTGTTGTTGTTTCTTTTCCTCAATGAGTCGTAACTGTTCAGCTAACAACACTTCCTTCTCTTCCACCTGCTTTTTCTGAAGATTCTGCTGCTCTAAGAATTTTTGGCGATCAGCTTCGAGCTGTTTTCTTGCCTCCTCCAATTTCTGCTGATCCTCAGACAACTTCTGCTGAGCCTCTTGCTGCTGACGTTCTTGTTCCGTCAGTTTCAGCTGTTGTTCTTCCTGTTTTTTCTGCTTCTCACTCAACAACTTCTGTTCTTCCTGTAGCTTTTTCTTCCTTGCAAGTAACAATTTCTGTTCTTTTACTTTGTCGTATTCTACAGGATCAAGTTTTTTAGTTTTGGGCATTACTATCGGATCTTTTATTCCGTAGCTTTTCCATGCCTGTTCCATGAACTCGGCATATTCCTTATTTGTTTCCTGGCGGAACTTATCATAAGAATCTTTAGATTCATTTATGAATTGATTGTATTCATCCAAGAAATCATCTTGTGCATAGACGCCTCCAACAGCACACAATAATGACAAAATCAAATAAGCTCTTTTCATTCCACACAGTTTTTAATTATTGCTTGCTGTTAAGAAAATTTCATCAGCGATATCATTAATCCTTTTAACAAGAATAGCAACACGCAATGTTACTTCTACATTACCATTTGGCAACTTTCTGTAGGCATCAAAAATAACACGCGGATTTCCGATTCTCTGATCAACAGATACAGCTTTAGCTTCCATCGCAGCCTTGGCCATAGATTCTGCCTGATCCAATGGCATCTGCTGGTTTTCTGATGCAGCTACATATTTTTCTGTAAGGTTAGTTGTTATCAGGCCCGACAATTCTGCTTTAGCCAATGTCATGGCCTGAATTCTTGCAGCATCATAGATACTGCCTACACTGGAGGCTGTACCAATCTGCCATTTTGCGTTACCCTCATCATCCTCTTCAAGCTGCACCTTTCTGCTTCTCATAAGCTGATCTGACAAGGACAGAGCACCAGGCATAGTTTTCCAACCATCTTTCTCATATTTCTTAACTTCCTTCTTTAAGACTTTCATCTCATCTTGAGAAAGCCCCTGGGCATTAGCCGCCGTGGAAAAGGAAATAATTATGAAAATAGTAATAAAACTCAGAACCTTTTTCATATCTTCATCTTTTTATTTTAATGAAACCCCTTCTTCTTCAAGTTCAGAATCAATAGCATCTAATGCAGCTTTAATACCTTTTTCTTTTTCATAAGCAAGTCGGATTTGAACTTCTATTGTTCCTTCTTTCGTATTCCTGTAGATTTCAATAAGAGGAATAGTTGAACCTAATTTCTGAGATACCAAAGACTTTCCTTTCTCAATAATCTCTGATGCAGATGATGCTTTCTCTGCACTGATCTGCTGATTCCCTAATTTAATATTGACCAAAGTTGTCAGGTCTGTTGCGATATTGCCTGCCAATTCTGCCTTCGCTAATTCAACGGCTTGCATCTTAGCAGCATCATAGAAACTTCCTCCACTGATTGCTTGTCCTATTAGATACTTTGGATTATTATCCATGTCAGTCTCAGCCTGTAACATATATGCCTTATTAAGTTGCCTCTCTATTGAGAAACCTCCTGCAGGAACTTGCCAACCTTCTTTCTTCAGTTTTTTAGCTTCTTTCTTTGCCTCTTTCGCAATCTGTTTCTCTTGCTTATCAGTCAATTGAGCAGAAGCATTTCCACCACAAAAACCAATTAATGCTACAAGCATTACAATTTTAATTGTTTTCATAAATATTTAATTCTTATTATTATCCAGTTACATATATCAAAAAATCAGAACCTGAACCTGCGCCATTTTTCAGCAATTCTCTCGGATGCATTCGTGGTAGGTGTCTGTTTTTTATGCATCTTCATTTCCAAAGCCTGAGCAGATACATTTGTTCCAATTCTTTCAGATAGATCTCCATAGCTGAGATCGCCGTTGGTATCCTGAAGGGCTTTCAACAAATAATAAGTGAACAATCCATGTCCCTGTTCAGGATATCCCTGGGCTGTCTCATTTCCTTTTGCTGCAGAGAATACGACGAGTGAGCCTCCTCCAAGTGCAGTATCTTCCGCATCAATTTCAACAGCTCGAAGTCCCTCAGTAACACCCTCGTTCGTTCGGTTTACACCACTGAAGCATGCATCCAGGAATACCGAAGTCTGAAGGAAATCCAAATCACCAAGCATCTTATAGAAATCATCAAGGGCAATGCCTCGTTTGGCATTCGTTCCACGGACGTCTGTCGGAAGGATGTATGCCTTATTCTTGTTCTTAACATCAGGTACACCATGTCCTGCATAATAGACAATAAGACTCTTTTCCTCACGGTTTTCAATTCCTTTTACCCAATCCTCAAATTCTTCCTCAAGGATCATCTGTTTGGTAGCATCTTCCACAACATGAACATTACTTGCCGGAATTCCTAAAGTCTGCTTGCAATATTCACTAAAAACACGGGCATCATGAATAGCATAAGGTACACTAGAAGCAAAGCGATAATTCTGGTTCCCGATGATCAGAGCATAAGTGTTATTACGGATCAATGAACTTGTAGGAATCATAGAATCGACATCAGATGTTAAATAATCATAGTCAGCTTCCATTTCCTTTCCCTTTACCAATTTCTCAACAGATGATTTTGAAAGACCAAATTCATGACTGTTGTCTGGATTAATATAAGATGGTACACGAATGATATCACCAGTATAAAGTGAGTGTCTTACCTTGTTATTAACACTAATCTCACTTGCAAACACATGATGTCCAATAATGGATGTGGCGCCTAATTCGATCGACTTCAAGTTATCGCAAGAAACGAATGCCTGATCACCAACTCGACATTGGTTCGGGATTGTCACAGAAACCAAGGAATTGCAGTTCGCAAATGCAATCGTTTCAATTTGAGTAAGTTGTACTGGTATGGAAATGTTTCTGAGACGAGAACAATTCAAAAAAGCTCCCCAACCTATTTCACGTATAGAATTACCATTGAAGACCACCTCTTGCAGACTTTGGCAATCAGCAAAGGCACAAGATCCGATTCTGGTTATACCATCTTCAATTTGCACTTTTCTAACATCCAATTTCTTCTTAATCCACGGGGCGGTTTTGCTAATCATATCATAATCTTCCATAGGCATGCTGAAGAACTTTTTTGAAACATTTGATATGACAAGTGTATATCCATCAAACGTCCACACTACATCTGTTCCACAGGTACCACTTGTTTTGTAAGCAGATTGCGCTTTTACTCCTTGTAAGCACAAAACGGTCATCATGACCATTAAAATATATCTTTTCATACTATTATAGTTTCTAAAATGAATAAATGATTTTTTCCTTTACTCCACTTCTTATAATCTGAACTGGAGATATACACGATTAGTAGACGAGTTAAAATCGTATTTGTCACTTCCGTATGAACTTTTGTTCATAGATTTATACTTCAACTTAGCAGAACGGTATTCGTAACCTATTCCAATAGCTTTCCACGAGATATTCAAGCCAAAACTATTAATCAATCCATGTCCCCATTGCATTTTTAGATTATCTGCCATATCCTCCTTATTTTTATAATCACTACTCGATTTGTCAGTCACATCATTCAAATCGGCATCAGCATCATTCGGAATATAAAGGAGCGAAATATGATAACCGATATGATAATAAAAATTAAACTTCAGATAATGCAAACCTCTACTATTAGAAGAAGTAAATGGCGCTAGTGTAAGGGATGGGCCTAAAGACATACCAAAATTGAACTCATACTTCTCCATATTCCAAGGAAAATAGAAATATGAATCCGTCTTATAGCCCTCTTTTATCTCAATTTTATTTCGGCTATCATACAATCCTTTCCCGTTACCTTCTGCTTTATAGTGGTTTACATTCAAGTCTATCCCAGTATAATCAATATAGAATTGTAAGAGATTCGAAATAGGTCTCTTGTGAAGTCTGTAATTTCGGCCATATTGTAAGGAGACGCCCCAATCTGTTTTCATTTCCTTTACTGTTCCATTTTCGACCCCTGTTGGTACTGCTCCTTTAGGCGAGAGTTTCGTATTATTAAACGCGATATTGAGATAGCTTCTTCTGCCCCAAACTGATAGGTAATGCCGCTCAATATCATGAGTCGAGGACACTTTTTGCTGTTGTTTTACGATATCAGTAATAGTCGTAACTTCTGTTGAGTCCTCGCTCAAGTCAATGTTAGAGATTCTGTCAACTTCGTACTCATTTTGGGCATAAGCCGAAAAGGCGAAGAGACTTGCAAATAGAATAGTCCATTTCTTTTTCATAACATAAATATTTATAGTTAGACAATAATTTTAATCTTCAATATTATTCTTTCTTATTTTCACCCATTTTTTCCCAACCACCATATCACGGTCAGCACGTTGACATTTTAGAAGCCATTTCTGGAAGTCGTGTGTGCTTAACGAATTAGGATGACGAGCATCACCTGTTATATCAGTGCATTTTGCAAAAGGATTTGGAGAATAGATGACAACCAATTGGTTCGCTTCCGTTTCATGCTGAGTACTCAATTTGTAAAAAGATGCCTTGGGGTCTTCCTCTTTATCAAAAAATACATACTCCTTATCTCTTTTTATTTTAAACATACCCGTAGGATCCTTTCTGTAAGGAAGCAGACAAGAGGTCTCATCATCACCAACAATAAGATAAACAGCAACATACCCGTCAGAAGGAGAACGGAATCTGACAAAGATACGTTCTCCGCTATTAAATGAGGTTGTTACCACTCTTTCCCCAGGAACATCTTTCATCACATCCCATTTCAAGTCTGTCTTCGCTTGAATAATCTCACGTGCCTTGCCCCAGACTTCAGCCTTGAATACCAGTTTACCGTTCTCATAAGCAACATCTAACTGAGGAGATTTCGTATTACCTAACCAGTCCCCTTTAGCCATTGCAACCGTGTTCTCCCAGAAAAAAGAACTAGAAGCCTCACCATTTGTTTCTAAATTGGTATCAATTACATCGGATGTAATCATCTCTCCAAATTCTGCTTTGATAGCTTCAGCTTTAGCAAGCTCAATACACTTGTTTTTTGCATCTCTTAGAGTAATATCATCATTGTCTCCTACAATATATGTATAAGTACCATGCACAGTGACAGTACGCTGTGCCATAGTAGCTATCGGTAGCAACACGCTAAACAACAAAAAAATACGTAGACCAGACATCATCTTTCTATCTCAATCTTTGCTTATTAAAAAAAACATTTTCACTTCAACTTTACCATCATCATGCTTTCTAATGAGGGTCAGTTCTGGGCGTAATGATTTGATTTGCTGATTCACCTTCGTTTGTACTGTTTGAGCAAATTCAGATGAACTGTTAACCTCGTCCGTTACTTTATTAGAAACATTTATATTAACATCCCTTAAAACATACGTTTCGTACTGTGCTGCATATTGGGCATTAGCCCGATGCTGAGCTTTCTGAAGAGCATTATGCTCATTATCAGCCATTGCTTCACATATAAGAGGTTGGGAAAAACCTTCTTCAAGTTTCAAATAGTAATTCTTAATCGCTATATCGATGGATTGTGCATTCCCATATACTTGCCATTTTTCGCTTTTCAGTTTTTTAGCTTCTTTCTTTGCCTCTTTAGCAATTTGTTTTTCCTGTTGTGCCGTATACTGAGCACATACAGCAACCGGAGTAATACTAAATAGTATCGTTACAATAATCATCTTTGTAAGTCTCACCACCATAATCAGTCCATTTAAATTATTCACAAACTTCAACTAAGATAAAATTATTTCAGAATATAACCAAATTACATACAAAAGGATTTTGAAAAAATATGTCTATGGAAAAATTGGACATACTATACCCGTCACCCATGATTTCATACTTTGTCCTACTTTCGCGAAGTAATATGACGGATCACAAATAACATATTTATCGCCATTATACATCACAAAATCACCTTTCACATCTTTATCTTTAAAGTGAATGCCAATTGCTAAATGGTTCACTTTATCAGAATACAAATAAACAGTTTTAAGACCTAACAAGTCTGTAACTATGCGAGCAAACAGGGCACATCTGTCCTCAGCATCTGTATAGGGATAATATAATGATTCTTCGGGATAGAAAGGGCGTTCAGTCCCCCATACTTTTACATCAACGGCATAGTCAAAGCCCATTTGAATCCAAGACAGCAAGTTATTTACATTTGATAACTGATCGTTTCCTTCCATCATTTTTTTGATTGACGGATACAACTGCACTTTTACTTCTTCTGAAAGCGGCATTTCAGCCACCTTAGCCAATAAGACCACATAACTAGGTTTTTCAACCATCATAGGATAATCATTATAGAAATTGATAAGGTTTTTGTTGACACTCACCTTAAAATCCCATCCTTGAACATTTGGCGCATTATGTCGCGCACCATCTACCATATCTTTTTTTAATAGGGGAACTCTCTTTAGACTGAAATCTAATTTCTTTAATCTAGATTTATCTATAGATTTCAAGCTTATTATCTTCAATTCTAATTCATTTTTTTCACTTCTTTTTTTATATAGGAAATATATCTTATCATTATATCTGACATGTTGCGTGTCATAAACTGCATCCTTGGATTTATAAAATAAGGCCATTTTTTTATCTACTGTAATCCCTAGAACAACATCAAAGCCAGATCTTGAACAGAGGTAAGCCATGATAATAGTTGATAGAGCAGGGGATTTGGCATACGTATTTACATAAGACTTAGACAGTTCATCCAACATGACAAAATAACCCCAATCGTTTAGCTGCAGTTTTTCTTTTAACGAAAGACAATCCTTGATTGTAGAATCGAAGATATGATTCTTTCTAATCGCCATCAATGCTTTTTCAACGTTGATCGTATCATTAGTCTCTATCATTGGTAGACCATTCTTTTTTGCTTTCACACTCAAATCTGTCCCATAGAATTGGAACCTAACAATTGCCGCGGAATTAATAGAAGCGACTCCTATAAAAGACAACAAACATAGCAAAATACGTTTCATATACTTTATTTAAATATTAAACTTGGAACAATCTCCGATCTATAAGAACGGCTATCAAACCTCTATATGCCACATCAATATTTTTAGCCACAAAATGTAAGCGACCTCACAAAGTAAGGGAACACCGGATTGGGGGATGACAGTCTCTATTTTTCCAATGAGTTCGATCTTCTGTCCCCGTGATCTTTCCTGTTTTTTCATAAATCATATCTCATTTATTTGAATGTCAAATTTTTCCATTCTCCTTGTATCGATGAAGAAATAGTAGGCGTCTGCTGTTTTGAATTGATCGCAATAGACTTTTCTTTCACTTTCTTCTCTATGTATGATCCCAGTTCCCCGATATTACAAGACCCTTTAGTCCTATATAGCATGTTTAGCAAATAGTATGTGAACATACCATGTTTTTTGTCCTTATAAGGATAGGCCGTTTCGTCACCAGTAGCAGCAGAGAATATCACCATATTACTACCTTGAGGATTTTCTTTTTTTGGAACTAGTGCCATACCGCGTGCAGCCATTAGCATGCCATCACCACGTTGAGCGCCACTGAAACAGGCATCAAGAAACGCATAAACCTTCTTGACTGGTAGACTGCCAAGTTCTCTGTATAACTCGTTTAGTGAATAACAATCCTCTGTATATCTACCATCAGCATCCACAGGTACTAAAAATGCATCTTTAGTAGCCTCATTAGGAATACCATGGCCTGAATAATAGAAGATAATACGACAATCTTTTTTATTGTTGACGTTTGCCGTTTGTTTCATGAGACGGATTGCACGGCGCATCAACCCTAAAGTCTGGTTGGTGTAACATTTTATGTTAGCTTCGGGTATCCCCAATGTTTTATGACAATACTGTTTAAACACAAGTGCATCGTTAGCTGCATAACTAACATTAGCAGACCCTCCCAATGAGTAGTCTTCGTTGCCAATGATAAAGGCAAAGGTGTTGATGTTCTGTTCTTTTGTCACAGGAATATCATTATCTACATCCCATTCGATATCCTCCAATGTCGGGGAATTACCACCTTGTCTTGATGACGTAATAATCTTATCTTTTGCTTTATAATAAGGTATATCCTTAGGCATGGATGCAAGTATATAGTCAACTGGATACAACTGACTGTCATCTGTAATTATGAAAGTAATAGATGTACAACCCATAAATGCCTCATCTTCTGCCAAACAGCCTTCTTTTGGAATATGCACATTAGCAAGGTTTGTACATCCTGCAAAAGCACCTTTTTTTATCCTTTTAACCGTATTTGGGATGACAACAGCTTGCAAATACTCATTCTTGTTAAAATAGGCCTTGCCTATCTCTGTAGTAATGTACTCTTTCCCCTTAATTATAATGCTCTCTTTAATTTCAATCTCTCCAATCGCCTTAACGGTCATATAGGCAGTTACTGTTGACTTGGATGTTGTTGAATATTGCACACCATTCACTGTCATGCGGTCTTCTCCCTTTGCGAGGATAAAACAAAGGGAAAAACTTATCAAGAATAAAATGCGTCTCCTTATCATAATCGTGTCAACTGCTATTATCTATGTTTTGTTATTTTAATCGTCTTTCTATTTACCGTCAATTCTTTATCATGTTTTCGAATACCAACAAACCATTTTTGAAAATCTTTTAGCGAAAGATTTGGGGGGAGGATAAGCCCGTTATCTTTGGTGGAAATTCCATTGTCAAGCGGTCGCGTGAACTTATTTGGAGAGAATAGCGTGTATATATGATTGAATTCTATCTCCTTTTCGCATGTTACCTCAATACCCTCACCACCATGTCGTTCAGAGAATAGCACATATTCTCTGCCATGCTCTATCCTGAATGATGGATCGCTGCTGTTAGCATAGGGCAGTAATCGCCAGGCGTTACCGTCATCATCTAACATATAGACAGCCAAATACCCGTCGACAGGAGAACTAAATGACATATAGAATCTGTCTCCTTCCTTAAACTCATCGCTCTCAAAAAAATCTTCCACACCATTCCTCAACATTTTTGCCTTGCAGTCCACAGAAGATGACACGATCTCTCTTGCTTCACCCTTAACATGAACGGTAATACACAAAGTCATATCTTCCATAGGTGTCATTTTAACCACTTTGGGGGCTTCCAAGTCTCGTAACCACTCACCCTTCACTTCACTTTCGCTTAGTGTGGAAAAAGAAGTATGACTCTGCCCATCAATATTGTCCATTCCCATGAAGTTGTTACTCGTGACAATAAAGCCAAAGGTTTTGGCAATAGCCTCTGTCTTAGACCTGCTTATCGCCTCATTCCTAGCTTCCAAAGGTGATAAGTTTGGCGGAGCACAATACGTGTATTCCGTTTCTACAGTTTTTATTCTTTGTGCTGAAACTACAAGCAAGTTCAGCACAAAAAGAAGCAGGAAGTATCGTCTTATATTCATCACCATTTAAAAATTGTAGCCTAAAGTTACGCTAACATTACGGTTATGAAATTTACCATATACCTTGGCTATATCAACAAGCCCATACTCATAACTTACACCAAAAAGGATATGGCTCAACTTAATATATACACCTGCGGAAAGTCCTGCGTCAAAATGCTTAAAGAATCCATTAGTGCCAAAACTATCTTGCTGGAAATCATAAGAAAAAGTCGCATCATAAGGTTTGTAGTCTACTGATCCACTGACACCCCAAGCGAAATAAGGTCCCACATTGAAATGGAACTGGACACCTGTAGGAGTCTCAATACGGTATGACGCTAATAACGGCACTTGTAGATAATCCATATTCCCCTTTCCGAAGTCGCCCTTGAATCCTTTTGAGATATATGACAGACCGCTTTCCACCGAAAAACTTTTCACAATATTCCAGTTCACAATACCCCCGAAGTGCATACCTGTACGCACAGAGGTGGCATAATCCATGTCTGTGCTGGAAAAATCTAAGCCCGCACGCAAACCAAAGGAAAACCTGTCATCTGGCTTCGAGCGATCCCAAAGCGACTGTGCTTGAAGATTCAGTCCTGCCATCAGGCAAAGTATAATAATTACATTTAGCCGTTTCATCTTTTCTTCTTATTTTAAAAGTTATAACCTATTGTAACTCCTATGCCACCATTCTGATAATTAGCATTTGTAACATTACTCACATTCATCAGACTACGTTCGTAACTCACACCAACATAATAATTATCAAAGGTAATTGCTGTCCCCACATGAATACCGATGTCTTGTTTCTTTAGTCCATCATATTCATCAAAACTATCTATATCGTAGTCCTGCTGTCCAGTAAATGTACTTTTTACTTTCTTTTTGCCAGATAGTCCAAAAGCGAAGTAAGGCCCTAAATTTAGTTGGAATTGTGCGGCATCAGACAATTTCACACGGTAGGAAGCCAGCAAAGGAATCTCTAAATATGAGGCATTGTCAGTTGTCTTCAACGAACCACGATAGTCGGAATAATCAGTTTTATATCCCTTTTGAATATAAAAAACACCCGTATTCACCGAAAAAGATTGCACCACGTTTAAGTCGAGTTCAACACCTGCACGGAAACCCAAGCGGAAATCGTTATCTGCTCCGTCACCCATATTATATTGTTTAGAGATGTTCATGCCCGCTCTAATACCTAAACACAGTCTATGATTGGGTCTTTGACTACTCCAGTATTCCTGAGCCTGCATATTTGTTCCCCAACAAACCAGGAAAAATAAAATTGTAAGCTTTCTCATATAGAAGATATTTTTGTTGATCTATCACTTATTAAAGATAATCGTTTTCTTATAAGACACCTCATTTCCAATAAGGCCTGATTATTCGTATTTCTGCTTTAATCGTATCCATTTCTTCTTTTGAGATGAAATCTTTCTTTTTTCCCTCATAGTTGTCGTTCATAACACTTCGAGTAGCAGAACTGCTTATTTTTCTCTGTTTCCTATCAAGCATTGTTGACATATGACCGTCATGCCCCATACCCCACGTTACAGCTTGTACAGACGAGAATGAAGACTCATGCTGACATAAGGGCACATAGCCTGATGAATTCCATGCTGCAAAAACATCAGGATTATTCAGTGTTAGCGTCCACATATAATATGCCAGCAGCGGAGTATTGAACGTAGCCCAGTATGCATTGTTACCTCCTCCCATAGCCATATAGATAAAGGTATAATCATTCATTTCTGCCTTAGCATGCCAATAGTTATCAGAAAGCAAGATGTCTGTAATTGACACAAATGGTTGTTCTATACTGCTACCGGTATGAAGAACAATAGTAAACATTTTTGTGTCGCCTGAAGTCATACTCTCTTCAGAGATGGTAGACAAGTAATAGTCAGTATTTTCTTTAAGTCCATCCCAACCTGCGCCAGATCCTGGTTTTCCTTTTTTCCAATTTTTTCTTACCTCATCTTCATTAATAAAGTTAATATTAACCATATCTTCTGTTATTTTATAATAAAAGGTTTTAACTCCTGGACCGCATTTCCAGTTCATCCCAAACCCCATTGTGAGAGCAATTCCTTTATTAATTAAGACCATATTTTGTCCTGTTTGACGCACATCAATCTTTATAGGATAATTTCCTGTCAATCTCTCCGAAAGGGTTATTTTACCCTCGCGCACATTGGGTTCACTGTATGAAGATGCCGTACGGATTAGAACATTTTGCTTGCCAAATCCATAGACATTGCTGTTATCTAAAGATAGTGGTCGCCAACGCTGACCGTCCCAAGCTTCTATCCATTCAGGGCCCTTTATTTCCCAAGCGATATTACTATTGATAATGAGAGAATCTTTGTCACCTTCCGATCCGTCAAAATGCATAAAATTAACACTATTTCCTACAAATAATACTTTGTCATTTTCTGAAGGATAGTCCTTTATTAATCCTAGAAGTTTAATTGCAATATTAATAGTGTTTTTGCCATCATCAGTCCGTATAACTATTTTGCCTTCTAAAGCTGTAAAATTCACTTGGTCAGCTACCGAAACTGTTACCTCTCCATTCCCATTTCCTTTTGTTGGCGAAACACTGATCCATGATTCCGTACAGCTAATTTGCCAGCCAGAATTACTATTTATTGTGAATGTCTGGCTGCCTCCACCGTTTTCAAAATCCAATTGTGTGACACTAGTCGTAATAAATGTATCCTCATTCTGTTCAGAACAACTTGTTGCAATACAGATAATCGTTATGCAAACAACTAAAAAATTAAATTTATTCATATCTCTTATCTACTTTTGTTTTACCATATTCACTTCGTTATCGGTAACAATGCTGTATGTCTCGCACTTAGAAGATGACATTTCCCCTCTACTTGACTGCATATCGCTAACCTTACATGTATAACGGTTAATCTTGCCTGACAGTTCATGAGCGGCATCAACTCCCCATGTTACAACATGCATGTCATCTTTAGTTTTTACTGAATATGTGCCACTTTCTTCCCTCAAAACATAAGAGTCGGGGTTGAGATTAATTGCTCGCTTAAATAACCATGCAACGTATGGATCCGCAGAATCTGCAAGACCAGCTTTGGAATAATAAACATAATATCCTAATGTTTTTTCATTTTTTAAGAATGTACAATGCCACCCATTCTCATCATAGGATACAGAGTTGATATCTACAAATGGGGCTTCAATATCTGTTTTTGTTTTAATCCATGAACTTGAAACTTCAGCATAATAGCCATCATTATTTGTTCCTAATGAACATATTTCATATTCAGTTGCAGGTTTTCTGTTGGACGCCGAACTAACAACGTCGGGTGAAGCTTTTGTGAAGCCAGTATATTTGAGGGCCTTCTCCATTGTCTTATCGTTTTCTGTAGCTCCTCCTTCAAAAGGTTGCCAAAAAATATGCGAAACAAGACACCCATATTTCCATCTAAAAGCAAAACCGTTTGCTAAAACAACGAATTCAGTCGGTTTCACATTTAATGCACCTAACTGTGTTACAGGAATCTCAATCCTTTTATCATCAATATTTGAGATAATTGAAACAATTCCAGTCCTATCATCTTTTAAACTATTCTCCTCTGTGTACAATAATAATGTTCCTGAACCACTTCGTATATCTTTCCCATCTGTTTTCACGCTGAGATTATTCCAACTGGCTAAAACCCATTCTGGAGCTTCTATTGTCCAAGGTATGTCACTTCGAATGACTATTGAATCAGAACTTAAGGTTGCACCATTAAACACTATTTCATCGTTATTAGCAACTCCAAAAATGAACTCATTAGCCGTCTCGTGGGTAGATTGGCTTACCCTAACAATATCTACACGACTATTGTCACCTGTCCTTATCAAGAAAGAATCACGGCGGAAGAGTCCTGTTTCATTTAATTTTGATGTAACTGTTAATTGCCCATCCCCTGATCCACTTACCTCGGAAATTGATATCCATTCAGGAATTTGACTTACACTCCAAGTTGTATTACTTTTGATTTGCAATGTCAAAGGACCGCCTTTGGCAGCATAAGCAAGTGAATTAGGATTTATGACAAGTGTGGCATCTTTTACCTTTTCTTCACATGCGATTATCAACAAGGTTAATACTGCTAATAATAAATAAAAGAGATTCTTCATCGATTGTTCATCATATAACAAGCCTGCCACACCCCAACAGACTTTGTTTTAGATTAGTCCTCCTTAGTATACAAAAAAGGCGTAGGTGCTGTTCTATAATTAATAATAGAAACGTCTTTCTCATACACAAGACCGCCCGCCGCCCATTGCTGGAATAACTGAGCGATGTTGCAAAGATAAAGAGAATTTGTGAAATATACAAATAAATGATGAAAAAAAACGAAAATGATTACTAATTGTTGCGTATTACAACAACGCCTTATTTTACATCACGCGCGTGCGTACCTTATAATATAAAACAATCCCAAAAGCGTGGGTGTCGGCTTTCGGGATTGCATTGTAATGATATGTGTGATAAACTAAAAGATCTATAACTTCAGCTTATTGGAGACTGGATTGGCATAAATGCCCAGGAAGATGTCTTTCAGGGTATCGACATCGCTTTCGAAGCGTTCTAACTTGGACAGACGCTCCATGAAGGCTTCTTTTTCTTCACGGGTATATTTGTTGGCGAACCTTCGCTGGCCATATAGCAAATCGTGGGCGATGTAGTTGTTCGGCCATAACTTATAAGCTCGGAGAATCCTTTTGTCTATCAGCTGGGGTACCTGCTTGTGGTACTCGTTGTTCGTACAGTTATTGAACTCGATCAGATCGCCTTCGGTCACCAACTCGCAGAGCTGGAAATGGACGCGTCCCTTGGGCTTGAGAATACCTGTCAGGATGCTGTTCAGGTCTTCGCCGG
>JAEEGL011474949.1_pt1 | contig 15028 bp, 15 predicted proteins | sample 9134231 | NCBI WGS metagenome assembly JAEEGL01 (sample SAMN16246548, study PRJNA631951) | gut metagenome | biome: gut microbiome; feature: rumen; material: fiber-attached | host: Bos | place: Iran: Karaj | collected 2018-10 | reverse complement strand
ATCAACATGGTAGCCAAATTGATCCACCCGATTGCAATGGAAGAAGGCTTGCGCTTTGCTATCCGTGAAGGTGGTCACACCGTAGGTGCCGGCGTTGTATCTAAGATTTTGAAATAAGATACAATACCTGATTTAAAACAAACAAAACCGCTCTTTTCTAAGAGCGGTTTTTTATTATGTCAAATTTTATCAATATTTTTTGCCAATAAGTCTTAATGAAATGTTTGTTGTAGCACTGCTCAAAGTAACACATTGTAAATAATGAAATTTTTATCTACCCAAATTGACAAAAAACAATTGACCTAAACTAAAATTTATGATAAAATCGACAAAACAAAAACAAGGAGCGCGAAAATGGTTATGAAATATTTATCCAAAACACCTGATGTACAGAATGGATACTCAGGAACAAGATTTGAATATGCTGACGGTTCAGTAGGTTTTAAACCAGATAATTCTAAATGGCTTTATGTGACATCACCTGACAATACCAAAACGACATACGACCATTCAACATGGATTAAAGCAAAAGTAGAAAAACCAAATGGTGATATAGAATTTTATAATTTTGAAGATAAAGATAACCGTTTGCTAGCTTCCGTCGATAAAAGCGGTATGACGGTATATGGTGAAGATAGTGGTGGATATAGAGCTTTACACAAATTTGTGGGCGACAGTATACGGGATCTTGCGGCTCAAATAGACTCTTTGACATTTTATGATGTAAAGTATGATCACTGTGCAATCAGAATTGGTAATGTTACTCATTGGCCGGAACTGCAAAAAATATCATATAATGGACCTAATTTTGATTATACTGGATATGCACCTGGGTGGAAGGAGATAAAATATAAAGGCGGCCGAGTAGAATTATATAAAAATGATAAATTGGTATACTCAGAGTGGTTTGTAGATAACAAATATAAACATTCAAAATTGTATTATCCGGACAGTACTCAAGTAAGGTTTGAACAAACCCATGATAAAATCACCGAATATGATAGACAAGGTAATGTCATCCGTGAAATAGCAGACAAGCGCCTTGGAGAAATCAGTACTACTTTACGTCATCAGCATTTTTATAGTGGTAGCGGAAGGATAGAAGAAGTTAGAGGTGCTAACGGGAAACAAACTTTTTATGATAATGAACAAAGTTCTCTTAAGAGTGAATGCTATGATTGTGGTAGAAGTGGTGCAGAGTATGATGAACAAGGTAACAAGACTTCAATGCGTTTTAAAGGTGTACAGATTAAATTAGAAGACGGTAAACCAAGTGACAAATTGGTTACTGTTAAAGAAGATGGAGTTGAAGTGCAATACTTGTTAAATGATAAATGCGAAGTTGTAATGTATAAAAAATGCAACAAACTTTATTATGCCAATGGTACTGAATTATTTAACATTATAGCGGATAAAATTCTGTTCTGCCAAACACAGGCGTGGATAGGTGGTATGCCTGATGCAAAAACTAAAATTTCACTTGATGAAAAAGGGGGGCATATTTATATTCACTATGATCATCAAAAACATCCCAATCACCATGGTTGGTGTAGCCTAAATATAGATATAGCCTCAGATGGTAATTACAATTTCACGCATTATAAACGTGATTACACAAGTAGCTATAATCCTTCATGGTATGAGGAGTCATTGGATACTGAATATAAAGATGGTGTTTTGATTAAAAGGTATAATAACTGTATAGTAAAAATCGAAAATAGTTCTGGTGTAGTATGGGAACTCAGTTCTCATCGTTATGGTACTGATGGACATATGCCTGATTTGAGAATTAGAACATACGATGGTTCTAAAATAACAGGAGAGTTAAATGGAAATCGTTATATCGAAGATGTGCGAACTCATGATGTCGTCGAATATGATGAAAATGGCGGCAGAATAGAAAGTCATGCGAAAAAAGGGTCGATACGTCGCGAATATTCTCCTCAAAATGATCTTCTATTTGAATCTGCAGATGGAAAGAAAACGTGGTATGAAAAAGGTCCAGATGGAAAAATGCGTCCTACAAAATACCTAGATAATCATTTTCCTCCTTACGGGTATACGCAAATAGAATATATTTATGAAGGAGCTTATTTGACTGAAAAACGTATGAGTTTATCAGGCAGATTAACCCAAAGAGAATTTTTTGATAAGGGTAAGAAAACAAAAATTTTCGAATGTTGTGCAAATAATCCTGAAAAAGTTTCAAAAGTGACATATTTAGATCCTAAAACAGAGAAAATCACAAGAATTGTAACCTTTAAAGGACAAGAAGATTCGATACCATTTGAGGAAATATATGATGAGTTTGGTAACATTGTTCAAAAAGGGTGGGATAATAATAATTGCATAAAAATGAAGTATTATGAAAACAGCAACCAAAGAGAAGAATCTGTCAGAATTAAGAATGGAAAAGTTTGTTATATAACCAAATATAGTAGAGAAGGCAATGTTATCCAGGCAGGTAGTGACGATAATAATTGTACAAAGAAAAAATATTATAAAAATACAAATCAGGTAGAGAGGCTCATTACGGTTGAAAATGGCCAGACTAGATCTGTGGTTCGATATAACAGACGTGGTCAAGTTGCAGTTATTTTCAAGAAGGATGGTAATGGCAATTGTACAAAGAAATATTACTACGGAAACACTAACCGTGTAAAATTACAGTGTAATATTGTTGATGGACAGATTACGTCATTGGTACACTTTGATGAGCAGGGCAAAGATAATACTCGTCAATATCTGGCTATGCAAAAAGTTGCACAAGATAGAGCAGCCAAAAGCAAAAAAGAAAATAGGACTTTGCGCAAATTAAATCCACTTCAAAAATATTGGTTAATGCGCAAAGCCTTAAAACAGGTTAGTTAGTATTAACAACCAAACAAGCCACTCGTTTCCGAGTGGCTTGTTTGTTGTCACAAAGTATTAATTAATAGTATTTTACTCTTCCTTTTGTAGCTTTGGTTTGCTCGGAAATATAATTATTAAGTTCCGGCAAAGTGATAAAACCGTCATTATTTGCATCAATTGTTTTAAATTGCTCATCGGGTGCCTGGTATATACCGGCCTTTTTGGCTTGTCTGATTTGGCGTTTAGTCTCTCTGGTACTTGCAACCTGCGATTTGTTGCCAAACTCTTCCGGAGACAATTTCCCATCTTGGTCGGCATCATACATATTCATTTGATACATAGCGATTTTTTGTGAATTTGTAATGTAATTTACCGGCGGATTAAACTTTGCTTCCGCATTGCATATAGCAAGCATCGCAACAGTTGCACATAAAAAAAACTTTTTCATAATTTTCTCCTAATAAAAATTATTACTCCCGATAATAGAAGATATTCCCAGTTCAACCAACCGTCCGTCCTCAAGTCCGACTTGTTTATCCATAGCTTTTGCCAACTCCATGTTGTGAGTAGCCACCAGTGCAGCCAAACCGGTTTCTTTAATTATATTCATTAATGCCTCAAAAACAATATCTGCAGTTTTGGGATCCAAGTTTCCCGTAGGCTCATCTGCCAACAACATCTTTGGTGTATTGGCCAAAGCTCGGGCAATCGCCACACGCTGCTGCTCACCGCCGGAAAGTTCTGCCGGACGGTGGGTAAGACGATTATCGAGTTTCATTTTATTCAACAACCAAGCTGATTTTTCTTTGGCCTCTTTAGGAGATTTTCCGGCGATAAGTTGCGGAATCATAACATTTTCCAACGCATTAAAATCTGGCAATAGGTTGTGATATTGATACACAAAGCCCAAAAAATCTCGACGTAAAGAGGTTCGGATTGCATCATTTTGTTTTGAGCAGTCTTGTCCGTTCAACAATATACTGCCGCTTGTCGGTACTTCCAACAATCCGGCAATTTGGAGTAGAGTAGATTTTCCCGAGCCTGAAGGCCCAATAAGCGCTACAACTTCGCCTTCGCTAATGTCAAAATTAACTCCTCTCAAAACTTCAAGCTTTTGCTCTCCCTGATTAAACGATTTGCAAATATTTCTCAAACTCAAAATATTATTCATAACGCAAAGCCTCCACCGGATCCATTTTTGCAGCTCTGTATGCCGGATACATTGTTGCCAAGAAGGACAACAGCAACGATATCAGTACCACCATAACCACCTCGGTGACATTAATTTCTGCCGGCAATCGTGATAAAAAGTAAATTTCAGCAGAGAACAACTCTTTTCCTGAAATGTTTTGTAAAAACTGGCGTATAGCTTCAATATTGTTACAGAACAATACACCAAGAATTACACCGATTGTGGTCCCGACCACACCTATAAAAGCCCCATCCATAAAGAATATGCGCATAATCATGCCTTTTGTCGCGCCCATAGTTCGCAAAACCGCAACATCACGCCCCTTGTCTTTAACCAACATAATCAACCCGGTAATAATGTTGAATGCGGCCACCAAAATAATCAGCGTCAAAATCAAGAACATAACGTTTCGTTCAACATCAATTGCATTAAAAAATGCGGCATTAGATTGTTTCCAATCAAATATATATGCCTCGTCTCCGACACCGTTACGAATAACTTCTCTGGTTTGGTAGAGTAGCTCGGGGTGTTTAAGTGTTACATCAATATTTGTAACTCCGTCGCCGGTACCAAAATAGGTCTGAGCGGTGTCAAGCGGCATAAAGATAAAATTGGCATCATATTCATACATGCCGAGTTCGAACAATCCGGCAATACGATAAGACTTCATCCGTGGTACGGTACCAAAGGCAGTAATTTTACCGTTTGGTGAGATGAGAGTAATTTCATCGCCGGGCATCAATCCCATTTTTTGAGCCAGACGATAACCAACTAGAACGTTGTTACCCTTAAACTCATCTAAATTAATGTCAGCCATACCGTCGCGGATAGTTTTCTTTTTCTCGATATCCTCACGGCGAATACCTCTGACCATTGCCCCTTCAGCTGCCCGCCCTGATGATACCAAAAGTTGTTTTTCAATCAAAGGAATAGCAATTTCAACATTGTCTAAAGCATTAATATCGCTTATTGCCTGTTTGTAATTGGTAAAAGGCATCGAGTTGTTTGATACAATCCCGATATGTCCGTTAATCCCCAAAATCCTACCTAACAGTTCGCTCCTGAAACCGTTCATCACCGACATGACAATAATCAATGTTGCAACACCCAAAGCGATTCCCGTAAAAGCAAAGCCGGTAATCACCGATATAAAACCTTCTTTACGTTTTGCTTTAAGATAACGGCGTGCAACCATACGCTCAAATCTGCTAAACATTTTGTATACTCCTTTGAATATTAGGAGATATATCTTATAACCCAAGCTTATGCAAGGTTTAATGTCAGGTTATTATCATAATATTCAAAAATTAATCATCAGCTCAAACCGCTTTTAACCTTGCCACTAAAATATTAAATTATTTTTTTTGTTGACTTTTTGTCAAAAAATGTTAGGATGCAATAAAATTAATTATTAAAACCATTTATTATGAAAACAATTATCAAAAAACATTGGATTGGGTTTGTGGGAGTTGTTGTAATCCTTACAGGGCTTGCAATTGCCATTATCCAGCACCTCCGTCCGGGAATGATCTGTGTTTTGATCGGATTAGTAATCCTCCTTATTGATATGCTTATCAATAATGACGATAAAGTGCCGGTTTCCACTCCACAATCTGACACAAGTCTGCGTGACAGTGATACAGCACAAGTTCCAACAGCACAAGATGCAAAGGGGGCAAAGTTTACTAAGGGTGACATTGTCTTAATTTTGGCGGGAGTTGCAGTTTTAATTGTACTATGCATCACGAGGCCCGAATTTTTAAGTGTGCTCATCGCGATGCTCGTGTTGACTATTCTTTTTTTAATAGGTGTAGGTGATGATGAGGGTTGTGGTTGTGTCTTTGCAATACTTATTCTCATAGTGCTACTCCTCCACGGTTGTTCTTAACACTGATTTTAGTAGAACGATAAATTCCGTCGGACATGTGTCCGGCGGAATTTGCGTTTTAAAATATAATGTTATGCTTAATTACACATTTTATGTGTTGACATTGTCTGATTTATAATGTATAACCCACAACGTTAATCTCGGCAAACAGGCTAAAAGGCATGCCTGATGCCGTTTACAGCATCCAAAAATTTATAGAAAGGGAAGCAAAATGCCAAAAATGAAAACAAAAAGTGCCGCCAAGAAGCGTTTTCACTTCAGTGGCACCGGCAAGTTAATAAGAAATTTTGCCAAAAAGAGACACTGCCTCTTCTGCAAAACTCAAAAAATGAAAAGACAAGCTCGTGGTACAACTTTAGTTGATACCAACGATGTCAAGATTGTTAAACAATTTTTGCCAAATATGTAGGAGGATAGTTAGATGTCTCGTGTAAAAAGAGGTGTAACGGCTCGTGCTCGTCACAAAAAGATTTTCGAAATGGCGAAAGGTTATCGCGGTCGTTCCAAAAACGTATTTAGAGTAGCAATCGAAAAAGTTGAAAAAGGTTTGCAATATGCATACCGTGACAGACGCGCAAAGAAAAGAAATTTCCGTATGCTCTGGATTCAACGTATCAGTGCTGCGACCAGACTTAACGATATGACATATTCTCGATTTATGAACGGGCTCAACAAAGCAGGTATTGAGCTTGATCGTAAAGTTTTGGCCGATATCGCATTAAAAGAGCCCGAGGCGTTTGCCAAGTTAGTTGCGCAAGCTAAGGACGCTTTGAAATAAGCAATTTTAATAAATGCGAAAGAAGAGTCTGCTTGAGCAATCAGGCCAGACTCTTTTTTATTTGAACAAAAGGAAAATTGATGGAAGACTTAAAAGAATTAGAAGCAAATGTGCTGCAGAGTATTAATAATGCGGCAGATCTGCGCGCCCTAGATGAGGTCAGAGTATCCGTTTTGGGCAAAAAAGGCTCTCTCACCGAAAAGATGAAATCTCTCGGAACTTTGCCGCTGGAAGAAAAAATTGCCGCCGGCAAAGCCCTGAATGTTTTGAAAAACACTATTGAAACCGCAATCGACAATAAAAAACAAGAGCTTGAAACTGCCGAGCTCAACAAAAAGCTTGCCGGTGAGCGCATTGACGTAACCCTGCCGATACGTCCTGAAACACAGGGGCGTATTCATCCTGTTTCAAAAATTTATGAGGAAGTTGTTGCCATCTTTGGTCAAATGGGCTTTGAAGTTGCCGAAGGACCTGATGTTGAAGATCAATTCCATAATTTCAATGCCTTGAATATGCCGGCCAACCATCCGGCTCGTCAAATGCAGGACACATTTTACATTGCCAATCCTGACAGTGCCGATTTTGATGACAGCTTTGTTGTCCGCACCCACACTTCCGGCATTCAAATCCGCACTATGGAAGCCAAAAAGCCGCCAATCCGCATTATTGCCCCCGGTCGTACTTATCGTAGTGACTTTGACGCAACCCACACCCCGATGTTCCATCAAGTCGAGGGTTTAGTGATTGACAAGACCACCACTATGGCGCACCTCAAAGGCTGCCTGTATGACTTTGTTAAGGCTTTTTTTGAAATTGACGACATCAAAGTCCGTTACCGTCCGTCATATTTTCCGTTCACCGAACCCAGTGCTGAGATGGACATCGGTTGCCGCAAAGGCAAAGAAGAACTCAAAATCGGTGAGGGCGATGATTGGCTCGAGATTTTGGGTTGCGGTATGGTCCATCCCAATGTACTGCGTGCCGGTGGCATTGATCCCGATGAATACCAAGGTTTTGCCTTTGGCATGGGTATTGACCGCCTTGCCATGTTAAAATATGGCATTCCTGATTTGCGCACATTTTTTGAGTCCGACTTACGTTGGTTAAAACACTATGGATTTGTGCCGCTTGATACGTCTTCGATGACCGGTGGCTTGAGCAATAACGGAGGACTTGCACGATGAAATTTACATTATCTTGGTTAAAAGAGCATTTAGATACAACTGCAACGGTAAATGAAATTGCCGAACGTCTGACCTCAATTGGTTTGGAAGTTGAAGAAGTTTTCAACCCTGCCGCTGCTCTCAAGGGATTTATTACTGCCAAAGTTGAAAAATGTGAAATGCACCCGGATTCAGACCACCTTCACCTTTTGAGTGTTAATAACGGTAAAGAGGTTTTGCAGGTTGTCTGTGGCGCCCCCAATGTCAAACTAGGCACAATCGGAATTTTTGCTCCTGTTGGTGTAATAATTCCTTGCTATAATGAAAAACTAACGGTCGGCAAAATTCGCGGAGTAGAGAGTTTTGGTATGCTTTGCTCTGAAAAAGAACTCTGCATCGGTGATGACCATACCGGGATTATTGAACTGCCCGCCGACACGAAGATTGGTGTTCCGGCAGCAGATGTTTTGAATATTGATCCGGTTATTGAAATTTCTATTACGCCGAACCGTGCTGAATGTTTGGGCGTTCGTGGCGTTGCTCGTGATCTGGCGGCCTCAGGTTTAGGAACTTTAAAACCGTTAGAAATTAAAAAGCCGACAGCCTCTTTCAAATGCCCGATTAATATCAGAGTAGAAGCACCTGAGGCTTGCCCTGTTTATACCGGTCGTTACATTAAAGGCGTAAACAATCATGCCGAAACTCCAAAATGGATGAAAGACCGCTTGTCAGCAATCGGCTTGCGCCCGATTTCTCCGCTGGTTGATGTTACCAACTACCTCAACTATGATTTAGCTCGTCCGTTGCACGTTTTTGATGCCGACAAATTGAAAGGCGACCTTGTGATCCGCATGGCTAAAGATGGTGAACCATTTATCTCATTGGAAGAAAAAGAATATAAACTCGACAGCAAAAGTTTGGGCATTTGCGATGATGAAGGTGTTCAGTGCCTTGGTGGTGTAATGGGCGGATTGGCTAAAGGTTGCTCGGCTGATACCACCAATGTTTTGCTTGAAAGTGCTGCATTCAAACCTGAGTGCATTGCCCGCACCGGTCGCCATTTCCAAATTGATTCGGATTCTCGTTATCGTTACGAACGTTGGGTAGATCCTAACTCCAACGTTATGGGATCAGATTATGCAACATCGCTGATTTTGGACATTTGCGGTGGTGAGGCTTCCGAGATTGTGATTTGCGGTGAAGAAAATTATTGCGCTCAACCTGTAACTCTGCGCTATGAACGTGTTAAGACATTAGCCGGCATTGACGTATCAAAGGAAGAAATAATTCGCATTTTGACCGCATTAGGTTTCAAACTTACCGACCACGGCAATTCTGTTGAAGCAATTTGTCCGACATGGCGCGGTGATATTGAATTTGAAGCCGATTTGGTTGAAGAAATTGTCCGCATGGTTGGTTTAGATAACATTCCGGCGACTTCAATGCCAAGTGACGAATTTCCAAAACAGACATTGAGTGCAAAACAACAGCGGGTTGTGGTTACAAAACACGAATTAGCCTCTCGCGGTATGTATGAAACCGTAACTTGGAGCTTTACCGATTCAAAATTGTGCCAACCGTTCCGCAAAGGCAAAAATCCGGTCAAATTAATGAACCCGATTGTTGCCGAGCTTGATGAAATGCGCCCGTCGATTTTGCCCAATTTATTGCTTGCTGCACACAACAACATTGCCCGCGGCGATAACAATATGGCATTGTTTGAAGTCGGTCCTGAGTTTTATGGCTGCCGTCCGACCGAGCAGGGAACCGTTGCCGCCGGCATACGTTGTGGTATGACCTCTCAAAAACATTGGCTCAAATGCGAGCGTGCTTATGATGTCTTTGATGCCAAAGCCGATGCCATTGCCGCTATTGCCGCCGCTAACGGCCCTTGGGATAGTGCCCAAATCACCACCGATGCGCCGGAATATTATCATCCCGGACGTAGTGGAACTCTGCGTTTAGGCAAAAACGTTATTGCCTATTTTGGTGAGATTCATCCGATGGTCTTAAAAGCTTATGACATCAAGGGCAGGGTAGTTGCTTTTGAAGTATTTCTAGACAACATTCCGTTGCCACGCGCCAATGCCAACAAATCTAAAAAGAAACTTGAACTGCACTCTTTGCAATCAGTTGATAAAGACTTGGCTTTTGTTGTTGGTAAGGACGTTGCCGCTGCTAACATTATTGCGGCTGCTAAAAATGCTGATCGTGAATATATTTCCGAAGTTCGCATTTTTGATGTTTTTGAAGGCGGAAATTTGCCGGAGAACAAAAAATCAATTGCTCTGTCGGTAACTTTCCAACCTAAGGAAAAGAGCTTTACCGACCAAGAGTTAGATGGTCTGATGAAAAAAGTGATTTTAGAAGTTGGCAAAAAGACCGATGCTGTACTAAGACAATAAGAACATGATGTTTTAAACCATTGAGCGGTGGAACTTGCGTTCCACCGCTCAATTGGTAAGAGATTTTATCCTATAACACTGAAGGCATCAAATACAGCCTGTGCAGTCGCAGGCGCTTTTGCAAATTTTAGATTAATTGCCCTGATGATGGGATAGCCTTGCGCCCATCGTCCAGCTTCACCAGCTGACATCAAGACAAGCGCGGCATAATCTTCAGGCAATTTCAGAATTGCCATCACCTCGGCGTGTGACAATTCACACTTTTCGTGAGGTACTGTGGTTGTATACTTGTCAATTAAGCTTTGAGCCACCTCGTCGGGATTTTTAATACTCTTTTTCATAATAAATTTTATTAATAATTGCTTATGTTCTGCATGTTAACACAAAAAAATATTTTTGTCAATTGGTTTGTCAAAACATGAGCAAATTTTGTTGTTTAAAACCACTGAGCGGTGGAACTTGCATTCCACCGCTCAATGGGTTACAGTTAGTTGTCATCATCAACTCGAGTAATTGCGGCAAGTAACTGACTAGAGTTCTTTTCCGGTAATGTCTTGATTTTCTCTACGGCCTTGCTGTTGAATGCCCATCCATAGTCGCGGAAGAGGATTTTATCTACCAACTTAAGGATAATCTGGGTTGCCTCATCAACTCCCATCTTTAAGAGAGCATCAACCTCCCACCCATGTATAACAAGGCTGACATCAAGTTGCTTAAAGTATGAGAACCAGAGTTTGAATGTATAATCCATTGGAGTTTCATACCAAAGGTCGCGATCAGAAGCATGATCCTTTACATCTATAGTCATTTCACTGAACAACAATGAGATATGCTCCTGAGGAAAAAATCTAGCCACATACTTTGCAAGATGCCAAGACATGACAGAATGAACCTCATGCAACTTAAAGTATTTCTCGTCAATTTCGAGCAACATCAGAGCCAAACAATCATATCCGACATCCTTACGGGCTGCATGAACTTCCTCTGAGGTTACCTTGCTTAAATCGCATTTTTTTTCTTTCTTAAAGAATAATGACCATAGCTTGATCTTATTCTCCGTTGGAAATTGTGCAAAATCTTGCCAAATGTACCGATTGCCATCAGTCTGCTTCAAAATCTTGCATAACAGGTCGTAGGAATATTCAGTTGGCAAATATGATACATAACTTTTCTCATATGAACCAATCGTATACGGATACTTGTCAAGGCATCTGCCAAAAAGCTTTGCGATGTCAGAGGGCTCTAACAGCACAACCTCGTGTGGAAGCAGTGATGAAAACACCTCTATCCAGAACTCTTTTTTGAGTGGATACACTTGCGTATAGTCCCATAGCAATTTCATTGCCAGTCCTTTGTTAGACATATGCGCAATCTCTAACTGTTCATTTAAAGTTAATTTTCTCATAATAAACTAAAATTATAATTATTAATGCTCACATGCTAATATAAAAAAATGTTTTTGTCAACTCATTTGTCAAATAAAATATCGGCCTCAACAAATCAAGGCCGATACCAAATATGCACTTTTATTGTTTAGGTTTATTTTCCTATACCGGAAAATCCCATAAACGCCAATGATAGAAGAGCCGCTGTAATCAATATAATCGGAGTTCCTCTAACTGCCTTAGGCAAGGCATATGCACTCATATCAATTCTCTCCCTCAAACCGGCAAACAGTACAATCGCAAGTGTAAAACCGATAGCATTTGCCAGGCTGAAACATACCGAATAAATCAGGTTAAATTCCTTTTGAATAGATAACAACGCAATTCCCAAAACAGCACAGTTTGTTGTGATTAACGGTAAATAAATGCCCAATGCCTGATACAAAGCCGGTGTCGATTTTTTCAAAATAATTTCTACCATCTGCACCAATGAAGCGATTACCAAAATAAACACAACCGTACTCATAAACTCTAGCCCATGCGGAGCTAATAACTTGTAATATACTAGCCAAGTTGCAATACTTGCAATTGTCATTACAAACATCACAGCCAACCCCATACCGGCCGCGGTTGATATTTTTTTAGATACTCCCAAAAATGGGCAAATTCCTAAAAACTGTGACAATACGATATTATTAACCAATATTGCCGAAATAAAAATCATCGTCAGACTCATTTGCTTGCTCCGCTGATTTTGTTAAATCCCATAATCAAAGCTGCCAAGGCCAAAAATGCACCGGGAGGCATAATAAACAGCAAAACCGGATAGCCGTTTTCACCGATGAAATTCCATCCCAAAATCGATCCGGCACCCAAGATTTCACGTACGGCACCGAGCAAAGTCAACGCCAAAGTGAAGCCGATGCCCATACCTAAAGCATCAAGAAAGGATTGCCATAAATCATTTTTTGATGCAAAAGCTTCAGCTCTACCCAAAATAATACAGTTTACAACAATCAAAGGAATGTATATGCCCAATTTGGCATGCAATTCCGGCAAATAGGCCGCCATCAGCAAATTAATAACTGTTACGAAAGAGGCTATCATCACAATATAACAAGGAATACGCACCATTGAAGGTATCCAATTTTTTACTAAAGAAATCGCCAGATTAGACATTATAAGCACGAACATTGTTGCCAACCCCATGCCCAAACCGTTTTCCATAGATGTAGTAACGCCCAATGTCGGACACATACCGAGCATCATAACAAAAACCGGATTTTCTCTGAAAATACCTTTAGCAAAATTATCAAAACTATTATTCTTCATTTTGTGTTGCCCCTGCAAATTTATTATAAGCAGCTACTGCACTCTTAACTGCATTTACGACAGCTTTTGAACTGATGGTTGCCCCGGTAACGGCATCAATTTCACCACCATCTTTCTTCAAGTCAAAATTATTTGTATAAGCATTTTTTCCAACAAATTGCTTACTAAATTTAGGCTCATTGACCTTTGTTCCCAATCCGGGAGTTTCACTTTGCTCAATAATTTTATAACCGGTGATTGTTCCGTCCATCAAAATACCGATAATCAACTCAATTCTTCCACCAAATCCCTCATTATTAAAAGCTTTGATGGCAACCGATTTAATCGCTCCGTCTTCTCTGGCCGGATAAAGCTCAACCCGGCTTCCGGATATTGCGGTTTTTTCTTCAAACGGATTGTTATCAAAAACGCCGACCAGGTCTTTAATTGCACTCAAAACATTATTGTTTTTTGCCTCATCAATCGGAGCTTTAGTGATTTTATATACATACCCGATAGCCGCCGCCGAGCATATTGCAATAATCATTAAAACCGCAATCATATTAAAAAGGGTTGATTTTATTGGTTTCATCTTATTTTCTCCCTGTTCCGAAAATTCGCGGATGACAGACCTTGTCAATCAGAGGTACAAATGCGTTCATAATTAAAATTGCAAAAGAAACCCCTTCCGGATAAGCACTATATTGCCTGATTATAAACGTCAAAGCTCCGCAACCGATGGCAAAAACAACCTTTCCGTTTTTACTCATTGGCGACGTTGTATAATCTGTTGCCATAAAAAACGCTCCCAGCAACAAACCTCCGGAAAGTAATTGTGTTAAAGGTGCGCAACTTGCTTCTCCTGTCCACAGCCAAAATAAGGCATTCAGCAAAACAAAAGTACTAATATAATAAAACGGAATATGCCAACTTATAACTTTGCGATATAACAGCCAACATGCCCCTAAGATTAATGCTAAAGCCGAAACTTCTCCCATTGATCCGCCGATATTACCGATAAACATATTCCAATAACTTGGCAACTCATTCATTTCAAAAATAGATGTTCCTTTCTCGACATGTTTCAAAATACCGAGTGTTGTTGCAGACGTTGTAACATCAACATTCAAAAAATCTTTCCAGTTAGGTGTAACCCAAGTTGTCATCTGCACCGGAAATGATATAAACAAGAATACCCTGCCTACCAAAGCCGGATTAAACAGATTTTTGCCAATCCCGCCAAAAGCCACCTTTGTAACTATTATTGCAACAAAACATCCAATCAAAATCATCCATACCGGCATATTGCAGGGGAGGTTGTAAGCCAAGAGCAAACCGGTTACTATTGCTGACAAATCAACAGTTGTGTTTGAAGTCTTTAAGAGCCAACGGCAAGCAGCATATTCAAAAAATACGCAACCTGCAACAGCTGTAACAATCGTAATCAATGCGCTCAGCCCAAATAGCACCAAAGCTACAATTCCTGCCGGTGCCAACGCAATTATTACATCGCGCATTATTGTTCTTGTATCTTTTTTTGAATAGATATGAGGCGCAGTCGAAACTTTTAACATGGTTACCTTTTCTTTCTGATTTCATATTTTGCAAGTTTACAATAGTCAAGCAATGGAATACGTGCCGGGCAAGAATACGAACAACATCCGCACTCTATACAGTCCAAAACATGCATCTTTTTAGCTTCCTGATATTCTCCGTTGCGTACAAAATTTGTAATTGCAAACGGCTCTAACCCCTGAGGGCAAACCTCTACGCAAGTTCCGCAACGAATGCAGGGCGAAACCTCAGGCTCAACAACATTCTTAGATTGCAAGAGCAAAATTCCTGATGTTGTCTTTGTAACCGGAGCATCAATGTTAATACCGGCCATTCCCATCATTGGTCCGCCAAAGATAATTTTGCCGATTTCACCGACTTTTCCAACTTTATCAATCAAAAATGATGCCGGAGTACCCACTCTTACCCTAAAGTTTTGCGGATGCTCCACACCATCACCGCTGACCGTAACAATACGTTCAAACAGGGGTTTGTGTTT
>JAEEGL010713080.1_pt1 | contig 15028 bp, 14 predicted proteins | sample 9134231 | NCBI WGS metagenome assembly JAEEGL01 (sample SAMN16246548, study PRJNA631951) | gut metagenome | biome: gut microbiome; feature: rumen; material: fiber-attached | host: Bos | place: Iran: Karaj | collected 2018-10 | reverse complement strand
TAAAGAGGCTGCTCAAGATAATGATAATCCTTTATATAAAGCACTTTTAAAGAAAATGTCTGCCACAATTGATAATACATATCAGGTGCTTGTTAAAGATCGGATTGCAGGATTTAACAATGATATTGAAATAATTAGTTTTAATGAAGATGATGCTAAATTTATTGACTGGATAGAAATGAATAATGCCCTACCAATCAATCGAATGAAATTAGGTAATATTGTTAATCGTGCACTTGATGATTTAGATATTTCTAGTGAAGATACCCATAATAATGAAATTATTGATTATGATTATGATTTAGATAAATCTTTGGTAAATACAAAGAAAAAATTAGCTCCTAACTACGGATTTGGTAATATTGTTTCAGTTATTATTATTTTATCGATTATTTTAACTATTAGTATAGGGGCTGCTTATATTTTAATAAAACAATAAGGAAACATTAATGTTTCCTTATTTTGTTAATAAAAATAATTCTAATTCATCAATATTACTTTTACCAGTTTTAAAGTTTCTATCAATTGTGGCTAAATCAGTAATATATTTTGAAAGATCAGTGATGGTATATCCATAAAGCCTTTCAAGATTTTTTTTGACGTAAAATTCTTTCTTACCAATAATTTTGGCAATTTCAAGATTACTTTTACCATCATTATTTAATATTTTAATGGTTAATAATTGATGAAAATTATTAGCAATAATTGATAAGAGATAATCAAATGAAACATTTTGTGTCTTAAAGTTATTATACATAGATGTTACTTTATTATAATCATTTTCAATAATTGCATTAGTAAATTCATAGACAATGTTATCAATATTATCTGCAATTAATAAATCAATATCTTTAGTATTAATTTCTTTAGTTTCTGCTTTATATATAAATAATTTAGTTAATTCAGAATTAATATTATTAATATCATTACCTACTTTAGATAGAAAGTATTCAATATCAAAGTCACTAATACTAAAGCTTTTTTCTTTAATAATTTGTTTAATATAACTTGATAAATCTTTGCTGGGATCACTTTCATTAGTATTAATAATTATAAAATTATCTTTAAATAATTTATAATTACTACGTCTAGCATCTATTTTAGATGTAATTAAGATAATATAGACATCTTTATTTTGATTACTTAAATATTTTTTTAAATAATCAGTTTCATTATCGTTTAGTTTATTTAAATCAAAATTAGTACCAATAATTAATTTTTGACTTGAAAATAAGCTAATCATCGATGCTTCATCCAAAATATTTTCAAAAGAATCATTGGTTAAATCATAAGTTATTTTATCTTCTTCATTGTAATTAATTTTACTTAAAGTATCTTGAAAATGAAAATCAATTAATTTATTATCATCACCGATTATTAAGAATAAATTATTCGTAATATTTCCCTTCATTGCATTCATATCCTTCACTCTTCATATAGCTTTTAATTTCTTCGTGATTGTCGACAACTGGTATTTCAGTATATACTAATTTGATTGTTAAATAGTTATCGTCATATTCATAGTTACCATTGATATGAAAATATTCGGTTTCTTTATGATTATCTTTAAATTCCATATAATCACTTGAATTTGAGAAGGTATAAGTGTCTACGATGCTTGTCTCTTTGATAAGATTATTTTTGTCAAACTTATATAGTTTATAACTATGATATTTCATTTTTACTTCTTCATTATATCGTTCAGCATTACATTCTAACTGCTCATATTCGGTAGTAAATTTTTCAGGGAATAAATAAAGATAAGTAATACCACCCAATAGTGCAAGCATAATAATCAATAAAATATATAAGAAGGCTCTTTTAGCTTTAGGAGTTTCTTCTTCGTTTACGACAACTCGTTTAATAGATTTTTGATCTAATATTTCCAGACTGTCAAAATCACGTTCATTACAAGATACAATTTCAATTTTTTCCATGTTACTAATATCAACTAGTTCATATTCTTGGGGATTAACACTATCTGTTAAATAACTATCAACAAAAGCGTCAATAAAAGCTTTAGTGGCTTCATTAACAGAAAAGACAACAATAGATTTTTCTTTTAAGTGTAATGATCCATAATATAATTTCTTTTTAGCAAATTCACCATCATAAGTGAAAATTACGTACTTATTCATATATTTTTTATGATTAAAGGCGGCAAAAACAGCGACCATTCTATCGTCGACGTTCCCGTATAAATCATTACTTGATACTTTTAATATTTTTCCATTCATAAAATCACCCTTTTATATTTATTTAATTATATAATATATTTTTATTTTTTACTAGTCTATTTGACGTAAATATTCATAAAAGTTAAGAGCGACATCTTTGGGCATAATAGTCTCTAATTCACTTATACTAGCCTCTTTCATTTTACTAATTGTTTTATATTTTTTTAGAATAGCTTGTTTTCTAACTTCACCAATGCCAGAAATATTATCAAGAATACTACTTAAAGCTCCTTTACTACGAATATCTTTGTGATAAGTAATCGTATATCTATGGACTTCATCTTGCATTCTAGTTAGAAAGAGGAATAATGGACTATCTTTTTTTATTGGAATTTCGGTTAAGGGGTATTTACCTATTAAAGTATTAGTGTTATGTTTATCATCTTTTTTTAGTCCAGCAACAGGAATATTTAGTCCAAGACTACTCACGACTTCTCTAGCTACGTTCACTTGACCTACTCCACCATCTACCATAATCAAGTCGGGTTTGGTTAAATTATCTTTTAAGACACGAAAATATCTCCTGTAGATAACTTCTCTCATGGTACCATAATCATCATTGGTGTCGTTAGTAATTTTAAATTTACGATATAGATTAGGAACCTTTTTACCATCAAGATAGACAACCATACCAGAGACGTTGAAACTACCAAAGATATGAGCATTATCAAACATTTCAATATGATTACACTGATCAATATTTAATAAATTAGCTAATTCAGTTAAACTATCTTCAAGCACTTTTTCATCTTTTTTGATTAAAGTAATTTGTTCATGGTAATAATTCTTAGCATTATCATATGCTAAATCAAGAATTTTCTTTTTAGTTCCTTTTTGAGGAATAATGAAGTTTAAGTCAAATGTCGCTTTCATAATGGTAGTGTCGACGATATCAGGAACAAGAACTTCTTTAACTTTAGTTTGATGTTTATCATAAAAATTAGATAAGTAATTATTAACTTCTTCAGTTACATCATCAATCATTGGAAAAAGATTACTCTTTTTATCTAAGAGTTTACCACCACGGATAAATAAGATATTAATAGATAAGTAATTATCTTTTTCATAAAAGCCTACGACATCACGGTCATAATTATCATCTAAATCAACTTTTTGTTTTTCTAGAGTAATATTAATATAATTAATGGCTTCACGATATTCCATGGCTTTTTCATATTCAAGTTTTTCTGAGCACATTAACATTTTAGATTCTAACTTAGAGAGAATTAAATCACTATTGCCATTAAAGAAAGCAATTATTTCTTCTTTCATGGCTTTAATTTCTTCGTCTTTAACATCTTTAATGCAATAACCTAGACATTCACCTATATGATAATATAAGCATTCTTTTTTAGGTAGATGCTTGCATTTTCTCAAGGGATATAGGCGATTTAAGATTTCGACAACTTTTTTAGCAGCTCCAACATTAGGGTATGGACCAAATAATTTACGGGTACCTCCCCTTTTTAAATTAGGGTTTCTCACAATTAATAATCTAGGAAATTTATCGTTAGTAAGTTCAATATAAGGATAACTTTTGTCATCTTTATATAAAATGTTATATTTAGGGGTATATTTTTTGATTAAATTAAGTTCTAATAAAAGGGATTCGACTTCAGAATTAGTTAAGATATATTCAAATTCATGGATATCTCTTACTAACATCATTGTTTTACCAGTATGGGTTTGTTTAAAGTATGAACTTAATCGATTTTTTAAATTTTTACTTTTGCCAACGTAGATAATACAACCATTTACATCTTTCATTAAATAGCAACCAGGGCTATGGGGAGTCGTTGCTAATAATTTATCAATAAGTGTTTCCATAATACCTCCATAAATAAGATTAGATGTTAATTAATAACATCTAAAATTGGTTTTCTAATCCAAATTCATTGATGATATCACCCCAAGGAAAATCATCAAAGTTAAAGTTAGGAATATCTTCAAAGTTACGAATATTATTAGTATCAACGTTTTTGCTGACATTAATAATAATTATAAAAATTAAAGCAATAATGGCAGTAACAATCAAAGAAAGGAACAAACCAATGGCATTTAAAACAATACCAGCGACATTACTAACTTCTTTATTGGCAATAATTCCAATAATTAAACCGATTAAAGATATGATAAAACTAATAGGACTAAAAATGATAAGAAAGATACCTACCAAAGAGACGATTCCTAAGACAATAGATGCTGTCTTTTTGCCATTAGATGTTTTAGAAATAGTAATTGGACTATTAGTATTTTTTATTTCATTACCACACTTAAAACAAAAATTTTCATTACCCTTTAATTGAGTACCACATTTTTCACAATGCATATTAATACACCTCTTGTTTTATTATATAATATAAGTTAAATTATTACAATTAGTATCATATTTGATATGACAATTATTAGTAATAAAATTGTAAGAAATAAATTATAGAATTTTTTTTCATATTTAAGTTTAGGACTAATTTTATCTAAATAGTTTGTTAAAATTAATGGAGCAATAAGAAGAGGAACAATAACTGATAATTTTGGATAAAAAACATAAAGAATAAATGATAAAATTCCAGTAATTATACCATATATCAGGCTTGACTCTAAAGTACTTGGAGTCATTTCATAGTCAGTTAAAGTATAGACACTAAAAAAGATAGAAGAATTTAGAATCATTTCAATAAAGATACCTGGAATATCTCCTTTATTAATAATGTTATATAAAAAGATAGCTAAAAAGAAGGTTATAAAATACCCAAAAACAAGGTTGTATTTAATTGATTTTTTATGAAAAAGATAAATAAAAGTGATTAACGATAATAAAGGATTAATAAATAAGGGATTAACTAAATAATCAATTAGTTTTAAATTATGCATGTCTTGATATGGATAAAATGTTGTAGTTTCTTTATAAAGTACAATTAATAAGATACCGTATAAAGAAGACGATAGATTTCTTTTGGGATTAATTAGTTTTGTTATTAACACTAATAATGAGGCAAAAATAGCAATATAATATGGAATGTTATTACTAAATAAGCTAATTATTAGGGATAAAGATAAGAGATTATTATTTTTATAGATTGCTGATAAGGATGTTTTTTTCTTAATGATATTGATAATATATGTTGCTATAGATATAGTAAGTATACTTAGTGAAAAGTTTTTTATTAAGTCGATAGCTTCTTTTTGATAGCCAAAAATTAAGTATAAGAAAATAGTTACTATAAAGATGAATAGTAATCCATATGTATAATTTAAACTAATTTTTTTGACACTATTATCAGTTTTAACAAAGACTTTATCTCTTAAACAAAATTCACTCATTATACCCTCCTTTATCTTTTAATTTGTTCTCTTACCTCAATTTTAGATGGACAAATATATGAACATAAGCCACAAGCAATGCATTTGTTACTATTAGTTTCTTTTTTAGTAATCATTAATGATGGTATTAAATTCATAGGACATACTTCACTACATTTGCCACATTTAATGCATGGCGATGGTTCTATATTTTCATCTTTTAATACAAGAATAGTAGTTAAATCTTTGGTAATAATTAAGTCATCACTTTTAATAGATTTACCCATCATGGCGCCACCGGCTACTAAAACTAGATTATCTGTATTTGAATAGAAATGATACTTATCTACCAATTCTTTAAAGCTAGTACCAATTCTTACTTTATAGTTACCAGCATTTTTAAGATTATTTCCAGAAATGGTGACAATTCTTTTGGTTAATGGTTTATGATATTTCAAGGCTTCATAGATGGCATAAATAGTACTGACATTATTCGTTATTACCCCTACTTCATTAGGAAATTTATCATACGTGAGTCCTAAAATCTCATTAATTAGAAAACGTTCATATCCCATTGGATAAGCATCTAGAATGGGATATATTTTAATATTAGGATAAGTATTAATGTATTTTAAAAATTTTTTAATAATTAAAGTATTATTTTCATTAATGGCAATATAAGCATTTTCAATATGCATTATTTCCATGATAGCGTCAATTCCCTCTAATATTTCTTCTGGGTTTTGGTACATTCTTGCATTATCACAACTAGAATATACTTCACATTCTATACCGTTAATAATTAAGTATTTTATTTCTCTATCTGTTGCATATTTTTGATAAGTTGGAAAATCGTTACCAGATAAGCCAGTAATAGCAGTATTTTTTAAGATATTCAAAAATTCTTCTTTACAGTATTTAGTAATATTTGTTTTTTTGCCTGCTTTTTGTAAATATTTATCTTTAAAATCATTTTCAATGACAAGGCAATTGACAAGAGCTCCATTTGAAATATATTTTTTTTCTAATCTAACAACAGTACCACTAACTGAAGATAGTAATGGAAAATTATTGTTTTTATCTATTCCTAAAATGCTGCCAACATAGACATATGTTCCAATATTGACAGTTGCTTCATATTTATTCCCCCATTTACCTACTAATGGGATGTAGATAATTTGGACATCAGTTGCTTCCACTATTTTTTTGGTTGGACTAATTTTATAATCTTTTATTGTCACCATAGAAACCACCTATTATTATTATACAATAAAATATGAAAAAAAAGAAGAAATTTTATTTTCTCCTCTTTACTTGATATCATAATCAATTTTAGTTGTATCAGAAATATCACTATCTAGAGTAAGAGCAATTGGTGTATGTTCATTTGGTCTGATAGTTATATCTGATAATACGGGAATTTTACGAGTAGTATTGCCACTGGTGAACGTTACATATAAAACATTGACATGATAGTCACTTTCGGTTTCATTAGTAGCTGTAGCCATAAAACTAGTAACTCCATCTTGAACGACTAATCTAGCGTTGGTGATACTTAAATTACCAACTTTCGTATCTTTTAATACTTCTTCACTTACAGCATTATCATTTCGGGGCTTTTCATCCTTTTTACCACTATTAACAATGGTTTTGATAGAAAAGAAGACACATATTAAAATGACTAAGATTAAGCCTGCAACAATAACATTTTGTTTGGTTGATCCTTCCTTCTTGGTGGTAGTTACCTTTTTGGTAGTATTGGTTTTCTTTTTACTACTATTACTTTTTCCTTTCATAATACCTCCTTTTTAATCAGCATAGTTATCAAAATAACCTTGTATATAGACAACTGGTGTTCCTTTATCACCAGAACCGGATGTTAAATCACAAAGGGAACCAATTAGGTCTGTTAGTCTTCTTGGGGTAGTTCCTTGGGATAACATTGAACCAGTTAGGTTACTTTCTTTCTTTTTGATTTCTTTTCTAATAGCTTCCGCTAATTCTTCGCCTCTTAATGAATCATAGACATTATCAGAAATATATTTTAATTTTATTTCATTTGGGGTTCCAATTAATCCTTTAGTATAGGCAGGTGAAACAACGGGGTCAGCCAATTCCCAAATACCACCAACGGGATCTTTGAATGCTCCATCACCGTAAACCATAACTTCGATGTTTTTACCAGTAAGTTCTTTCATTTTCTTTTGAATCGTATTTACTAGTTTATCACCAGTTTTTGGAAATAATTTTAATCTTTCTTCAGTTGATTTGTTAGAACCTAATAAACCATATTCTTCATTATAACCTGAGCCTTTTACGGGTTTATTCATAATTTCATATAAGCCATAAACATTAGCTCCAGCTTCTTTTAAAACTTCTTTAGTACGATATCTTGTATGAATATCACAGTTAATAACATTTTTATTATACTTTAAGATATCGACAGGATTATTTGAAAAGACAAATTCTACCTTACAATTTTCACTTTCAATTAGTTCACGATAGAATTTTACCATGTTAATACCAGTAAATGGATGAAGCCAACTTGAAAAATATTTTTGATAATCTGCTTCAGTAATAATACTACCAGTATTAAATGGACTATTAAGTAAGGTATCATAATCCATAATACCATTCCCTACTTCATCACATGGAAAAGATAAAAGCATGGTTATCTTGTCCATAGCTCTAGCTATTCCTTTTAAAATCATTGAAAAACGATTACGACTTAAAATTGGAAAAACTAAACCAACATTTCCATCTGGAAATAAATCTTTAACAAAGGTACTAATATTGTCTACGGAAACATAATTACCTTCGGATATACCAACGACAGCTTCAGTGATAGCGATGATATCACGATCTCTAAATTCAAAGCCTTCACTTTCTTTAGCGCGCATAACTGAAGAGATAACCGTTTCTACCAAATCAGTATCTTCTTTTATGATGGGTGTTCTAATACCCCTTACTACAGTTCCTACACTTCTCATATTACCTCCCAATAATACATATCTATTTTATCACAATAATTTAAAATAAGAAATATTTTTTTTATTTTTAGTATCAAATTATTGTAAACTATCTTGATTTCTTTTTTTTTGTTAGTTATACTTAAGGAGTAAATAGTCTTAGGGGGAACATAATGAAAGATAAAATTTATGAAACAATTAAAGTAATGAGTGGAAAAACTACTTTTAAAACATTAACAAAAAAATTTGATATTGGTACAGAAGAATTACAAAAAATGCTTTTGGAATTAAAATTAGATGGAAAAATAATACAACTAGGTAATAAATATATTATATTTCCTAAAGATTTAATGTTAGGAACAATTGCGGTTTCAACTTCAGGAAAGAAATATTTATATCATGGTAAAGAAAAGGTATATATTGCATCTAATTTTTTAAATGAAGTAATTTTACATGATGTGGTTAGTTTTAGATTAAATGATAATAATGAAGCAGTAATTGTTTCAATTGTCGATAGACCACTTGGGGTAATGACTTGTGAAGTTATGGAAATTGATGGTAAAAAGAAAATTGTTCCCTATCATAATGAAATACAGATAGTACTATCAAATGATATTCTTGATAATTTGTATGTTGGAGATATTATTTCAGTTAAAATTACACCAAATGAATTATTCGAATATAATGATGCCGAGTTTATTAAAAAGATTGGGAGGATTGATGATCCTAATCATGATGAATTAGTTATTGCTATGAATTATGAATTTGATAATGATTACTCAGCGGAATATGAAGAAGAAGTTAGTAAATACCCTACGGAAGTTTATCCTGAAGAACTTAATGGAAGAAGTGATTATAGGTACCAAGACGTGGTAACAATCGATGGGATAAATACGAAAGATATGGATGATGCTGTTTATGCTGAAAGACTAGAAAATGGGATTATTCGTCTCTATGTACATATTGCTGATGTTTCACATTATGTTAAGAAAGACTCTCTAGTGTTTCAAAGGGCTTGTGAAAAAACAACTAGCTTATACTTGAATAATTCAGTCTTCCATATGTTACATCCGGTACTTTCTAAAGGGATATGTTCACTAAACCCAAATGTCGATAGACTTACCAAAACGGTTATTATGGATATCGATGAAGATGGGAATATTGTAGATTTTGATATTGTTAAATCGGTAATTAATTCAAAAAAGAAGATGAATTATGATGATGTTGATGAAATATTTTTAAATAATAATGTACCTGCTGGTTATGAAAATTATCTTCCACTTTTACTTACTTTAAATGATGCTACTGAAAGATTAGAAAATAGATATACCCAAAATGGAAAAATAACTTTTGCTAGTAATGAAAATAATATTACTTATAATAGTGATGGTAGTATTGATAATATTACGGTAATTAATGATAGTCCAGGTAGAAAACTAATAGAAAACTTGATGATTGGGGCCAATGAAACTTTGGCTAATTGGTTTTATAATATGGGGATACCTACCGTATATCGTGTGCATGAACTACCAGATCTTAATAAGATTAATATTTTAATCGATAAACTTAATCAATCAGGATTTAAAGTTAAACGGCTAAATAATGTCGATAACACGAAATCAATTCAAATTATGTTAGATAAACTTCGTAATCATGAAGAATTTGGAGTTATATCACAGCTTTTGGTAATGTCAATGCAAAGAGCTGGATACTCAACGGAAAATTATGGACATTATGCTTTAGGATTAGATGCTTATTTACATTTTACTTCACCAATAAGAAGACTAGCTGATTTGCTCGTTCATATGATGTGTGATATTGTAATAGATGATTATGACAAATTAAATGATAAGTATTTGGATGAAATATATAAAGAATTGAGTGAACTAGCTAAGCATGCATCAAGAATGCAAAGACAAGCTGATATGGCTGAAATTGAAGCAGAACAAAGATTAATAATTAAAAAACTAGAAAAACATATTGGTGAAGAGTTTGAAGCAACTGTTTGTGAAACAGATGAAAAAATTAGAGTTAAATTCTCGGGTATCGATACATATATTGATAAAAGAAGTCTTGGTGAGGACTTCCAATATGATGGTAAAAAGAAACTATACTACGACAAATATTCAGGAAAATATTTAACAATGGGAACTAAAGTATTAATAAATCTAATCGATGCGAATAGTGCTAATAAAAGTGTTAAACTATATATTAGCGGTATACCTAATCAAAATATTAAGAAAAAAGTTTTGATATCATAAAAAATAGGAATCAATTTGATTTCTATTTTTTAGTGTAATTTTCTCCAAAAAAAGCAATGTGTGGTTTAGGGACATTGCTTTATATATATCAACTATAGTTTATTTAATCTTTAGTAAGCGATTACTAGATTATATCTATAGATGATACCACTATAAATTAGAAAGTTTTTCTTTGATGATAGCATTTACTTTTGACATATCAGTTCTGCCTTTTAATTTAGGAGACACTTCTCGCATAATAAGGCCCATGTCTTTAGCACTAGTTGGTTTTACATTATCAAACGCTTCATCAATTATTTTATTTACTTCGTCACTAGATAATTCTGGTGGCATATATGTATTCAAAACACTAATCTCTTTTTTATTCTGTTCAACTAAATCAGTACGATTAGCTTTTTCAAATTCGTTTATACTATCATTACGTAATTTTATTTGTTTAGAAATGACAGCAATTACTTCTTCATCATTTAAATCTCTTTTTAAATTGATTTTTTCTAGTTGGATAGCTCCTTTAACCATTCTTAAAACACCTAAAGTAAAACTATCTTTATTCTTCATGGAAGTAATCATATCATTATTTATTTTTTCAGCTAAAGTCATATTAATCACTCCTAGTACTTATTTTTATTATTTCTTCTAGAATTAATGGTATTAATTTTCTTTTCTTCACGATGGCGAACGCCTGGTTTTCGATATCCATCAGCGATTTCTCTTGCTTTAGAAAGGGTGCTAGCAGATTCTATTTTTGATCTTTTAAGAGCAAACTCGATGTTGTTATTCTTAACTACGATAGACATGATTATCCCTCCCTTCAATATGACAAGTAAATTATATCAAACTTTTTTATGATATTCAATAGAAAAAGTACTAAAAATAGACAAATTTTATCTATATTTAGTACTTTTTGCCATTTCTCTTAATATATCTTTTTCTTTTAGTGTTTGTTTTTTATCATAGTTTTTCTTACCTTTACATACTCCAATTAAAACTTTGGCTAAACAATTTTTAAAGTATATTTTTAATGGTATTAAGGTATAGCCGTCAAGTTCAATTTTGTTATTTAATTTTAAAATTTCTTTTTTATGTAACAATAATTTTCTAGTTCTCGTTTCTTCATGATTAAAAATATTACCTTGTTCATAGGTAGCAATATGAGCATTTAATAGTAATACTTCATTGTTTTTAATAATACAGTAGCTATCTTTAATATTACATTTACCATTACGAATTGATTTTATTTCAGTACCAGTTAGAGCAATACCGGCTTCGTAGGTTTCGTAGGTAAAATAATTGTGATTAGCTTGTCTATTTAGTATTTCCATAATATCATTCCTTTCTATGAAACTAGTGGAATAGTTTTAATTCTTTCATCATCTGAGGCAATTATTTTGGCATATGTTTCGTATACTTTGTCATAATCTTTTAAGTGTGTTTTGATTTCTTTGTTGGAAAAAGGAATAACTAAGTAATCCTTATAATTGTTGTGATAAGTATAAATTAATTCATTTTCAATATTATCAATTGTTATTTTATTTTTGTCTCCTTTAACTTCTTTGGTAATAGTAAGGGAACTAAGTAAGCCTACATTGCATTTGTAATTGGTACAATTTTCACTTATTTGTGCAGAAATAAAATTACCTAAGGAATAAAAGACAAGAGTATCATCAATCCATTCCACTGGTTCAATGACATGAGGATGAGTACCAATAATAATGTTGGCACCGTTATCAGCTAAAAACTTAGCTGTTTTTTTGACTAGTTCTGTTGGAGTATGCGTATATTCTCTCCCCCAGTGCATGGCCACAATCAAGACATCTACTTTGTCTCTTAAATTATGAATATCACTAAGAACTTGTTCTTTATAGCCTTCATAATTGGTAGTATCACTCCATAAATTAACTAAATATTCTTTACCACTTGGCACTTTAATGCCATTAGTGCCATAGGTATAATTTAGTATAGCATATTTTATGTTATTTTTTTCAAATATTTTATTTTCTAAGGCTTTTTTTTCTTCAAAAGAGCTATAACTGCCCATGGCATAGACATTATTTTGACTATTCCAATACTTACGGGATGCTAAAACAGCTTTTTCTCCCCTATCCAATGCATGATTCGTTGCTAAGCTAACAAGGTTAAAGCCAGCATCGACCATGGCGTCTCCTAGTTCCTGAGGAGAATTAAAACTTGGATAAGTAGATAACCCTATATCTGTACCTCCTAAGATTGTTTCTTGATTATAATAAGCTAAGTCATAGTTTTTGATTTTTTCTTTAATTAGCGTAAGATATGGTTTAAAGTCATAACTATTATCTTTTTTAGCAGCATTATATAATCTATCATGAGCTAGGGCATCACCTGCCATAGCTAGGGTCAATTTATATTCTTTTTTAGGATTAGCAGGTGATTCATTAATGTTTTCATTTTTGGCATATGTTTCTTTAGAAAAAAAACATATAGTGGTAACTATTAATATGGTAATTATTAATAGAATACTAATGTTTTTTATTTTTAGTCGGTTTCTTTTTTGTTTCTTTCTTCTTACACTCATGTTCCTCACCCTTTATAATTTCAAAATCAACTTGAGATGTTTCTCTGCTAGCAGCAATGGCTTTAACACGGACATTATCACCATACATATATCTTGTTTTAGAATTTTTACCAAGAATCGCATTTAATTCTTTATTGTAGACATAATAATCGCCACCTAGAGAATCAATTCTAACAAGTCCTTCGACGGTATTTGGTAATTCAACGAAAAAACCAAAATCACAGACACCACTAATAATGCCATCATATTCTTCACCAATATGATCTTACATGTATTCAGCTTTCTTCATTTTTTCAACGTCTCGTTCACAATCGATAGCATCTTGTTCTTTTTTAGATGATTGAAGAGCAATATTAAATAATCTGTCAGACCAATAGGCAACAGTTCTGCTACCCATATAACTAGAATACTCTTTTACTAAACGATGAAGGGTTAAATCAGGATATCTTCTGATTGGGGATGTGAAATGAGCATATCTTTTACTAGCAATACCATAGTGGCCAATATTGATATCTGAGTATTTAGCTTTAGCCATCGTTTGGATTAACATAGTATTTAAGATAATTTCATCATCTTTACCTTTGAATAATTTAAGTAGTCTTTGGTAATCCATGGCTTTAAATTTATTTATATCAGCTTTAAAATTATAACCTCTTAGGTTAATAAATCTTAAAAACATTTCTAGTTTTTCTTTATTTGGTTTATCATGAACACGATATATACCAGGTACTTTCATATCTTCAATAAATCCAGCAACGGTTTCATTGGCAGCGATCATAAAGTTTTCAATTAATTTTTCACCAGTTCTTTGACTTCTTAGTTCAATTTTTATTGGATGACATTTTTCGTCAACTAGAATTTTAGGTTCTGGACGATTGAATTCTAGATAACCATGGTTAACCATCTTTTTTCTTAAAATATTAGATAATTCATTCATTAATTTTAAGTCATCAACGAATTCTTCATAACCAATTGGAATAATGTTATTTTCTAAGATATCATTAACGGCATTATAAGTCATTTGCTTACGACTTTTGATAACACTTTTCTTAATTTCATAGCTAATAACATAGCCCTTACTATTGATTTTCATAATGCATGATAAGGCTAATCTATCAACATTTGGATTTAGTGAACAAATACCATTAGATAATTTATGAGGTAACATAGGGATTACCCTGTCAACAAGATAGACACTAGTACCTCTTCCATAGGCATCTTTATCAATGACACTATCCTTTTTAACATAATGAGAAACATCGGCAATATGAACACCTAATTCATAGACATCAGGGCTTATTTTTTGAATGCTGATGGCATCATCAATATCTTTGGTATCATCACCATCAATGGTGAAGATGTTTTTATCTCTTAAATCTAATCTACCTTCATATTCGTTTGGTAGGACTTCTTCAGGGATGTTTTCGATGGCTTCAAGGACATCATCGGAAGCTACTGGATCAAATTCATATTGATAAGCAAAGGATAATATATCGATGCCAACATCATTTTTATGACCGATTATTTTAATGATTTCACCAAAATAATCTCTTCCTTCATAATGAGGTAAGACTAAAACTTTATGTCCAGGAACTGCTCCTTTGGTTAAATTACTAGGAATAAAGATTGGATGGTATTCAGGCTTATCTGGTTTAACATATAAATTATCGTTTTCAGTGTATAAAAGACCTACCAAGGTATTATCATCAC
>JAEEGL010085252.1_pt1 | contig 15028 bp, 12 predicted proteins | sample 9134231 | NCBI WGS metagenome assembly JAEEGL01 (sample SAMN16246548, study PRJNA631951) | gut metagenome | biome: gut microbiome; feature: rumen; material: fiber-attached | host: Bos | place: Iran: Karaj | collected 2018-10 | reverse complement strand
ATGCATTACTATCCGCAGCATACTTGCTTATCAGTTCATCAATAACATCTGCCGATCCATCCACAGAGCCGTCATCAATAAACAGCACTTCAATATTTCTATATGTCTGCTGTAGCAATTGACTAAATAATCCTTCAATATATTTTTCACCATTAAATATAGGTATGATTACAGATACATTTTTTTTATAATCCATTCTATCAGCCGTCATTTAATTACAAAAGTCATTCTCCGCCAAATCTTTGTCCGTATCTTTGACAAAATTTCAAATTATATATTCTCAGAATCAAACTCAAGACTTTAAACATTCTCAAAATACGTTTATGATTCACTTCAGATATCTCATAAATTTTTCCTTGTTTTCCAGAGCTGTTGTGGTCGGTCTGCCAAGATCTTCCCTTGCTCCTATCGAACATTTTACTTCTATAAGGCTGAGTTCCTTTCTACTCTTAGCCGCTTCAAGTTCTCTGTCAAGAGAAGCAAAATCAGCAACACTGACGGCATAAGGATATCCACAGGCTTTAGCTATGGCAACAAGGTCAATGGATCCGGCAACCGTCGGCATTCCTCCCACTGTTTCATGTGCGCCGTTATTTATTACCACATGGATAAGATTGGATGGTCTGTTCGCTCCGATAACAGCCATTGCCCCCATATGCATAAGAACCGCACCATCTCCGTCAATGCACCATATACGTTTACCGGGCTTGTTAATTGCAACACCCAAGGCGATCGATGAGCTGTGGCCCATTGATCCTACAGTAAGGAAATCATATTTATGACTCTGTCCGTTGGCAACGCGAGTCTCAAACAGTTCACGAGAAGCCTTGCCCGTAGTGGATATGATCGGATCCTCTCCGGACACCTTTACTATATGCTGTATTATCTCTTCACGAAGCATATAGTTATTATTTGTATACTCTACTTTAGGAGCGTCAGTCAATGCACCCTTTCTGATAACAAAGGCAACATCCTTTCCTGTTGCAAGGATGCTCCTGAAATCCTTCATTACATCGGTAACTTCTTCATCCGAAGTATCCTTCCCTATTACGAAGCTCTTAATCCCCATATCCTCAAGTAACTTTAACGTTACTTCTCCCTGATAGATATGCTGCGGCTCATCATGAATACCGGGCTCACCGCGCCATCCTATCACAAAGATCACAGGTATGGCGTACACCTTATCATTAAGCAACGAAGCCACAGGATTAATGATATTTCCCTCACCGCTGTTCTGCATATAAACAACAGGAACCTTTCCCGTGGCCAGGTGGTATCCTGCTGCCACCGCAGTACAGTTCCCTTCATTGGCAGCGATCACATGATGTTTGGGGTCAATCCCATATCTGTCCATAAGGTAATTACACAATGCCTTAAGCTGCGAATCCGGAACACCTGTGTAAAAATCAGCGTCTATTATCTTTACAAAGTTTTCTACTTTCATATCCTAACCTTCCTTTTATTTGTCATCACATCAACTTATTGACAAGGATATAAGCGAATGCTATTATAAGAAAAAAGAATGAATGCTATCCGTACTGCAACGGCTAGCCCTCAGATTTTTGGTATAAAATAACCGCCAAGTTTCCTAGGCTCAGGCGGTTATTTTGCATCAGTCCTCTCTGTCTTATTTCCCTTATCCTATTCCTCCATATAGAGGGATGAAATCAGTCAGCAGTGTCAGAGGGCAACCGCCACCATTTAGATAGCACCCATTCACGGTGCGATCATACCAAACATATGTTCTTATGTCAACACCATATAGTATAAGCTATCGATCATATTCTCATCAAGCTTAACCGGATGATTCTTAAGTCTGTCAGGGTTTACCGATGTCTTAAGTTCTTTATGTTGCTCTTCCGATGCATCAGGTATACTAAGCTCAAGCCTATCAAATATTTCCACCAGTTTACGTGCTCCTTCATAAGCATCCATACACTCGAGTGAATGGCCTATATCATCAAGAATCTTTTTCAAGTATTCTTTTCCTCTCGGATCAACGCACTTAAAAGTGGTACCATCCGAAGCATCATTAAGACACTTCACCATCCACTCATATAATACCCTGTCACACAGGGCAGCCGCATGACCATGAGCCACTCCAAACATGCTTGTAAGCTTGTAACACATGGCATGCCCCGCCGTTGTCTGTGTTATATTGATAGCTTTGCCGGCAATATTTGCAGCCATCAGCATATTGCTTCTCGTAGTCTCCGAACATAAAGCTCCAAGATAATCATCCATGTTTTCAATTATCAGTTTTATTGCCTGCCTGCTGTACTCCCTGCTCTCATCAGTACTGTTGACCGACCAGTATGATTCAATTGCATGACAAAGCGCATCCATCATAGTTGCCTTCTTCTGATATTCAGGAAGTGTAATAAGACAATCCGGATCCATAAGCACTGCCTCAGGTATGATACTATCACTTGTTATGCTCTGTTTCTTTCCTTCATAATATATCACGGCATATCTGGTAGCTTCTGAACCTGTCCCGGCTGTTGTCGGAACAGCAAGAAAAGGAATATCATTATATACCGGATCCTGTTTAAGAAAGCTTCCTTTCTCTCCGTCTCCATTCATATTTGAATAAAGCTTTATACACTTGGCTACATCCATAGCTGATCCGCCTCCAAGTGCAATTATTCCATCACAATTATTCTTCCTGAATACTTGTACTCCCACAATAACATTATCGTACAATGGATTGGGTTGAAAATCACTGAAATTGATTACCTCAACACCCATGCTGTGATTAAGCTCATCAATATGGATCTTCAATTTCTTCTGAAATCTAATGGAATCATCGCAGACAAGCAGAAATTTTTTAATTCCTGCTTCCCTGATCCATTCATCCATCTCCTTGTAATTGTCATTTGCTGACAGTATAATTTGGTCCATTCTTTCGTCCTTACCTTTTACTGTATCTCAGCAGGTATCAGCCTTATTATATCCTTAAAAGGCATAAGCATCTCATCACATTCCTGAGCCCTGTGGTTCTCAAGTATTAATCTTGCTGCCTTCTGCATAGCCGGTACCTGAGCCCTCATAAGCTGATTCGCATATATGATGATATTCGCTCCTCTTTCTTTCCATTCTTCTTCCGTAACCGAATTAAAGGATGTCGGAACTAGAACGATAGGGGTAATCTTATCCTTCTCACGGAACCTCTCGATGAACTCCTGAATTTCGGACGGATCCTTTTTCCTGCTGTGGATCATGATCGCATCAGCCCCCGCTTCAGTGAATGCAAAGGCACGTTCAAGTGCATCATCCATTCCCTGCTCGAGTATAAGTGATTCTATTCTGGCACAGATCATAAATTCCTTAGTCCTCTGTGCATTCTTACCTGCTCTGATCTTCTCACTGAAATTTTCAATACTGTCCTGTGTCTGAACAACCTCTGTACCAAAAAGTGAATTCTGCTTAAGACCGGTCTTATCCTCTATAATGACCATAGATACTCCGAGACGCTCAAGAGTACGGACCGTATATACGAAATGTTCTGTCTTACCGCCTGTATCCCCATCAAAGATAATAGGTTTGGTTGTAACTTCCGTTATATCTTCAATCGTGCGAAATCTTGAAGTCATATCTACAAGTTCTATATCAGGTTTACCCTTTGCTGTTGAATCACACAGTGAGGAAACCCACATTGCATCGAACTGTTTAGCTCCGCCATTTTCATTTACTACAGTATTTTCCACCAGTAGTCCCGTCAATCCGTCGTGGGCTTCCATAACTGTCACAAGCCCTTTGACTTCCAATACTCTTCTTAGCCTGCCACGCCTTATATCAGGCATGGAAAGATCAAGCCTCTTTCTGTCATCAATAACTTTAAACCTGTCATCCTCCGAATATGGATATTCAACCAGTTTACCTCCGTAAGATGCCAGTATGGAAACCACTTCATCCCGAATCGGTTTCTGAAAACCACTGCACCAATCATCTCCGTGTACCACCATGTCAGGCTTATATTTTTCAAGATTTTCCCTGTAGCTAAGCTTCTTCTGTTCAACAACCCGATATACACCCGCTATGTTTTCAAGCATCATCTTACGGTCAGGATATGAGACCATGGGAAACTGTTTATACGATGCAACTGCTTCATCTGAAAGCACTCCTATTGTAAGCTTTCCGAGTCTTGCTGCTTTTCTGATGATAGAAATGTGACCTCCATGAATAATATCCGTGGAAAAACACATATATACGCTTCTTGACTCTATTTCTCTAAGCTTAGCGGAAACAACGGCAAGATCATTGGGATTATCTATCTCAGCGCACAATAGATTTCTGACATCAAGCGCTGATATATTCGCAGCTCCTTCAAGTTCATTTAATGCATTTTCTGCATATACGCCTGTTTTTCCCGCCTCACAGAATTCAACGATCTTATCAAGCCATACCTTCCAGTCGTCCCTGTTCAGCCTGTAAAGAGCCTGAGCTTCCATGGCATCATTAAAGATATCAACTCCAACTCTTATAACCTTTCCATCCTTTATCTGCGCCTTGAAATCCTTGTCCGGTAACGGAAGCGTAGACGATACTGTCATACAGGAGACAGCATTTTCCATAACCTTATCAAGCACCTCATTCTCAAATACAAGATCGCCGTGCATAAGTATGATATCATCATCAAGATATTCCCTTGCACAATATATGCTGTAAATATAATTCGTAGAATCAAACAGCGGATTTTTTACAAACGTGTAATGTAGCGGCAGATCAAGACTTTCGCAGTACCGCACCAAAACAGTATCGTAATAACCCGTTGTTATCACTATCTCTTCTATACCTGCCTCAGCCAGCATTTTAAGCTGCCTGGATAATATTGTATCTCTGCTGTCAATCTCGGTCATGCATTTGGGATGCTCAGAAGTAAGCACGCCCATCCGTGATCCGAGTCCTGAATTAAGTATTAATGCTTTCATTCCGCATCCTTCCTGTTCATACTGAACTGTTGACAAAATCTATTTTCTCAGCAGATGGAATCCTAAAGCTAAATTGTGTCTCACCATTGAGATTTGTAACAGCAAAATCTCCCAAACCGATTATATCCATACCAATCAGCAAGTCTATTCCCTGATTTCCAATTTCTGTACCAATTACAAGTACATCTTTTACCATTACATTATTACGTAACACAATATCAACGACATACACATCTAACACTCTGTCACCGGACGGAGTATAAATCATGGTCTGACTTACCGGAACAAGCCCAAGTCTGTCTACCACAGCTTTTGAAATACAGGTTCCTGTAGCCCCTGTATCCCATTGAGCATTAGGTGCATACATATCTTCACCATTTGCCCTTATATATGCTTCATTTATAAGGCGATTACTTTTGTAACCATATGAGGTTGTAAAAGATGAATATTGTGGCATTATTTCCTCCTCCACTATGCAACAAATGCCGATGCTATATAATTGGTATACGCACTTGCTGTACCATTACATTCTTGAATTATAAATGTACCCATTTCCTCATTAGTATTATCAAGTGCTTCTCTAACACTTGTATATGCCCCCAATATCTCTTTGTTTTTTATTACAAGAAATTTGTGACCATATTTTTTATACAGTTCGCTATAATTATTCAGAAACCAGTTAAAATCACTTCTTTGCATACAAATCCCTCCTCGAATAATATCCGTCACTCTATTACTTTTCCAATTATTTCCTCTTCCCCAACCGGCCCTACATCATCATATCTGCTATCCTTACTCTCCTCTAAATTATCACCTAACATTATATACTCGTCACTTCCAAGTACCTGCTCATCGGACAAGTTTCCACTATAATCGAAAAAAGTCTCTTTATATTCCGGTGATAATTCCCCATTAACATAGAACCTTCCATCCATTATAATAACTACATCCCCGGGGCATCCTGCTATCCTCTTGACAAGCACTGCATCCAGATCCCTGCACTCAAAGGCAACTACATCACCATAGGTATACTCCCTGTTACATTTGTCAAGAAGAACCGGCTGTAAATTATGATAAGCCGGTTCCATAGAAGCTCCCTGTATAAGCATCACCTGAAACCAATTTCCCGAAACACACCACGCCAGAGCAATAGTTAGTGATACTGCAATAAAGCCTTTAATATACTTTCTCATTTCACATTCTTACTTTGTTTCATCAGATTTAACTATAATCTCATCCGACTCCTGCTCCTTGGTATCCTCTATTCCCAATTTATCCTGTACTTTCCTCTTAGCCTTACGGAAATAAATACCCACTGCTGCACCAACAGCAATAACAACACCGGCAACAGCTTGTATTACATAAGTCATAACTGACGGATCAATATATGCCTGACCATTCACTCCAAACAACAGCATTGCCGCCAAAAATATATAAAATAACGCACCCATCACAATAATACTCTTTAACACTCTTCTCTTTAGTAAACCGTCTATCGATCTCATTTTCTGTCCTTCCTTTCCTTTATGATCTTCTGTAATTCCTCTATTATGTATTTTCCCCCTATTTCTCCACTATTGTCAAGATTATAAACATATTCAGCGGCATACTGCTTGATCTGTTCCCTATACTTATCAGACTCATCAAACATTTCTTTTATAACCTCATATGCCCTGACTACCTCAGTCGGCGAAATAACCCTGCCCAATATCTCTCTTATCCAGATATTAAAAGGCTCTGTATCTATCCTCTTATACTCCGGGTTCATTATCTTTATCGGCGTATCAATAAAAAGTACCGGTTTGTACGTTGTAAATGAATACTCGTACGCTATTCCCGACCAGTCGGTTATCATAATATCCGCATCAAACACTGTATTATTTGAAGAAAAATCAGTCTGGAACTCTATATCTTCATCGTCAGCAAACCTTAATTTCAGAGCCTCCATCCTCTCAGGCTGTAGCCTTACATGCTGCGGATGCGGACGGATTATAATCTTATACCCATGTCCTTTCAAAGATTCCAGCAATTCATCCAGACAGCTGTCTACAATATTATCCTTCTGCCATGAAGGAGCTATAAGAACATTCTTAACGGATGTTGCTTCACTATCCTTTTCGTTATACTGTTTCCGCATATCATCAAGGAGACAATACCCCCAGTCAATAAGCTTCTTCCTGGGTAAACCGTATGCAACCTCTGTCTTTTCGGTCTCTTCACGCTGATGCTTTCCGGTACAAAATATAGTATCAAAATTATCGATTGAAGCAGTCCGCATGGTAAGATTAAGCGAACACATACTGTGAGGTATAAATATGTATTCGATATCTTTCTTTATATAGCTTCTTTTGATATGGTAATTATCAAGATCCGGCATTGTCATTACAACAATATCTGATTCCATCTTCATCATAAGCGTAATAAGCCGCTTCTCACCGATATAATACGGTTTGATCTGCTTATTGGACTCTGCCATTTTAAATATGTTATCATCTGGATCACTTGTAATATAGTGAATGATGATATTGGTATTGTCAAGTATATATTCAATCACACCTTTGAAATACTTATAAAAGCCATTACTCTCCGAGTAAAACACAAGGTGTTTATTACCGATCGAAAAAAATCTCTTATAATCAGCTCTTTCTCTTCTCTTATCTTCTTTTGATACCTTCCTTCCCGCATCAAGCTTCTCAATCTCGGCAAGTGACCGTCTGCTCTCTTCAAGCCGGTCATAATCTATATACTTAGCGGGATTGATTACAGCATTAAGAATGAATATCTGCAAAATTCCAAAAAGATTGGAAGCTATCCAGTAAATGATAACTCCGACCTGTACATAGAAACCAAGGTACAGAGACAGTCCAACAGACACTATCATAGTAAAATACTTCTCAAAAGCAGATGAATTGGCCTGAAGCACATTTACCCTGTTCTGTACCGCACATAACAGATAAGCTGCACCTCCCGCAATGAACGGAATAATATAATACCATCCCTTTGCATTTACAGGAATATGATCAAGCTTTGTTCCCAGGAAAGCTGTATTAATCCTTCCTTCTGCCAGACCATCTTTGATCACAGCTATAAGTATGACCAAGATAAATATCTGTATTATCATAGGAATAACAGATGCAAATGCGTTATATCTTTCTCTTTTATAAAGCCCCGCCTGAAGTTCTGCAATGGTATCCTTATCTCCGTAATGCCTGACTTTGATCTCATTAAGCTCCGGCTGCATCTTAACCATCTTGATAGAGTTCTTCTGCACCCAGACAGATACCGGTATAAGAACCAGTTTGCTTATAAATGTAAACAGCACAATAGCCCAGCCGTAATTACCGACTAAGCTATAGCACCAATTCATTATTGTACTGAACCCATTTATAATATATATCATATATTTACTCCAGACATTTACTCCATATATTTATCATTTTAATACTCTTTTGTGAAGCACTTCAAAACAGTGCTCTGTTCTTTTCCACTTTTGCATCCTATCATTATCGCACTATACCAGAGATATTAATAATTCTATCATCATATAATACATATCTATAAAGATATACTCTCAATAAACACAGTCATCATAATGCACCTCTTTATTATTCCTGACTGCTTATTACTTTACTCAATTATTCATTTGTTCGAAAACAGACTCATTTCCCTCATATCCAATGAACTGAGCTTTATAATCAAATTCCTCTTCAGTTTCTTCAATAGTAATATCACTTATTGCTATTCCCAGTGTCCTTCCATCTACTCCAACTCCTGCTTCTGCTGGTGACAAAGCATCAGGCAGTAAAATACTGAGCTCCAACACGCCATCTTCTTTTACATATTTACCAGGAACAATAAAGCTTATTTCTTCACCGGACGTTGAAATATGAAAAGCCACTTCATTAAATCCCGCTATAAACTTTATTCGCTGAAAATTGTCATATACTGCTATGGTTTTGATTGAAATCTTTAAATTCTCTTTTGTTTTTCCCATATCGAATTGCAATCTCACTTTGTGACCGTCTGTCCATGCATAATCCGATTCAATATAATTAATTCCCTCTACTATATAAGGCTTAGCTGTACACCCTTCCTTCTCTCCAAAATATAACTTATCTCCAATTTTATACTCTATACCCTTAGAATTCATATAATAGTTTACACCTGTAGGCGATGTTGCATCATTATCATATGCTAATCCATCCGTTATATATTCCCCCATATATGTCGAATTATTCTCTTCTACACCCACATAGAAATATCTACTCCCTTTCTGTCTGTAATCTTCCATATTTAACTCGCCCTTAAGCGAAGAAGCCAACTCATTTGGTACTGTCTTATACGAAAGTGGAATACTCGATTCCTCAAAAAGCCCATACTTATTATACTCTTTAACCATAAAAAGAGGATTTTGCTCATATTTACTGTATTTACTATATCCATGATCTGACATAATAAAAATATCACATGTGTCATATATATCCATCTGCTTAAGTTGCTCAATATACGTCCTTACTATCTTTAACGCTCCCAACGCCTGCTGTTTCTCTGTTGTCAATCCATCAACTCTTTTACAATTTTCGTCCATAGTATAAGGTCCATGTGCCCCCTCCAAATGATAAAATCTCAGAACATTCCTGTCTGTACTTATCTTCAATCCTTCATTGTATAGTGTATCGAAAAATGCAACATCATCTACAATATATGGATGTGTTCCTACTACCGAACCCTGCCACTGACTAAATTCCCCCGAATATATCCAAAAAAACTTTTTAAATATATGTGGAGCATATCTAAATGCTGTCAGCTTTAAAAAAGTTTTTGTTAAACCTGTCTTTGAAGTAGCTTTTACTCGTCCTGTTTCTATATTATCAATAGCCATTGTTTGTTTTAATGAATTGTATCCATTATATGTGTACAGTCTTGCATCATAGTCTCCTCTTCTTAGTTCTTGATATAGTACAGAATCCTCGCTTTTATTATCCACGTAGTCAGAATAGCTTACACCTTCTTTATTAGTATCTCCTGTCAAAATATAGGGTATAGCATATTTTGTTCTCGTAGCACCTCCGACTGTATTTCTATAAAAAACAAAGTTCTCGAAATCATTTTTTAGTTCAGGATATTCTTCTATCAAGTTAGCAAAAAGCTGTGCATCAAAGCAGTCCAAAACAAACACAATGGTATTGTGCGTACCGGAAATGTCAAACTCACCCTGTGCAGAAAGATACGCTTCCGTATTATTATCAATATTACTTTTGTTTCCCGAAGTAAGTGAAACAGTTACCAAAGTGACCACCTGAGTTAATATGATCACAACAGCTATTGTTTGAAATATCCATATATACTTCTCTTTAAACTTATATACGATAAGTTGTCCAACGATCAAAACCACTAACCAAACAGCAGAATTGATAATTGCACGCCCTGTATACTGCGTCCAGTCAATCAACTCCCCATTTAGTGTACCATAATCATTATGAAAAAAATTCCCTTGAATATACGTCAGTATAGAAAATAAATATATAAAAGTAACCACATGTACATATACCTTTGGGGGTAAAAGCATTAATACAATAGTACCAATCAAAACACATCCAACACCGAGTGTTATAAGTAAAGGAAGCATTTCTGAGTATTCAAACCAAAACTCATTTCTATTAGTCAAATATATTTCCGCTGTTCCAAAACCCAAATATGTGAAACAGAATAATAGTAATGAGCAAATCACCTGTGATAATTTTGTTTTTGATATCGAATTCGATTTTTCCATTCTTCCTCGATTTATAACCACTCAGTCCATTAACAATATATCTTTGATTTGTTTCTTTCTTGTATTCTCTTCAATCTCTCATAGGTATTATGAAAAGCAATTCCCTTTCTCTCTGTAAGTCCTCAATAATCCGTACATGTTAATGATACCACGTTTCTGAGATAATATCTCCAGTTTATAGTCACCGGTCCAGCAGACCAAAATTTCAATTTTGGAAAATAAATTTTATGCTAATTTAGGCTTGACTTTTCATAGCTGGTCTCCTTAACATCTTTTTGAGTCCTCTCATACACCAAACCAAAAACGTCGGAACAAATAGTCCCACTAATATGTACAACGTTCTCCAGTATCCAAACGAATCAAGTACCGGAAAAGAAGCCAGATAATATGCTGGATAAGCCTTCATTATAATGATGATTTTAATGATAATTTTAAAAGAAAGAAAGTGTAGCATCATAATATATAATGAATTTCTACCTAATAAAATTAAAGCACACTTTAAAACCGCAATCTTATCAATGTAACATGCACTTATATATGTAAATAAGGATCCAAAACATGAAACAAGAAATAGATAAATAGGATTATAATAATTATTGGCATTTATACCAATTTTCGCCTTCGGAGTTAATAAAGAAAGAGCAATAAAACTAATTGTGAAAATAATAGCCAAGTAAACTTTCTTTTTGTAAATAAGCTCATTTACGTGTAATTGTTTAAATAAATATCCAAACACATAAACAAAATAGATTGAGCAACAAGTAAATATCTGATAATAGTTCATTATACTATTACAGTGTGCATACCAACCTATTCCCAATAGAATGCTGGCTATAATTACATGCATGTACATTTTCACTGTTTTGGATCTTATCAAATATTTAATAGTTAAATCAACCAAAAAGAAGAAAACAGAAACGAAAAATAATACTCTAAGGAACCATGTTGCTCCCCCCAATTGCGGTTCACCTTGTTTACCAAATAAAAGGATACCTTTTATTTGGTTAATCATGTCTATCAACGTGAGTTCCTGCTTTAATCCGAAAAAATTAGCTATACCTATTTCAGCCTCTCCAAAAGCTTTATTATCTGTGTATACATTGATTCTTATAAACACATTATTTAATAGTATCAAAGTACTATTAAATATAACATATGGTATATATAATGCCTTTACCTTATTTAACATGTATTTCAAAGACTCAGAGGGTGCGGACACTTTCTTGTCGCGATAGCAGAATCCCGAGCAAAAGAAAAAAACAGCCATATGAAACGCCCCAAAAAAATCAGTCCAAAACTTGCTTCCTATTCCCACATGTAGCATAACAACAAAAATTATGCCCATTCCTCGCATAATATCAATTTCACTATACCTGTTTATTGTTTTTCCTGATATGTCAGTCATCACTTAATAACCCTTTCAAGCTCAACTACATGTCCAGAATGATACTCCCAAACTGCATATGGAAGCCTATATACAGTGTCATCATCCACCAATTCAGATGTAATGCTTGAATCATTATAAATGATATTTACTATGTATCCTGGAGCATAGTTAAAAACATTTGCACCTTTATCCGCTCCTTTTAAATATAGAGTAGTATTGGATGGAAGCGTTTCTATGCCTTCTATATCACTTACGGTACTTTTCGCTTCTCTACCCCATTGTTCAAAATTCATTCTAATCTGTTTCGCTCCACCTGTATTATTAGCATAAGCCAACAATGCCACAGCGATACATGATATAATAATGTCTGAATATTTTAATTTTAATAAATACGATGTAGTTTCATAGAAACAAATACCCCAAAACATCGATAAAAAGAATGCCGGAAAATAAAAATAAAGCATATGCTGTATATTAGGTAATACAAGTAATGGAGCAAGAGCAATTCCCGTACAAAGGAATAACACAATTACACCAACAGACTCCTTAACAGCTTTCTTTCTATATAGATTTGATAATAATATTACCAAAATAGCAGTACATATGACTATTCCTATATTTCCCACTTTAGTTGTGTATTCTCCTACCCTATAAGAAAAGCTTCCATCATCTAACGCAAAATACATTCTTATATAGTTCAAAAGGACCCGAAAAACGGTTCCTATATCAAATTCTTGTTTGTATTGTCCTTCAGTGGTTAATGTAGCAGGAAGGGTAAATATTTTTATCAAATATATAACCATATACAAAAGCAAAACCACATTCCCTAGGAATATCTTAAACCTTTTTTTACCCTCCCATAATATGTATGTCTCAAATAGCAATATAATTATTGGGAGTCCAATTGCGGCTTCTTTACTTCTCATTGCGCAAATATAACAAAACAATGAAATTAGTACAGAAAACCAGGCTTTCCTATTCTTAATATAATTAATATAAAACTGCATCGATAGTAAACTGAAAAATCCACACAGCAAGTCATTTGCAGCCCCAGCAAGCCAATAAACAGCCATAATGTTTTTAGGGTATATACCAAAAAGCAAGGAAATCAAAAAGCTTTTAAAAAACTGAGCTCTTTTGCTTAATATATTATCAGTTATAGAAAAAACCCTATATGAAAGCGAAAATACCAAATACGAATCAAGGACATGCCACAGAAGAGTAACCAAATAATAGGATGTGTAATCTAATTCGAATAGGTTAAATAAAATATAAAACCATAGTGTTCTTAATGGACGATCATTATATCTTGAGATTGGTAAAATATGAAAAAAGTTCCTAATATCAAACGAGAATTTCACCTCTTTAAGCCACGCCACATCATCAAAGAGAAAGTAAAAATCCTTATTTAATGTCCAAGAAGTTGTTAAAAATGTTAGAACTCCTAGTGTAAGCAGCATAAAAATACGCAATATCTTATTAGTTTTATTCGCATTCATAATAATATCTCCCATCATAAGCTATTATTTTTCTCCAATAGTTTTCATCAGACTTCATACGCCTCTTGTTCTAAAGAAAACTGTCTCACGCGATGTCAAAACTTCACATATATGAACGGATTATATGATAAGCCCGCCAAATATGTTATTGAAGCAAAAAGCAACAATAAATAAGCTCCATTTATAAGAATTCCACATCTTGTTTTTTTACAACAACCTTATAGACAGGTTCGGAGATAAGTATAGCTATTATAAACATAAAGAAGTAGAAATAAGTCATTTTAATAACAACTCTGTCAATGGCAAATCCAGAAAAATTAAACCCAAACATGTTTTTTATGTAATTTAGGGCAACACCAATATTATCAGCTCTAAAGAAAACCCACCCGACTATTACAACTATCATTGTATAAACCCTTCTAACCCCGTATGACAGTTTCCTCAAACATTTATCAAATCCTAAACGCTCAAAAAACATAAACGCACCATGATACAAACCCCAAACTATAAATTGCCATGCAGCGCCATGCCATATTACGGTAAGCAAAAATCGCGGTGTCAGGTACTGTTACACCCAGCGAACACTCAAAATTTAAAATAGATAAAAGGATTATACGAAATTCCTGTTAAATACAACACAGAAGCTATCCACAAAGAAAGATAACAAATCCTATTTAAAAAACGTTTGTTGCATATTCTATAATTAGCCATAAAGCTAAAATCTATGAACGAAAATAAAAGCGCTAATGCCAAACAAATAACTGTAAGGCTATTAATCTGTGAAACAATATTGATACTCTTAAAGTCTTCTATATTCACCGAAAACATGTTCTTCAAATAACTCAATGCAAGGGATAGGTTGTCCGCTCTAAAAAATACCCATCCAACTATTACGACTACCATTGTGTATACATGCCGCATAAAAGATGGTAACTTTTCCAATATACTTTTAAACCCTAGCCTCTCTAAAACAATGAAGAAGCCATGATATAATCCCCATAGAACAAACTGCCACTCTGCTCCATGCCAAAACCCAGTCAACAGAAATACTATCAAAAGGTTAATATATGTTCTCTTTTCCCCTTTACGATTTCCGCCTAAAGGAATATATACATAATCTCTAAACCATGAAGATAACGATATATGCCATCTTCTCCAGAATTCCTGTATACTTGCCGATCTGTATGGAAGATTAAAGTTTTCATTAAAATGGAAGCCCAAGATACGTCCTATTCCTATTGCCATATCAGAATATGCAGAAAAATCATAGTATATCTGCAGTGTATAACAAACCGCTCCCATCCAAGCATATAACGTATTTACTTCCCCTGTCATAGCAAAAACCACATCTGCCATGTTTCCCGTTTGGTTTGCAATAAAAACTTTTTTGGAAAATCCTATTATAAATCTCTTTATTCCGACTTCCACATCGTCATTT
>JAEEGL010029222.1_pt1 | contig 15028 bp, 10 predicted proteins | sample 9134231 | NCBI WGS metagenome assembly JAEEGL01 (sample SAMN16246548, study PRJNA631951) | gut metagenome | biome: gut microbiome; feature: rumen; material: fiber-attached | host: Bos | place: Iran: Karaj | collected 2018-10 | reverse complement strand
TCAACCCAGGTTGCATGTGCATCGGATGTAATCGGCAGTGTTGGTCTGTTCCGCGGTCGCCGTAAAAATGCGACGATTGATATTGAAACACTGCGTGATTTGGTGAACCAAGATTCGTATGTGACGTGTCGTAATAATACATCAAATGCGGTCGGTGGTGATTTGAATTGTGGTATCCAATATTGTGCGGTGGAACCATTATCAAACCGCTATAAACAACTGGAAACCGCGGCGAACACCAAGAAGTTGCCATCCGATTGTAAAAAGTGGCGTTTTGACAGTGAAACCCGAATGATAAATTCGGATGGTGGCGCAACCATCAGCGAAGGCGAGGGGGCTTTACGAACAAAAGTGATTACTGCAAGTTGTGCAGCATATTCAACTAAATCAGCCTGTGAGAAAGAACCAGGTTGTTCTTGGTTGAGTGGACTGTGTGTAGGAATGAAACCTGTTGGGCTTACAACCGTTTCATCTAAGAATCAGAATAATGGGTTACGTCAACAGTCTTCATTATCAGGACAAGTAAAAATTGGAGAGCCTGATAAAGGTGATGGTTTTTATGAATATGAGAACTGGTTAATTGGTTTAGCTAGTGGCGCACCAGATGTTACTTCGTGTGTCCAGAGTTTGATAATGCAGGATGATTTTGATTCTAAGGATGCTGAAGAATTTTGCAAACAATATATGAATAAATAAAATATATGAAAACTAAAATGAAAATTTTTAATGTTATTTTTGCACTGACTATGTTGGTGATGCCGGCGCGTGGCGATGATATGTCGGCATGTGATGGGTATGAATACTTTTCGCCGGCGTTCGCATTGTGCAGTGTGCATGCCTATAATATTGGTGATAAAACAAATCCAACATCCGCCAATCGCACCGCGGAAATGAACGATATTATTGCATTAAAGTCAACCGTTATCGCGCAACAGTTAAAAGAGCAATATGATATATTAAATACTATGATTAAACGGTTTAAAACTCAATTAGAGAAGGCCGTCTTAACCAGTAAAATCGAAGTCCTGACCGGCAACAATTCATCGTCAAACGGTGGTGGTTATTCATCTGGTTCGGCGGTAAATAACAACGGATTGGCAAATGCAGAAAATTGTTATGATGTTATGGATCAGGCGAATGTTTATGATTGTTTTGCGCGGAATCTGGCAAAAATTGCGGCGGCAGCGGACAGTGATACCACTAATGCAAGAAAACAATTGAAAAACGATATGGGAATAATGAGCGCATATACTATCGATACCAGTGCAACAGAATGTAAGAATATAGATATTAAAAATAATATTAAAAACTGTGTGCAAAATTTGCAGGTTAAAGTCAGAATGGCAAAGAGTGAGTACGATTTGAAATATCGGCAAAGCAGGTATCCGTATTAAATTTTTCACCGTAATTATGGAAATTGCGCCGTCCCCTTCACATCGTGAATGGGCGCACTATTACACTTGACTTTTGTAAAAAATAGTAATAGAATTCGCGGGCGCGTGGGCAGAAACTGTGCGCAGCCGATTGGCGAAAATGATAAACTAAGCTAAAAGGAAAACATAATGATTGAAAAAAATTGGATGACTTTAATCAAGCCAAAAAAGTTAAATATTATCCCGGATGAACATAATCCAAATATGGCGACACTGGTTGCGGAACCACTGGAAAAAGGTTTCGGTTTAACACTGGGGACGGCGTTGCGTCGTGTGCTGTTGTCGTCGTTGCAGGGTTGCGCACCGCTGTATGTTAAAATTGACGGTGTTCAACATGAATTTTCCAGCATCCAGGGTATTCACGAAGATGTCGCAGATATTTTATTGAATTTGAAAGGTGTTTATTTCAAGGCAAATTCCGAAGGGCAACACAAAGTTACATTGCGTGCAACGGGTCCTGCGGTTGTCAAAGCCGGTATGATAGAATGTTCGTCTGAAATTGAAATTATGAATCCAGATGCAGAAATTTGCAATTTGGATAAGGGTGCAACATTGGATATGGAAATCACATTGGGTACCGGTCGCGGATATGTCCCGGCAACGGCGCATGCCGATGGTTTGCCGTTGGGTGTGATTCCGGTTGATTCAATATTCTCGCCGATTCTGAATGTGGCAAGTAATGTTTCGGAAACCCGCGTGGGCCAGTCAACTGATTTTGATAAACTGGAATTGACCGTCAAAACAAACGGCAGTGTCACACCCGAAGATGCTATTGCATTTGCGGCGCGTATTTTGACCGACCAACTGACTGTATTTATCAACTTTGAAGATCCGGCGCAAATTAACGCACCAACCGAGGAAGAAACCGCCAAGGATGCATTGCAATTTGATCCGAAATTGTTGAAGCGGGTTGATGAACTGGAATTGTCGGTTCGCGCAAACAACTGTCTGAAAAACGACAAAATCAATTGGCTTGGCGAACTGGTGCAAAAGACCGAGGCCGATATGTTAAAGACCCCGAACTTTGGACGCAAATCGTTGAACGAAATCAAGATTCAACTGGAGGCGATGGGGCTGGGCCTGGGGATGGAGGTTCCAGGTTGGCCACCAGAAAATATTGCCGAATTGGCGAAAAAATACGAAGACCCCTATAAATAAAACAATTTATATGGGTTCTTGTCGCGATTGTCGGTTCTTATGTAGGTTTACTACACTGTGAACCGTCAATCGCATCCAAATAACCTCATCTAAATTGCTTTCTTGTCAGTGGCAGTTTATATGAAAAAAATGCGTGTTTCTGGGCGGACCCGGGGCACGAAATTTGGTGGAATCCCGTCCCAAATGGGGCAGGGCAGAAAAAATAAAGGAGTAACCGATGAGACACCAAAAAGCAGGTCGCACTTTTAATCGCGACACAAATGCACGCAAAGCCTTGTTTATCGGGCTGGCGAAAAACTTGATTGAAAAAGAACAAATTAAAACAACCTTGCCAAAGGCCAAAGATTTGCGCAGTGTCGTAGAAAAATTGGTTACCCGTGCAAAGGTTGATACTGTTGCAAATCGTCGTTTGATTGCATCTGAATTGGGCAATGCGTCTGATGCGGTGGTTAAAAAATTGTTTACGGTTTTGGGACCGCGCTATGCAAAGCGTCCAGGCGGATATACACGCGTGTTAAAGGCCGGATTCCGCTATGGCGATGCGGCACCGATGGCGATTATTGAATTTATTGATCGCGATGTTAACGCGAAAAAGTCGGTAAAACCAACGGTTGCGGCGGCAGATGCCAAAGAAGCAGTTGTCACAGATTCAGAGGCAAAATCCGAAGCCAAAGCAGAAAAAGCGCCAAAGGCGACAAAACCGGCGACAAAAAAGGTTGCGGCAAAAGAACCGGCAGCAAAAAAACCAACTGCGGCGAAAAAGGCGGTTGCGGTTAAACGTCGTGCCACAGGGAAATAATTTTTTGTGGTTAGTAAAAACGGTTGCGATTGCAACCGTTTTTTTATATTTTTTCTCTTTTTTATTGAATGTTTTTATGATAAAATTGAAAAGATAATAGGGGGGAACCTTGAAAAATATATTACTGATTTCGGCGATAATTTTAAGTGGATTTAATGCATATGGTGCGGTACCAACGGCGCGTAGTTCGGCATCGGTATCTGGGGCGCGAACCGCAACAGGCCGCAGTGCTACATCAAATAATACGGTATCACAAACTGCGACGCGTTCTGCGGTGGCAAGTCGCAGCGCGCCGACATCAACACCATCGTCAACCGTTCGTGGGCGCAGTGCGGTTGCCCCGGCATCGGCAACGCGTGCCGCAAAACAGAGCGTAATCAGTACCGGAACCAAGGTTGCCGCCGCGGCACAAAATACCGCCGTTGACCAAGTTTGCTGGGAAAAATTTAGTGGCTGTATGGATTCGTTCTGTATGTTGGATAACGCAAATGGTGGACGTTGTATCTGCAGTGATAAAAATGCCGAGTATGATGCGATTTTGGCGGAAATTCAGGCGTTGGATGAACAGAGTTATCAGATGGCGACCGTTGGTGTGGAACGCATAGAAATGGGCGATGATGCCGATGCGGTTATGAAGCGCACCCAAGAAATTACAAAAAGTATTGAAAAAGATGCGGAAAAAGCAAAATCTAAACGGCAATCGTTGGATTTGTCGGCATGGAACATAAATGCGGTTGACTTTGATGCCGATGTTGAAGATATGTTTTCAATTACATCTGATGGAATTTCAATAGAGGGAAAAACCGGGGACGCGTTGTATCGTGTGTCGGCGAAACTCTGTAATGCCCAGGTTCCCGAATGCGCATCTCAGGCCAAGATGATGGAACTGATGTATCAACAACGTGTACGTTCCGATTGTACCGCCTATGAAAACAGCCTGCGCCAGAGCCGCACGCAAAGTGCCCAGAAACTGGCGGCGGCCCAGGGTGCCATGCGCGAGGCTGCATTAGAACAATATCGCAATGCGAACAAGTATGATTTGGGTCAATGCACCGTGCAATTCAAACAATGTATGCAAACAACCGGTGGTTGTGGCGAAGATTTTACCGGTTGTGTTGAATGGTCTGTGCGCGAAGGTTTGGTGAATAATAAATCTGGCAACGGGAAAACCATAAAAGGCACATTTTCGAATATCGAATTGTCGGGGCCGACATATGATGTGTTGCTGGGGAAAAAAGAATTGTGTATGGGTGTTACGCAACAATGCGTGAATGTTCGTGACCAGGTTTGGGATACTTTCCTGCGCGAGGTTGCGCCCCAGGTCAAATCGGCGGAGTTGATTGTTGAATCAAATATGCGGACATCGTGTATTGCAAACATATCATCGTGTTTCCAGAAAGCATGCCGGGATAATATGGATCCGAACGATCCCGATGGTTCGTATGATATGTGTTTGACACGTCCAGAGACATTGAGCGGTGCGTGTAGAGTTGAAATTGAGCCATGCGCGGGTGCCATTCCAAATATCATGGAATATGTCCGTGCGCGTTTGGCATCTATGCGTGTAGATTCATGTACGCGTGAGTTCAAAGAATGTTTAACATCCGAAGATCGTTGTGGCAAAGACTATACCCAGTGCGTTGGATTGGATACCGACACAATTGTCCGTATGTGTCCAGCAGAAAAACTGGTCGGTTGTCAAAAAGACGATGTTCGGACACCCGACCAGATATACAGCGAGTTGGCTACGATTGCCCAAGGTATATTCCTGAACATAGATAATAATATGTTAACGGCGTGTCAGCGCGCCGCCGATGCCGCAATGATACGCGTCTGTGGCAGTACCGAAAACTGTGATGACATAGTCGTAGATAACGGCGCCGGTACAAGAAGTTTCAAGTACGAGCTATGTAAAAATAAGAAAAATGAGGATGATACCTTAACAGAATTATATTGTCGCGATTCTCTGGAAAGTTTCACCAAAGATGAAATAAAAGACATAAAAGAACCATTGCTTGGTAAATTATCTGGCCTGGTTTATTGGGGTGAAATTGAATTTACCCAAGATGACAAAGAACATACATACGGTTTTACAAAAATGGATAGATATATGCAAAAAGTCGCTGATGCCACTGGTTCCAGCATAGACAAATTTAAAGAAGATGGAACCTATGAAATAATCCGTGATCGTGTATACGGAACGGAAATTCGTGCATTAACATCGGCGGTTGAAAATGCAATAAAGGCAATTGAATCCGATCCGACAGTAGAATATTGTATGAAAGGTCGTAGATTCCAGGGTATGCGGATGTCCGACGGTAAGGTTGATCCCGAAGGTACTTTAGCATATTTAGGCAGTGTTAAGACAAATGGAGAAATAGATGATGAATTGGCACGTTTCCCGAATTTAACCAGTCAGATGCGTCAAATTATCGCAAATTCTGCATTAAAAAATGCGCGTGATAATTATATGGTCAAATATGACGAAGAAATGGAACGTATGGCAAAAGACCAGGTGAAGGCAGCGCAGATAGTTGACGAAGAAACTGCAAAAACAAAAGCGGCAGAAGTATGTATTGCATATGGAAATTCAGGCGGTTTACCAAACAGCACCGCCCCGAAAGCAAGCAATGCAGGAAAGTGGATTGTTGCGGGAGTTTTGGTACTGGCTGGTGTGGCGCTTGCTGTGTTTACTGGCGGTAGTTCGTTAGCTCTTTCTGTAGGCGGCGTGACAATATTAGATAGCACAATCTCAGCTGGTGTTGCAGCGGGTATCGCTGTTGGAGGTGCTGGTGCAGCCGTTGGTATATCAGCTGCAAATAATCCTGTTGTACGCGGAGGCGAAAATATTGATATATGTGAGGTAACAGAGGGTGTGGGGTGCTCTGTATCCGGACAATGGAATTATAAAGAAAAGTTTGTGACAATTCCGAACTATGAAACCGGTGTTTGCACGAAAATTAAAACAACACAAAACTGCAAAACCACCAAGAAAAATTATTGCAAGGAATGGGATGAAGAAGTTGAACAAGTCACGACTATAAACCTGCTAAATTAGAATGTTTTGTTATTACTGATAACCCCGGCGGATGCCGGGGTTTTTGCTGGCATAATTCATCATAAAAATTTTTAATCACCATTATTTTTCCCGTCATCCCGGCGCAGGCCGGGATCCCTTCATTCTTGCCGTGTACGCAGGGACCCCGTGTCAGGCACGGGGTGACGACATTAATTACGACTATATCGGTTCATACCCATTATCAGTCAATAATTGGTTATACAAATCACACCATTCTGGATTCATAGTTTTAATCAGTTGAATTTTCCAATCGCGTTTTCACTCTTTCAGTTGCCGTTCGCGTTGCACCATGTTTTCTAGTTTGTTGTGCCATTCAAAATACACTAATTTATCCAGGTTATATCGTGCAGTAAAGCATTTTAGAATAATCTTGTTTTTATGTTCAAATACACGACCAATTAAATCTGATGTAGAACCAATATACAATGTTCCATTTGGTTTATTTGTAATAATGTAAACATATCCGCCTGTCTTGTTCATAATAGAGATGCTATTACTTTGATTATTGTTTGCGAGTTATTTTCATTGTTGCCCCGTTTTTCTATCGTCATCACGGCCTGCGCCGGGATGACGATAGAAAAGCCGGGATGACATCGCTAACCACCAACAAACACTAACCACTAATCACTAACTACTAATTACCATACACCAATAAAAAACCGCCCAAGGGACAGGGCGGTTCTGAGGGACACCATGCAAAACTTATTCTAAACGGAATGGACAATCCGGTGATTCAATATATTTTGTCACCTTGGCCAAACTTGGACGGCATTCGTTTATGCGGCTTTGATATTTGCATGCATTAGATACCAACATAGATGCCGGTGTGTATACAACTTTGGCCGTTGCACAATCGTTGGCATTGTTATTATATACCTGGCATGCATCATTCCATTCAATGCAGTTTGCTACATTTGAATAATCTGTTGGGGTGTCCGGTGTCACCGGTGTGACCAAGCATGCGCCATTTGACTGCGCCACCGGCAGGTTTGCGATACATGCGCTGCCGGATGGTTTGCACGGGTTCTTGACCAGTGTCGTGCTGGACAGGTTGCCCGGGCGATAGTTGAATTGTGCGTTGCTGCATTCATTCGCGTCGGTGAACAATGCACAGGTCAACTGCCAGTTGTCGCAATTCGTCACAACCGCAGTCGGTGCAATCGTGTTCGGTAAATTCAATGCCCATTTTACATAGAAGTCACGCAGGCGGTCAATCGTATATGATTTACCAAACCCAACACGTGCCAATCCATCCGCCACGCGACAGTTAATATTGTTGCGTTCCACAAATGCAGTTATCGCAGTTGCCGTTCCGCCAACCGCCGCGCCGGTTCCGGCACCAATCAAAGTCGTTTTCAGACGATTTGATTTCTGGCCGGCCAGTAAGTCAATTGAATTGAATATACCCGCCAACATTTTCAGTTCTTGGTCAAATTTATCTTTTTCAATACAATCATTGCCGGTTCCGTCACAATATACATCGGTGCCGTCACGATATGACAGGTTCAAATCGCGGAATCTGCACTTTTTTGCCTTTTGCAGGTTTTTAAAGTCCGCCAATGTTTTGCCCTGGCAATCCGTTTCGACATCCGCACAGATTTTGTTGTATGCATTCTCTGTCAAATCTGTGCTACAATTCTTTGAATCGGCACCAGTTCCACAAATTGTCACACTTTCTTGTTCTATTTTTTCAAGTATGATTGTTAACTGCGATGATTTATCGTCGCACATACTAAGTGCTTCTTTACCCATCTGCCACAAATCGTACAGATTTACAATTTCACGGCACTGGGCAAGGTTCATCGTTTTATCTGCATTGGACAAATCGGTTTCAATAAACTGATTCAATGAACCAATCTTTCCACTTTCTTGCAGTTTTTTGAACAATTGGGTTCGCATACCTTCGTCACTGCAATCAAAGTCGCGGTCGCCATGACCCGCCAATGCACCAATTCCGGCACCAAGCAATGTTCCGCCCGGAATTGCGACCGCTGCGGTCGTTTTGGTCTTTGGCATCAGCGAGAAACCAAACAAATCTTTGTTGCATGTGAATGTTGAACCCGCAGATTGCCATATCTCGGCCGGACTGTCGTCGCCGACAACACCAAACAACCAGCTGTTTGTAATGTGGTCGTCTTTGTTGTATGCCGCAACGCGCAGTAAGCACTGGGCATTTTCGGCATCCCAACGCGCATAGTATCCGCGTTTGCCGTCTATGCCGGTTTTGTTAATTTCTGCACCCAATGGATTTGCCTTGGACAAGGTGTTATTCATTTGGCTGTTGTATGCACCGACATTCTTGGCGTATTCAGATGTCACCTGGTCGGTCGCCGACACCGCATCAAACGCAACACCGTATGTGTTGCGATCCAGCAACAGACATGTATTTTCCGCCTGGGTCGGGGTTAATCCAGTCATACGCAGAACAAAACTGTAATATTCCGGTTGGACTTTGCGTGCGTTAAAGTCAAGCCATACATCCGATGACGATGCATAGACATTTTGGCAATTACGGCGAACCGTTGTCACGCAGTGTTCAACCTGGGTCAGACATAATCCCATGCCGTTCACAATAGAGTTGCGCAGATCTTCATTAAATAATGAATTTATACCGTTCGGTAACGCACCACCGTTTACACAGCCCAAAACATCGTTCATACAAGATTCAACGGTATATGTTGAATTTGCAACGCCACCATCCGGGCATTCCGGATTTGGAACCGGGGTATCGGGTTCCGGGTTCGGGTTTGGATTTGGATTCGGGTTTGGATTCGGGTTCGGATTTACCGGTTCTACATTATCCGAACTGACCGAAACATTACCAACCGCGTTCACCGGTAAAATTGGCATAATCGGCATACGTGCCGTTGTTGTGTTGTCGCGTCCGCTGCGTCCAGTTGCCGCAAATCCACGCGCCGGCGTGTCTGCAAAAACCGTACCTGTGACAGTTATCACAGACAAACAAACTAAGCTTTTTTTCAATGTTTTCAGCATATCTCGCATGAAAATCCCTCCTTTCCTATCTCTGGTATTATACCACAGAAAAGACATATAAAAAAGTTTTTTTTAAAAATTTTTTTACTATTTTTTTATATAGTTGTTTGACAAATTGTTATTTTTGTGTATATAATATATACGATATGTCGGCTAAACAGAATTTTTTTGAAAAATATTGGCGCGCGATTGCGTGGACGGTTTGTTATGTTGTGATTATGTGGGTGATTTTGCGTGGACTGTTTAATTTCAATATGTTTTCGGCATTGCATCTGTCGCGGTTGACGCATGTTGAACTGCATGGATTCGCGGGATTGGTTTTTGGGTTGTTGATTCTGGCGGCGGTTCCGTTGTATGTTGCGACGACTGTGTTGACGGTGCGCAATAAAGCGATACCGTTGAAAATTCCGGTACCAAAATGCTTTGCGCCGATCCCGGCTCCGGAACCAGAACCGGCGCCCGAACCGGTTGTTGTTGAACAGGAAGCTCTGCCAGAATTGCCGCATGGGGTTCCCGCCGAATTGCGTGAAAGTTTTATGCGTGCGCGCAAGAATTATGGTACACGTCAGATGTCGGTATTTAATCGTCCCGGTGGCGGGCCAATAAAATCAAGTGCGGCACCACTAACATTAGAATCGCAACATGAATTTGTTGATGATGTTGTCACATCAAATGCCGGTGATGCTGTGTCGGTGTCGGGCGGGATAGTAGATACAGGTGAATTCCCGGTGCCAACCGATTTTGATATTGGTGCCGCCGATACAAATTCGGATGTGCCGGTTTTTTCCGATATAAACTTTGATGATGATAATGAGAATGACATGCAAATGTACGATTCAGATGATTCTGGGTTAGAGAAATATTTGCGTGATTCGGGATTTGAAACATCCGAGGCGGGTAATTTAGTTGTTGTGAATAATGTTGCGATTGCGGTGCACGACGATGATGATTTCTGGGCACCGGATGATGTTAATTGGTTTGCCGCCGGTCGGCAAAAGCCATCGCCGATTGCAGAATTACTGCGTGTGCGTAATGAAAATAGTTATGTGCCGGTGTTCTTGATTGAACGAAATAACATTATGGACTTTGAATTAAATGTCCAAAAATGGCGCGATGATGGAATTGTTGTTGTGATGAATCGCGCCGAATTGTTAGATTTAATAAAGAATCAGACAAACAATTAATGTATGCGCGCCATAGTCAGCATAACTGCGTTGCGGGTTTCGTGTGATTTTAATTTTCCCCATGCACATTTTGCGGCGGCATCAACAATTTGTTCGGATACATTTGTGTGTACCCATGATGTGAACAGCATAATTTCGCCGTTTTCATTCAAGAATGGGTAAAGATTGTTTAATGTTTTGGTAATTTTGTTTGTGTCGTGATAATATTCAAATATATTTGACAGGTATATCAAATCATATTTCTTGTTCAATTTTGTATGCAGATTTTCAAGGTCTGACCATATAAAACGAATTGGTTTTCTGACAACTTGTTTTGCCGCATTGTATTCGGCTTCATTTGGCAGGTATTCATCGCGAATGCCGGTGCCCATGCTAAATATACGGCACCCGTCCATTTGACGAATTGCCGTTAATGTTTCGCGTGGACATGCCGGTTTAATTTTGTCATAGGCGGTAATATCGCGCGATGAACGTGCATTGCGTAATTCGGCAACCATGTTTTTATATTGTGTGCAATCCATTGTTTGTAATGCAGATGTTTTGATGTCCATAATGACCTTGGCAAAATAGGTGGTATCAAACGCATCAATATCACGTGCACCGTTTAACCGAAATGCGATTGGTTGGTCGCCACTGGCGGCGACGGTCAGAACCGATTTGCCCGTCGGTTTTAATTCGTGCATTGCGAAACGCCAGTCTTCATTGGTTGTTGCATAGGCCGGCGAATAAAGCCCAAAATTTGTAATGTGCCAGTTTAAATCACTGACCTTTAAATCTTTGCGAACGCGTGCCAATTTTTTCCAAAGTGGAATATAGTTGCCGGTTCGTGTGTTATAATCGCGACGCGCAATTTGTGGATAGAACATAATATGATTCCCCATGTTTTTTATTTCACCGGCGGGCAATTATAGGATTTTATTTTCGTTTGTCAAATGGGGAATTGGTTAAAATGATTAGTTGTTATATCGGCTGCACCAATATTGAAATCTCATTGTTCTCGGATACAATTGGTACATCGCATATGGTGCGCCGATTTTGTTGCATGCATTTTTAACCACATTGGCACATTGTTTCAGACATTGCGGGTTTGTAAAATCGTATTGCTTGCTTTCTTCTGTTAACAATTGTGATATTTTTGCGCATTCCTGGCTGCATTCATCTGCGCCGGGGTCGCTTTCTGCATCCCATTGGTCTACGGGCCGTTTATTACCATTTAGATATGTTGTTGTAAATGTACGAGTGGCGCACGTAAATGTTGTGTTATCAAATTTTGATTCTCTTAATAGTTCTGTTATGCTTGTGTTGTTTTTGTTAAGAATATTTATTATTGGAATGCGGGTGCACGCCCTATCTAACATGGATTTAAGTGTTTTTAAATTTTGTTCACTACAATTCGGCAGGTTTATTTTTTCATCTCTTTTAACACTTGCGGCCAGTTGTTGAAAATAGTTGGCACTGCACTGGCTATTGTTTTGTGTTTGTGAGGGTATGTTGTTTGGTGTGGTTGACTCGTTAGGTTTGACTTTTGTCGTGCTGGTTTGTGTTTTAGGTGACACGGGTTGCGCCGCATTATTTTTATCATCTAATTCAGTTTTTTTTTTAGTGGGGGTTGGTACACACTGGTTATTATTATCAAGTTGGCACCCCGATGTTTTGGTGCAAAGATTTTTTGGCAAAAATTCACACCGGTTAAGTTGATTTGTGGTGGAAGTTTCTGGTGTTTTTTCAGTTAGTTCACTATTTGTTTGTATCACAGTATCGCTTTCCGATCCGTTTTTGTTGTTTTCTATTCTACTGGTTTCTTGTCCTCCCGGGTTTTGGTCAATATTGTTGTTGCTGTTGTTCACTGGGGTATTATTGTTTCCGTCTTTTTCGCATTTGCCGTCTTTCCATATACCTCTGTCTTGTTCGCAAGCCTGTTTTGCGGCCGCTTCGGCATTTTGTGTATCAATTGCACGATTTATTGCGCCCGATGATACTAACCCCGCCGCCGTTCCGACACCGGCACCCAACATCGCCGCCGACGCAGATGTTTGTGACCGGGTTAAACGATATGCGTTTTCTTTGAATGTTGTGACATCAACACCAAACCAATTTGCATTGCACTGGAAAGTATCGCCGGCATAGAGTTTCTTGGATGCCTTTTGTGTTTCGGTGTCGTCGCCCGCAAAGAAATTCACCGTATATACGCAATCCAATGTGCGCTCGTCAAACATTGCGCCCAATCGGTTGCATTGTGTACGCATTAAATCGCGCAGTTCATAAAGGCGCGCTTCGTCTTTTTTGACTTGTTCGGTCGCAATGGTGCGCAGGCCGCCGAATGCACTCATTACCCGTGATGCCAAACCACTGTCTTGTTCGCGACATTCGCGCGCGATGGATTCGCACTTTGCAACCGCGCGGTCGCCATCCGATTTAGCCAGGCATTTATCCATATACTTTCCGCATTCGTTGAATATGCAACTGTTATACCGATTACCGCAATTCAATACCGAATTGTAATACGACATGCGCACATTCATATCGCGGTCTGCCAAAATTTCCGGTGCCAACAGACTATATTCGTGTCCGGTGCAATTTGTTGTGCGACGGCATGAATCCATTTTGTCGCCCCAGATTGCGGTGGAATCATTTGCGCATTTTGTAAAATCGTTTCCACATTTTTCCGCCATGCATTTACGCAGACCGCTGTCGCACGCATTGGCACCCATCTTTATTCCAGATGTTTCCAGTGTTGAATTTGATGCACCGTCAAGCAGTGCGCGTTGCTGTCGTACGCGTTCCGCCAAATCGGATGCCGATGAATCCGGCGCAATGCCGGCGATATCGGACAAAACATCATCAAATTGTGATGTTTTATTATCAACCACAATTACGCGTTCGGGTTCAGGTTCTGGATCGGGCATCGCCTCTGTCTCTGGTGCCGTCGGGGTGGGTGTGGTGGTCGTCTTTGGCACGGTCGCGGTCGGTGTGCGCATGGTTGATGCACCACCGGCAACCTTGACCCGTGATGCAGTTGATGCGATGCTGGGGCGTGCCGCACCTGTGGTGGTTGCAGAAAATGCGCCACCCGTCACCATGGCGATTGCCAGAACGGAACATACTGATAAAAATTTAATCGTTTTATTCATTTTACTTTAATACGGTGCATGCGGTTTCATAGAACTTGCACAGGTTTGTTGCCATTGCTTTTTCGGTTGATGTCTCGCATTTGCCACGCATGTTGTTTGCACAGACGGTGTCAATGCATGATTTTGATGCGGTGCCATTGGTGCAATTCGCACGCGCATTATTTAACTTGTTTTCGCGCGTGGTTTTATAGTTGTCCGCCAATGTTTGAACCAATTTTTCGCGATTTGCATATGCGTTTTTTCGCGCATTTGCGAACGATTCCCGAAATTCGGCGATATATTCATCGCATCCCGTGGATTCGGTCGCGCATTCGCCAACAAATCCCGTAAAGTTCGAATCGGATTCGCATAATTCAAACGAAGTGCCGCATTTTTTGTTCATACATGTCGTAAAAGATGTTGAGCATTTATTTTTGCTTGGTTTTTGGTCGGCATTTGATATCGCGGTTTGCATTTGTATCTTGACCCCGGCATATTTACAAGATTGCTCAATCAGTTTATCATAGGTTGCCGATACATCGTCCGTTGTGCAATCTGGTAATTTCTTTAAACATTCGGTTGTTGCCCAGATATAGCGCTTTCCGGGGTCGGATGGTGCCGCACGTAATTCCTGGGCGGTTAATGTATACTTCATAGATTGACCGACGGTGACATTGTTCAGACCTTTTTGTGGTGCGTCCCCAGCGGCGGATGTGCCACAATACTGGCATCGGGCGGCCGGATTCATACCTATATTTATTGCGCAACCCGAATCCAGGCAACGTAAAAGGTTATTCTTGGAACACTGTTGCACCGCGGCATTCGCACAAAACGTGGCCGCAATACCAAGTGCAGTAATGAAAATCAGATTAGGGCGGTTCAATTTCTCCTCTGCCTACTTTGGTGCATTATATCAAAAAAACATATTTGTTGCAAAATATATTTTTTAATAAAAGTATTGACAATGTAAAAAATTTGTCTATAATAGTGTCAGAAACAAACAACAAAAGGAGGCAAGAATGCCACAAAATAACACAAATAATAATCGCAGAATTCATCCAGAAGCCTGGGTTTTAGGCAGTTCGTTCGTATTGGGTATGATTTTGTTTGGTGCCGGCTTGCGTGGATGCAATTGTCAAAAGCCAAGTCGCTGTGATGACGGTAACTGCAAAGAAAAAACCGAAATCAAAGTTGATGGTGATGCAATTATCGTGAAAGACAGCCAAAACACAGATATTAAAGTTAACAAAGGTAATGGTAATGTTATTAAT
>JAEEGL016744040.1_pt1 | contig 15029 bp, 16 predicted proteins | sample 9134231 | NCBI WGS metagenome assembly JAEEGL01 (sample SAMN16246548, study PRJNA631951) | gut metagenome | biome: gut microbiome; feature: rumen; material: fiber-attached | host: Bos | place: Iran: Karaj | collected 2018-10 | reverse complement strand
TTCGGGAGTAAGATTAGGTATGAAAAACGACTTAATAGTAATGGAAAGAAAGTCGAAAAGTGTGTGTTGGATGATAGTGCATACTTTGGCGGCATTCTTATTCGACAACTTATAAGTGAGGATGGTTGTGAGGTTCTTAGTGGACCATTAGCTTGTGCAGAATTGTTTAGGTGCTATGATGCCACAGGTGTTGACCATGGATTTCCTGTTCTTGTGGAACATGATAATGGCACAGTTGAGTATATCTGTAAACCTCGTGTTAATCTACTTAGATCAAATCAATCTGTTGAAGATAAAGTTAATAATATTCTTTACCAATATCATGACAATATACAATCTTTCAAAGAAACTTTATACCAAGATTTCATAAACTTCAAAGATAAACCATATGGATATGAACAACAAATTGCTTCACGATAAAAATACAAACGTAGTATTTCTATCTCCTTGTTTGAATACTAAAAAATATGGTAATCCTAAGTTCTATAAGGAGTTGATGACCATACTAAAGGAAATGGGGATAGAAACAAGAGAACTTAAATGCACTCGCGATTATTGGGCTCGTGACTATATGCCTATTCAATTGGGCGGAAATGATTTTTTGAAGTATCATTATTATCCAGATTATCTTATAAACAAGGATGATATTGATTCGATAACGGATGCTTCAAAAGTGATATCCGGCATGGGTATTCACTATCGTTCTACCAATTTGGTCATAGATGGTGGTAATATGGTGCCCTGCGGTCCATATATTGTGATGACAAATAAGGTGTTTTCAGAAAACAGGAAAAAGAAAGATGATGCAGACTTTAAGGCTTTATTGGAATCAGAGCTTGGTCATCCTGTTGTTATTATTCCCTGGACTCCACATGATGACGATGTATATGGACATTCTGATGGTTTCATCAAATGGTGTGGTGATAATCGAATACTGATGGGTAATCATGGTGATTGCTATCCAGAAGAAGCTACATCCATCCGTCGGATTCTTGAAAGTTATGGTTTTGAAGTTACAGAAATTCGTTTCAAGGGCAAAGTTGATAAACCTTGTTATGAACTCAACTGGGCATATATCAACTTCCTACAAGTAGGCAAGAATATCATAATGCCTATATTCGATATTCCAGAAGATGCAATAGCCCAACAATATATTCAAACTGCTTTCCCTGATTGCAATATTCGTCAAATTGAAATGAAAGAGATAGCAAAAGAAGGTGGCGCTTTACATTGTTTAAGCTGGAATGTATATCTGCCATAACATGAGTAAAATGTAAATCACCACCTATGAGTTATTTTTGTTCCTCTGCTATTTTCGACTATCTCGGGGGACAGATGGGGGATAAAACGGGCGAAAAACTGCAAATATGGGAAGTTAAAAATCAAAAATCTGCAAAAATGGACGAAATTTTAAATGCCTGAAATTATGCGATTTACGAGCTATATTTGCAGATAGTATGCTTTTCTTTGCAAAAAATCACTTGTCCAAGCAGACATAGTACATTCTTAAAAGATGCATGGGATTCTTAAGATGTTAGCCGTGCAACGTAGGTTTGTTGGTGATAGGAGCATGTCATGTTCCCAGAGAAATTGTTCAAAATTAAAATGGTCAGTTGAATTAAGATTATTTCAACCGACCATTTTTAAAGTTCTGTTAGCTAATGAGTCTTATGCCTCCATCGCTGCTGCCTGAAACACTTTTATTCCAAGGCACTTTTCAATTTCTGAGACTGTCTTGAACGAGAAGTTAACCTTTTTAGAATTGAAATAGTGGGAATTTAGTCGCTTGACAAGCCAAGGTCGATGAGTTGTTTCTGGAGAATCTTCACATCGACAGTCGAGGCATCAGACTTGTCATAGATTTCCAGAAGATAGATAGCCCCATCTTGTTCTTTCGTTAAGACAATGTAGGTAATGACCCTCGCGCCACCTGATTTGCCTTTTCCTTTGGAGGCAATAGCCATGCGGACTTTGCGAAGCCCACCGCCAAGGTCACTTCCCTGCAGGGGATTTTCCTGCAAGGAAAGACAAAAGTCCTTCATGTCATCCTTCATGGACTTGTAGCGCTTGGCAAGGACTTTCAAACTCCGCTCAAAAGTCGGGGTTGGAACAATACTATAACTCATCTATCAGGTCGTCAATGGTTTTTGCTTTCAGTTGACCGCTCTCTATCATCTTGACCTCACGAAGTGCCTGGCAGATGCGCTCCGTCAAGTCTGATTTGTTTGTCACTATGTCTTGGTTGTCAACTGGAATAAGTCGAAAGCTTCCACAGTCCCTCGATTTCAGAATGATGTCCTCTCCGTTTTGAGCCATGTCGAAATATTTCCGCTGGTTGGCTCTGAATTCCCTTGAACTGACTATGTACATATATTGGTGATTTTTTGATTTTGTTGCAAATATATCGTTTTGTACCAAATTGGTACATGTTTTAACGAATTTTAACCTCACAAAAGGTTCGATATTTTCGCATTCTATGCCGATTACCTGGGTTCTTTGATAGACAGCCCTGTATCGTCGTTTCAGAAACTTGTTGCCATCATTTCCTTGCCCAGCTTATGGATGTGTGCGAGGATAGCATTTTCGCGCTCGGCAGAAGGTTTCTTAAAGCCATTGATGTAGTTGCGTAACAGGGTTGCATTCATGCCCAAAGAACGGGCAAACTCTGCTACGTTGATTTCCTTGTGGGTAAGGAAGAAGCGCTGCAGTGGTGTCGGTTCTGAATCTTCGTATGCGAAACTCTCGAAACTGATGTCCTCGTCGAGTCCGCGCCAGTGGATGCCATCGAGACCGAAAGAGTAAGCAGCTTTTTCTTCATCGGTTGCCGTCCGCAACTTAGGATACCAGAGGAGCGACTGGCTGTACTCATGCCCCTTCTCATCACGACCGTATATGTGTTCTGTATCGAACCAAATTTCCTTGATCTTCATAGGCTTATCCTCCATTATTTATTAAAATAATCATTCCAACGTTTGATGATGATGTCGGCATTCTCGTCAATCACAGCTTTGATTTTTCGGAAATCGTTTGCTTTGATGCCCTGCTTCTCTGAGAGAACAAATTCCATGCCGTTCCACTCGAACTTGGCCATACCGCCATTGCCCTCCACGTGGATGTGAAGTGGCTCATGTTCCTTGCTGTAAAAGAAGAACGAGAATCCAAAGAATCTGAAAATTTCTGGCATAATTCTTTCATTTTATTGTTTATACGCTACAAATATAGGTATTATTTTTGATACCAATGGCATTCAAGCCATTTATTTGCTATGATTTAACAATTCACTTTTATCATCAGGGCGAATCTCGCGTCAATATTCTTACAGTATTCATTTATCTAAACCATTAAGCAGTGTCTGTTTGTTTGGATTATGGAGGAGTTATGCCAGATGCTTCAACATGACAAACAAAAGCTCCATAGTTACAGCATGGTGCATTTGTGTAGATAGAAACGGATTGTCCTGTTTCTTTTTTAGCCTCCTTTTTTGCTTCAGTCAGATTATCAAAATAGTGAACCCGTCCAGTCCAGTTATCACTATACCAGTACTTTTTTTGAAATCCAGGGTGTGCACACTTATCTGTTCCAAATTTCTCGATGTAAGCCTTGATGTCATTATCTGTGACTGATTGTAAACAACTGGCTGCTAGTGATGATCCATATTCATAGATGAACCTGCTCGATTTTGAGCTGCACTTGACTTCAAATGTAATACCCTTTTCTTTATCGAATTCAACTTGTCTTTGAATCACGCATTTCATTTTCTTTGCGAATTTTATTGCCGTTCGTACATACCCTTCAGGTGTATGTTCCTCAGACTTGACGATAGTTACTTTCAAGACATTTGAAAAGCCATCAATTCTAAAGCTGCCATAGTTTTCAGTAGTGAATATCATAAAGAGCTTGAATTGTGGGCAGATGGTTGGTCTGCCCGTTCCCTTTTTGTGATATGAAGATGGTATTAAGAAAATCTTTCTTCAATGACTCTGGACTCGAATTTTTCCAGTTCCTCCATATAGTCCCGTGTGTCATCATCGTGCCAGTTCAGTTCGTTCTCAAACTCTTCTGCAAGCTTAATGATTTTTTCAGCGGTATCGTCCCATCCATCTGAATGATTATAAACCTTTTCAAACAAGTCAGAAGACAAGAGAACGATAGTCTCTTTTAAAAGATAGTCTTTATCTTTATGTTCCCGTCCTTTCCGTTCCCAGTGTTCTTCCCAGGAAATGATTTCATTGAAGATGTTATGAAGAGATTCGATAGTTACGTCATCCTCATTAACGTAAAAGCTTTCCGTTAGTTTAGACCAGACTTGGATTTCAAGTTTCCCTTCTTCTTGCTCACTTACTTTCTCATCAACAGAAACAGTCACTATATGATATTTGTTTCCGTCCTTCGTCTCGATCAGGAATCCATCAGAGTATGAACCTCCGTGAAATTCTAAATTTCCTCCGTTTTGCTGCGCTTTCTCTGCAATTCTTCTTGCTATGATAATGCTGTTATCTGTTGTTGTCATAATGTTACTTCCTCTATTCTCGCCGAGGTGTGGCTTTTTAATGTGTATATTTTACCTGTTATTTGTGGATGAAGTATTCTATTGCAGAACTTACCAGAATATAGTGTGTCTTGGTCTGTTGGCATTGTTCCCAGAAGGGATTGTAGAAGTCCAGCAATAACGTGTTATAAAGGTCTGGGAGTTCACGTTTGATTTTGCGTACAAGCCTTTTATAGCTTGCTTTCCTTGCTCCCTTCATGAGCTGTTTCCACTCATCTAATGTGGTATCGACGCAACAAGTTTCGTAATACATAGTTTCTGTGAATTATGATTATATTTTCCCTTTATTCGGATTTGATTCTCATAGAGGAGGAAGAAGGCTATTTAGCCTTCTTCTTTGATGCCTTTTTCTCCTCCTTTGGAGTTTCCTCCTCTTTTTCAGGAGTCTCGAAGAAGTTGGTGGCTACGAGCACTACGCGGTTGTGCTTACCATCCTTGTCGCTCCATTCTTCAGGTTTGAAGAAACCTTGGATGGTGAGCATGGTTCCTTTGGCAATCTTGTTGAAAGACTCGGCGTTCTCATTCTTGCGCCATGCTTCAATGTTCAGGAAAGCCGATACACGGTTGTTCTCCTCGCCGTTCTTTTCAGTGCGTGCGATAGCTAGCGAAAAACGTGCAACTGAAGCTGTTGCGAACTGACGGATTTCTGCATCCTTACCTACGATTCCAGTCACTGTGTAATTGTTCTCAATCTTTTTCATTTTTTCAGAGTTTTAAGAAGTGAAACATTTATTTTTTACGTTGCAATCCAAGTCAGCAAGGTTAGTATGCGAAGGCAAGGAATTTCCGAATTATTTCACCCTCTGGGCAAGAAAAGTTTTTATTGACTGCAAGCCGGAAAAAAGTTTTTGAAAAAATTCAAGAAATAAGGCATCTGGTACTTGCAGAATACGTCTTGGACTAAATTTGCGACGGAAAAAGTAAGTGTGCCACGCTTCGCCCAGAAAGTCTGTAATGAGGAAGATGGAAAAGAACAAGTTTGTGACGGATAAGACAAGGGGGATGCAGCGTGTTCCAACAGAAGTAGCAATGATTGTTATAAGACGGAGAGGAACAATGCGAGGAGATAGTGTATAGGCATATATTGGGAAACAGCGCAAGGAATAGAGAAACGCCAGTTGCCAGATTAGGGGACGTGTCTTGCCAATAGCTGTGTTAATCTTAGAAGAAAAGAGCGACCAGAGGAGGAACGTAGGCGTAAAGTGGATTACCTGCAAGTCAGAGACTCCTGGAGAGGAAAAGAATAGAGGGAAAAGAAAAAAGTGTATTTAAAGTTAAAAATTTAAACTATAAAAAAAATATAGAATAAAATAAGTGTTGTATTTGATAAAATAATTATCTTTGCAGAAAGAACGTAAAAACTTACATATAAGTATGGAACATCGGTTTATATGGCAAAATCTTGTCCATCAACTTAAAATCCTAAATGAGGGTAGTAGCCTACTCTCTAAGATTTTCAGTAATGGTATTCTTCGTGAAATAACGGTTGAGGACATAACGACTCTGCCAGAATATCAAAGCGGAATTGTTGATGTCCTTATAAATTATGGAGTCCTTTCAGAAGATAACGGTTACATTGCCATCGAGAGTCCACATTTGGAGTATTTTCTCGACAGTCAGGCTGTTAATAGAGTATCGGTTGGAGCTGTACAAGATAGCGTTGATCAACTCTATATTGCTATTCAGAACTATCAGACAGAAAAAGCCGAGAAGAAGAAACTATCCTATTTGCGTGAAGTTCAAAAGGTTCTTAAACATGTGGCTATTCAGTCCACCAATCAGGTTACAAATCTTAAACATCAGATCCGCGAGGTCTATAAGCAGGAGCCTAACCTTGAAAAGAAGATAAAGCTTCTTGAAAAATTTAAGGAACAAGGTGATGCCATCTATGACATTATTGAAAAATGTATATGGATGCTAAAATCTGAATCCATGTTTTTTGATGTGAACTGTGATGATAAGACAAAAAGGTTAAAGGGTGATGTTTCCAACACCATTATAATTTGTCACAATTGGTTGAGCGACATTACTCAAGATGCTTTAGAATACCTTACCCAGTTCCGTGAAATGATTATAACTAATAAGAAGCTTCGAAAACTTAAGGAATTGTATGATCTTAGAGTATTAGAAGGTGAAACCGATATTGTGGAGAGGCTGAAAGCATCGTCACCACTATGGCTCAACAAGCCATCTTTCCAATCATTTAAGGTTTCTGTTAATTCTGTTGTTGGTGACATCCCACCCGAGAAGCTGAAGGTACTCCTTTTATCAAAGGGGCTGTCATCGAAAAAAAGACCTCTTTCTGAACCGTTGAACGAAGAAGACTTAATACCAAAGAAAAAAGAAATGAGGTTTATAAATATTAGTACTATCTGGAACAGATTTAAAGGTTCGTCTAGTGACTTAATGACCTATATTAGTGAACACCATATATCTGAGCATGGAACATGGGATGAAAATCTAACCCTTTTCTGCAAGATAACAGAAGCATATATCAAAGAATGTAGATTCAACGGATATCAAATTCAAAATGGCATTCGCTATCCTCTCGTTTATGCAATTTAATTTAAACTATAAAAAAATATAGAATAAAAATAATGAAACAAAATACACTTTTGAAAAAGGAAATTTGGGAGAGGCTCTCCAAAGGAAAGTTTATTTCTGCTAATTCACAGGAGTATCAGCAACGTCAATTATATAAGAGTCTAGAAGAAAACGAAGAAGAATATAGGTCTTTTTTTGCGGAAATAGGCTATATCCTTGATCATGGCAGGGAATATTATCAGTTTTGCCGTGAAATGACAGCCGAAAACACGGATGCCAGCTTAAACAGTTTGAAGAAGTATTTGGTGTTATGTAACATCTTGAAGGCATGGCGTGAGGACTTTTTTGTGGGTCTTGATTTCCGAAAGACTGCTTTCCTGGAAGCCATCGCAGAAGATCCTGATCTGTTGTCGAAAGTTCGAGAGTTCTCAAAAAAAGAGAACTACAAAGAAATTGTCAACGACATTCTATCTACGTTGCGACAGGACGGCTTTATAGAAAGGATTCCAGATGATGAAACTGAGAAGTATTTCGTGACTTCTGCTTTCAATTACATAGAAGATATTTTCAATAATACAATAATTTATAATGAAGGACTGGACAATGAAACACTTGAATAAAATAATCTTCATCAACTCAGCATCAATGAGGTATGAAGAACTGGAACTTGATGGAAATATTCATTTGAGCGGATTGTCTGGAGCTGGAAAAACCTCGGTAGAGAGGGCTATTTTGTATTTTTTTACCGCAGATCAAAGAAATCTCGGTATTGATACGACCAGCCAGAAATCATTTGTTCAGCACTATTTTGCAAGTAGTGATTCCCATATAGTCTATGAAGTGAAAAAGGATGATGGAGCCTATTGTGTTATTCTTACAAACTATAATAATAGTATTCAGTATGCCTTCGTGGATTCTGCATATAGAAAGGAGTGGATTGTTGACCCTGTGACACGTATGGTTGGCACCTCCTGGAGTGAGATAACAAAGAATATTCCACAACACATTGACCGAGATCTCGTCCTTACGATAAAGGAATACAATGAGATTATTTGGGGCTGTCATCGTGACCACAAATATGCTAGATACACTTTGGCAGAGAGTAAAGGTTACGAAAATCTGTTAAAATCTTTGAGAAACGTATTCCTTAATTCAGGCTTTTCACATGATGCTTTGAAAACTAACATTGTACGTTCAATGCCGGACGGCAGTCCTTCGATAAATCTTATACAACTTCGTAGTCGCCTATTGGACTATCTCAATATTTCAGGTGATTTACGAAAGTGGTATGAAATTCCTCCTAAGGGGAAGAAATCAGTTCAAGAGCAGGCGAAAGAGATAATAGACATCTATTATTCGTATCTGGAGAAGATAAAGATGATTCACCTTACTTTATGCCATCTACAGTATGCTGTCGAATATGAGTCAAGGATATTGCCTGAGTTGAACAAACGCAAGCAGGATAATGCCTCCTTGGTATTTCAGTTCACAGACGAAATAAAGAAAATTCAGCAGACTTTTGACAGTAAAAAGACAGAAACAACTGGTCAGATTGCGATTCTTAAAGAAAAGTTGAAGAAAATTGGCACCCTTAAGGAGAAATATGTCAATATCAACGAAATAATAAACGAAGTTGCTTCTATCCCATCTGTTGGACAGGAGTTGCGTGGCAAGGACGAAGTGCTTCAGAAACTTAAAAATACAAATCTGAGCATCGAAGATAAATATAAATCCATGATACTTAATTTAAAGGAGAGCTACCAAAAGATCGTTGATGAAATCAATAAGACCGAAGAAGAAAGGCGAAGACTCTCTGATGAAAACAAAGCCAATGCTGAAAAAACAAAGGATGCCTCGATAGAAAAGATTGAAACCTTATATATTAATCAATCCAACGCTGTAAATATAAGTCTTAGCAATCTACGAAATGAGCTAATAGAAATTTCCAAGTCGATAGCAAGAGTAGAAGCATCTGTTTTCTATGCACAAGAAATACAAGAAAAGAAAGACGAAATTACCAGACTTGAAAAAGAAATCTCCCATACTTCCGCTGAGATCACTCTTAAAAGAGGGAAGTTCAATACCGTCAAAGAAGAAGGTCTTGCAAAAGAGAAGCAGATTAATGATGAATATGTTGCTTATAAAGAGAAAACCGAAAAGGAAATAGAAGAACTTGATATTCGCCTTCAGGAGATAGAGAGCATTCTTTCCCGTTATAATGACTCTCTGTATTTTTGGCTACAGGAGCAAAAGGACGGCTGGCAGTCAACTATTGGTAAGGTTATTGATGAAAGAATCTTGTATCGCACAGATTTGCACCCTGAACACATTCATAATTCATCAGGTAGTGGACTATATGGAGTTAATCTTTCTGTGGACAGAATTGATGGAAAACCGTTTTCACCAGAGGATTTTGAGAAAGAGCAATCGTCTAAAAAAGCTTGTGTCGAAAAATTACGCAAAGGCATTCGTGAAAAAGCCATCGAGAAAGAAGAATCTTTTAAGAACAATAAAGAATACTATAACAAAAAGCTGTCTTCTATCAAGGAGCAAATAGCCGAGTTGGAATTTTATAATACGACAAGATCCTCAAAAATCAATAGGATTAAAGAGGCTATCCAAGAGCTTTCGGAAAAGGCAAAGTCAGAGAAAGAACGAAAACTTGCTGAATTGCATGAAAAAGAGTCTAAGAAAAATGAAGAAATAAAATCAAAAGTGCAGGAACTTGAACGAATAAAAGGAGAAAAGCAAGATTCCGTTAAGTCTATTCTTGCTGTCTATAATGATTCTGTCAGCAAAATTGCCTATGACCTAAATGAGTTTATTTGTAAATGTGAAAGTGGAAAAGTTGAAGAAAAAGTCAGGTATGATAAAGAAGTTGCTTCTTATGAAGAACAGAAGTTACAGGAACTGGCAGGTAATGGTGTTGATACCAACCGCCTTAGTGTACTATCTAACGAAGTGAAATCCTTACAAAAGAAACTCGATTATTTGAATAATAAGAATATATTCGTAGAGAAATACAAGGACGATAAGAAAGAGTATCTTGACGAGGAACAGAATTATATCTTGGAACAAAAAAGGCTGGAACTTGTTTTAATTAATATTGATAAGGAAAAGGATGAAATAGTTGGTAAGAAACAGTCCGACATGGATGCAGCTAAGGAGATTGTTAATGACTGTGATAGCAAGATAGATAATATTAAAAAAGACCTTGAAGAATATAACAAAAGGAAGAGCATTTATACTGGAGCATTTGTCTTTGACGGGCAAATAGAACCGCAAGAAACAACATCATCCGTAGGAAATCTGATGAACGATTTTCGTGATCTCTCTGAAACGAAGAATCAAAGCCTTTCTGATTTGAAGAGATTAATCAACAAGTTCAAAGGTTATTTTAAGACTAATATTTTAAATCTTCCACAGGAAATGACAATTGACGATGACTACCTCAAATATGCTAAATCTTTGAATGAGATTATAAACCATCGTGTAATTGACGAGTATAGTATCGGACAGAATGGATTATTTATAAAGACCCTGCAGGGTATCAGAATGCAAGTTGATAATCTTCTTCAGAAGAAGGCTGCAGTTGATGGTATTATTTCTGAGCTTGACAGAGCGTTTCGTGAAGCCAATTTACCTTCAGTTATACAGGAGATTAGACTTAGAAGAGCTGATATAAGGGATGAGATGTACGAAAGCTTCCTTTCAATATACCATTTTGTTGAGAATAATGATAGCGTACTTCCAGGTGTTTCTTTATGGGTTTCTCAATCAGAGTATGAGAAGGTAAGAGCAGAAATGCATGAATTGCTTTCAACATTAGTGAATATCTTATACAAGCCTGGCAATGACGATAGGGAAGAATTCACCCTTGAAGATATGTTTTCAATAGAATTTCGGATAACAGAAAACGATCAGACTCACGGATGGTTTTCAAGCATACCGAAAGTAACAGGAAGTACTGGTACCAGCCTCATGATAAAGATGCTTTTAAATATCATGTTAATAAGCATAAGTAAGAAGAAGGCTGTAAAGAAGGAAGAACAATTCTTCCTGCATTGTGTGCTGGATGAGTCAGAAACTCTGCCTCCTAAGTATATAAGAGATATTCTTGATTTTTGTACCGACAAGGGAATATACCTTATTTTAGGTTCCCCGGTTACAATAGATCCTATTTCTTTTAAGAGAAATTATGAGTTATATAAAGATGAGAAGTTCAGAACACGTATTCAGCTGCTCACAGAGAGGCAAGACTTTTAAACTATAAAAAAAATATAGAATAAAACATGAGGTATAGTAAGAAGATTTTAAATGCGCTTCTTCTCTTAGAAAGAGGTGATGTGGTGTATTCAAAAGACCTTGGTAGGCTTTCCGATGAACTTTACCGTCGTGGACATTTCAAGTCATCCTATCGAGGTCGGTATACATATTATCAAGTTAGGGATATTGAAGCATTCAAACATGACCTTGTGACTATTGATGAATCATTCCGTGATCTACCAACATTGTTATCTCTTTTTGATAAAGGGGATGATATGACCCGAGCAGATATGGCTTCTTACACTGGTAATTCTAAAATTAAACGTAAAAGGAGTTTTAATGGATTCCTAGTTAATTCCTATATTTCCATTCCAGCAGGAATAGGCAAGTTTCAAGTTCAGATTGAGCCAATAGAAGGAACATTCACATTTGTCTATGATTGGAAGAATTTCTCAATATCTGAGAATGTAGTAATCATTGGAATAGAGAATAGTGAGAATTACGAGAAGATAAGGGAGCAGAGAAGTATTTTTGAAGATGCCGTAGAGGAATTGACAGGAAATCGTAATACCCCCATTTTATTTGTTTCCAGATATCCCCAAGAAAATTCTTCTTCGGATTTAAGGAATTGGCTGATGAGTATTCCAAACAAGTATATTCATTATGGTGACTTCGATTTAGCTGGAATCAATGTATTTCACTATGAGTTCTATAAATATTTGAAGGAAAGATCTTCTTTTCTAATTCCGAAGAATATTGAAAATCTCACAGCAAAAGGTTCAAGAAAAAGATACGATAGCCAAAAGATATATTGGGATATAACTTCACCTCTCGATGACGTGCAAAATCTTATTGATTTAATCAAGAAATATAAACGTTGCTATGATCAGGAAGGATTGGAAACCCCAAAAAATACCGAACTATGACAGAGCTAATTAAAGAATACAAAGATGGTTTAAAAAAAAGTGAGTATTATGAAGAACCCACTTCCATTCCATTTGCAGAGTTGTTTAGCGACAATAGCATAAAGTCTTTTAAGGTAATAAAAAGTAGTCAAGATGATTCTATGCAAAAAGAAGAATTAGTTACCAGAAAAAAAACTTCTGCACTTATATCTTCTGTTAAAAAAAAGGATCTTTTAGAGCAACATAAGAAGACACAAGCTGAAATGTTGACTCTTCGTCAGATGAAAAAAGAATATCTCTCAAAAAGAAACGTTAGCTTGCCTGATAGGTATATGGTTATGCTTTCTGGCTTAACCACCAAAGCCCAGGAAGTCTTTTGGGTGATATATGATTCTGTTGATAAAATTGACTGTAATGCTATAGCCGACAAATGTCGCTCTAAAGTTGTTACAATCAATTGTGCTATCAAAGAATTGAAAGACAGCGGACTTGTGATTAGAGTAGGCTCCAGAAAAACCGGACATTATGAAATTCTGGATGACGTTCGTTTTTCTACTTCCTCGAAATAAATTACCTGTTCAATTAAAGTGATGTTTTTAAACTATAAAAAAATATAGAATAAATTCAAGAGAGTATTGAAGGTTTTTTCTATGTCTTTATCAAACGATTTCTTTGATTCTGACATTGATAATAAGTCTTCTGGAAAGAAAAATTGAAAGCAGGAAAAGAAATTTCAGGATAATGTTAATATGCTTTCATAAAGCAAGTATAAGCTATCGCTTAATATAGTTTATTATATCTTGCTTCTCTGATTCCTTCATCAAGGTCTCAAAATTTGTGGATGCATGGCTTTCGAGGTTTATAGGCTGTTGTTTCTCTGCTTTCAGACTCTCTATGGCTTTGGAGAAATATTCATAATTAACAAACTCCAGTTTCTTAGGATCAACTTTGACGCTATAGCCGTCACCGTCCTCATACAAACCGAAAGCCGTCATCACAAGGCGAGAGTCTTTATGACTATATTTGAACAGTTCGCCGAGCATGGGGTAGCGACCTCCAGCGGCATCATTGATGACGTTTTGGTCGGCATCCTGCTTGATTCTCGATTCAAGCTCTGCCCACCGACCATTATATAGCATGTCCTCGAATTCCTTCTTGGGAATATGACACACAACGTTTCCTTCCTTGTGAAGATTATTTTCCTCCATTGCTAGGATTGTAGAAAGAGTCTTTTCGTTGTCTCTGGAAATGCCGTATTGTTCTCGGACTGTATTCATTGCTTTGTAGTCTTCTGAATCATGGGTGTCATGAAACTTCGCCCTTGCTTCAGACAATGCCTTGATATATGCTGTATAGTCTATGACTATATTAGTTTTAGCAATGCCTTCACAGTCGTTGTTTTTATCTGCTAAGATGTTTGACCATCCTTTTATTGTATCAATTATTCCTGCCATAAATAACCCCTTTAAAGTACGTTTTACAAAGTTACGATTATAATTTCATATTACAGTGGCTTTAATTTGTTTTTTTATTCGTTTATTGCGTTGCTTTGCTGTTGTGTAGCATAACCATGTAGCTAAACTGTATTTTTGTAGCAAAACCTTTTTTTTTGATGTAGCAATGTAGCAGATACACATAGAAAATCACCCCTATAATACACATATTATGTGTTATATAAGAAGTTTTGTAGCGAAAAATAGCTTCGCTACATCATCTTGAAGATTATAAATAATTGAAATACAAATATTCCTGACTTCGTCATCGTGTCACCCAAAAATCCTCATTGAATAGGAATGCGATTTTCTGATGACATTTCATCAGCATTACTTTGGTGAGAGTTCGCTTGCTTTTTGGTAGGTTGATCTGTATGGTTACAACAGTCTTGGCCATTTCGAGCACCTTGTAGACTTTCAAGGCGACGAAGCATATGCAGACATGCGCCTCTATGCGTCTTTTGGTAAAATGGAACATTGGTCGTATCTCTATTTTGGACTTTGATATGCGGAAAGCCTTCTCCACATGCCACAAGTTGTGGTAGGCAGCATAAATGTCTGCCACGGGCAGGTCTGCGTTCGTGAGGTATCCCTTCAGTCCGTCCCATTGTGCATCTTTCTCCAGCAACCCGTAGTCAATGCAAATCTTGACATCCCCCTCCATGGTGAGGAACTTGTTGTATCCACGCTTGTTGATGTTGCCCTTGGTGAGCTTCCCTGTCCTGTATGCCTTCTCAAGCCTTCTGACACCCTTCTCGCGGTTTTGCTCGTCCTTCCGTGCCCTGTCGCTGCTGTAGCTGACGAGGAGTCGCCTGCCGTATCCCTTGTCGTATTCCGCCATGTGTCCGTCACGCTTGGACTGAGAGAGAATCCATTCCTTTATTTCCTGCGACTCGGTCCTTATCTTGGCTCCTATTATATATTTGTAGCCCAGCGCCTCTAGGTCGGATATGTTGTTGTCATTCATCAAGCCCGAGTCTGCCACTACGATAAAATCTTCCAGGGCATATTTGCACACAAAGTCTTTCACCACAGGAAGCATCGTGTGCCCCTCATACTTGTTGCCCTCATGGATGCAATAGGCAAGCGGATAGCCACCAACACTGACCAGCAGACCGAGAATGATCTGCGGGTTGTGGTTGCGCCCTTCCTTCGAGAACCCCGTCTTGCGGAGGTCGTCCTCCCTGTCTGCCTCAAAATAAAGGGTTGTGACATCATAGAACAGCACACCGATAGTCCCTCCCAGAATCCTCTGGGTGTGACGCACGCTTA
>JAEEGL016056306.1_pt1 | contig 15029 bp, 15 predicted proteins | sample 9134231 | NCBI WGS metagenome assembly JAEEGL01 (sample SAMN16246548, study PRJNA631951) | gut metagenome | biome: gut microbiome; feature: rumen; material: fiber-attached | host: Bos | place: Iran: Karaj | collected 2018-10 | reverse complement strand
AATATCTTATTATCAATTACGTAATTTTGCAAGGTTTCAGGCGATATTGCGCATAAAAAAGCCCCGGATTTATATTTCCGGGGCTTAATAAACTTATATAATTATAATTTATTATTTTGCTGCTTCTTTTGTGAAGAACTTATGTGTAAGCGCTGCAAGCGCTGCACCAGCAAAAGGAGCAAGGATGAAAATCCAAAGTACTTTTATGGGATCTGAATTTCCTGCAAAAAGAGCTACGAGTGCGGGACCGAAACTTCTTGCGGGGTTAACGCTTGTACCTGTAAGTCCGATACCGAAAATGTGAATAAGTACAAGAGAAAGACCGATGATAAGTCCTCCGAATGAACCATGTCCTGCCTTGCTGTCGGTAACACCGAGAATAACAAGTACGAATACATATGTAAGAATAAGTTCAACGATAAGTCCTACAACGATGCTTCCGTTAACACCGCCGAGGCCGTTGGAACCGAATCCGCCGGTTGCATCGGGAATAGCTGCTACTCCGAAGATAAGTGCAAGAATTCCTGCACCGAGGAAAGCACCCATGCACTGTGCAAGTACATAAAGACAGAAATCCTTTGCGCTCATACCCTTGTTGATCAAAACAGCCAAAGATACGGCAGGATTAATGTGACAGCCCGAAACATTGCCTACGCAGTATGCCATGCCGACAATTACAAGACCGAAAGCAAGTGCGGTAAGAAGATATCCTCCCCAGTGTTCGCATCCCGTAATCATTGCTGTTCCGCAACCGAATACTACAAGTACACATGTTCCGATTAATTCAGCAACAAATTTTTTCATACAAATCCTCCTTTGTATATAATAATCCGATGCTTACGCATCAAACCGCCGAAGCGGCATTATACACGTTTTTTGACACAACGTATTAAAGTTCCTCAACAGCCTGAGCTTCTTTTTTCTTAAATTTCTCTTTGATTGAATCAAGGATTTTTTCAGGAAGTGAAAAGACTGTCTCAATAACCAAATCAAGCAGTTTTTCAAAAAGTGAAAAGAATACCCTGGTCAGGATAAAAACAAGAATAAAAGGTGCCGCAGCACTCAAAAGAATAATGGTAAGCGTAATCATATACCCCTCCCGTAATCAGTTGCATCAAACGACACATTCCACACCCCTTTTTGATGTATCACATGTCAAAATTTTATAGAAAAAACAAACATCACAATATGGATTATTATATATCATTTTAGTAAATTAAACAATTAAATTGCCAAGTCTTTAAACAATTTCATTAAAGAGCAAAAACGGTTAATCAGATTCGCCAAGTTTACAGGCTTTATCCTCTGCTAAAAGTTTTCCATCATAATCTATTTCATAATAATGATCGATAAAATCATAAAGGCAGATTCTGTCTTCTTTCATTTCAAAAGCAGGTTCGTCGCCTTCGTATCTGACAAATATATCTCTTGCCGAAAAAATCCATTTAACCTCTAGATTCCTGTCTACTCTGTATATTTCCATTTCCCCGTAAAGGATAAAATCATCTTTATAAGCGTACGCACCAAACATCGTTCCCGTCGGATTGATACGCTTTTCTTCTACTATTTTGACACCTTGCGGATCAAAAATGCATAAGATATCATCAAACATCAGAAAGACATTTTCACCTGCACTAACAGCAAATTCCGACGGCGTGAAATACGGAACCACAAAAGCAACTTTCTTAATATCAACTCCGTCATATATCTCCGCAGCTAAAGTTTTACTAAAAGTTTCATTCTCAACGATAATGACATCATCATAAGGTAAATTATCCACGGAATTCTTATCATAATTCTGCGTCCGGTAAAACGTAATATCAAATTTTCCGACATCAATTTTCTGCATATAATTTCCTCTTGCACCTCTTTAATACTAAGCTACTTTTTAAGTATAACACCAAATGAATAACAACAAAAATATAATAAATGAAAATCTGTCATTCTTGCACATGGTCCTTATAGGTAATAAAAAAATTTCAGCATAATCATCCGCATATATCTTTATTCGTCAAACACCCATATCATAAACATTTCACAAATTCCTCTTCATATTCTGTTTCTTTTATTTTTACTTTGTGATATAATTCTCAAAGATAAACAATTGAAACAAATTCATTAGATAAGGATACAAAATATGGAAACACGCGCAGCCGTGATTGCCATTATCGTTAAGAACAATGAATCTGCTAATGAAATCAACAATCTTCTTCACGAGTATCGTGAATCGATTATCGGAAGAATGGGTATTCCGTACAAGGAAAAAGGCATAAGCATTATAAGCGTTGCCATCGATGCCACACAGGATACCATCAGTTCTCTCGCCGGCAAGATTGGCCGAATCGAAGGCGTTACCGCCAAGACTGTTTATTCACCCGCAGAATAAGTTTTCAATTCATAATTACGAATCAGCTTTCTGACATCAAAACCTCGAAACGAGCTTGCGATGGAAGTGTGCGACATATGTACTGTTTATAGGATATCTCTGCACTCTTTCCATGCGAATGAGTGCTTTTTTATTCGCATCTTTCACGGACTAATTCTGTTCCTGATTCAGGAAGCCATTCACGTAAAACAATTAACGATTCTGGATATCACAAAAAGAAAGTTTAGGAAACACACATGATTAAATTCGCAATTTACGGCAAGGGAGGAATAGGCAAATCCACTCTCTCATCCAACTTAAGTGCCGCTTTGGCAAAAAGAGGCTTAACAGTTATGCAGATTGGATGCGATCCCAAAGCCGATTCCACTTCACTTCTCTGCCCGAAGGAAAAAATAACATCCGTTCTCGACCTGGTTCGTTCTTCCAAGCCCTTCACACTTGAAGACATGGTAAAAGAAAGCGAATCCGGTGTTCTTTGCGTTGAAGCAGGCGGTCCCGTTCCGGGCCTCGGATGTGCAGGCAGAGGAATCATAAATGCACTTGAATCTCTTGAAAATAAAGGTGCTTACGAAGTATACAAACCCGACGTTGTTATCTACGACGTTCTCGGAGACGTAGTATGCGGCGGTTTCACGATGCCCATGAGAAAAGGCTTCGCAGATAAAGTTTACATCGTAACATCCGGCGAAAAAATGTCTGTTTACGCAGCCGCAAACATTGCAATGGCTATCGAGAATTTCAAGAAAAGAGACTACGCCAAACTCGGCGGAATAATACTTAACTGCAGAGGCGTCGAAAACGAGGAAGAAAACGTTGCCGTTCTCGCAAAAGACTTCAACACTTCGGTACTCGCAAAAATCGAAAGAAGTCCTCTCTTCGCGCAGGCTGAAGCACAGGGAAAAACAATCGTCGATCTGTTCCCCGAAAGCGATATCTGCAAAACACTTTTAGGTCTTGCCGATACGATTACCGCAGATTTTAAGTAAAAAAGTATTAAGTATGCTGATAACTGTCTTGCAGATTATTTCCTGAAAAAAATCAGTTAACACTTTAGATTCACAGCGAATTTCATCTATTCAATTTAAGGATAAATATGTTAAAAAATCTCAATGAAAACATAAACAGAATACCCGAAGGAATTGCAATCGGCGAAATCGATTACAGCAATCCCTTCCACGACGGCCTTCACTACAACCCTCCCGCAAGAGGCGTTTGGAACATCGTTCACACCGGAATGCTTATTCCCGAAGCGCATCAGATTTACGTGTGCGCGCAGGGGTGTCTTCGCGGCGTAATCCTCACCGCAGCGGAAATGAATCGCATGGAAAACATGTCCTGGGTTGCACTCCGCGAAAAAGACATGTGGAACGGCGAAATGGAATCAAGAGTTGTCGAAGGCTGTTCGCACATCGTTGACGAAATGAAAGAACATCCGAAAAGCATCCTCGTTTATTTAAGCTGCATGCATCTTTTCGAAGGCTGCGATTTCAAAGTCATCGCCAAAGAACTCGAGGAAAGATACCCCGACATCGACTGGGTCGACTGCTACATGACACCCACAATGCGTAAGACTTTCGAGCCCGCAGTAATGATGAAAAAAAGTCTCTATTCGCCCGTTAAAAAACTTCCGAAAAACGACAAACTCATCGGCCTCATCGGGTGCGACCGCGCAACAGACAAAACTTCGGAACTTTACACGATTATAAAAGAAACCGGCTATAAAATGTGGGAAATCACCGAGTGCAAAACTTACGAAGATTACCTCTCACTCGGCAGCGCTTCTCTTTTAATCTCGTATCTCCCCGTAGTCGGATATGCCGCAAAAGACCTTACAACCAGACTTGAAATACAGCACATGGGCATCGACTTAAGTTACGACGACGAGGAAATAAAAGAAAACCTCTCTGCTTTCGCAAAAGAATTAAACTTCGACGAGAACAGACTAAATGAAATTATAAAAGAAAAAAAATCAGAAGCCGACGAAGCAATGAAGAAAGCTTTGGATGTTGTAAAAGAAACACCTATTGCAATCGACGCTTCAGCAACACCGAGAGCATTCGGTCTCGCTCTTCTTCTTTGCAAATACGGTTTCAACGTAAAAAGAATTTATTCGGATGCATTTAATCCAAAAGATAAAAAAGCTTTCGATGAGTTATGTAAACTAAAATCCGACATTGAAGTTTTCCCTACAATGGCTCCCGATATGCTTTTTGCAACAGACGAAACATCTGAAAAAGAAGTCAGATACCTTTGCATCGGACAGTCAAGCGCTTACTTCTGTCAGTCCGACAGATTCGTAAATATTGTTGAAGGCGGCGGAATGTACGGCTTCGACGGAATAAGACACATGGCCGAAATGATGACTGATGCATACCTTTACGCAAAGGACCTCAAGCAGACCATATCATACAAAGGATTGGAGTGTGAAAGCTGTCTATGAATCAAACCGCAAGAATAATTTCAATTTATGCCGCTGATACATCAGGCTTCTGCTCTGCCCTTTACGAATACGGCGGAATGGTTGTCATCCACGATGCATCCGGCTGCAATTCAACATACACGACTCACGACGAGCCCAGATGGTACGATAAAAAATGCATGATGTTCATTTCCGGTCTCACCGAAAAAGATGCAGTCATGGGAAACGACGACAAGCTGATCGACGACCTAATCATCGCCGCAGAAAAACTTAAACCTGAATTCATCGCACTCTGTGCATCTCCTCTTCCCGCAATGATCGGAACAGACCTTGACGCAATTGCTTACGCAGTCGAGCAGGAAACAGGAATCCCTTCATTCCATGTCAAAACAAATGGAATGCAGTCCTATATCACAGGCGCCGGAAACGCGTTTGTCGAACTCGCAAAAAGATTCATCGATGATGAACAAAATGCTGATAAAGAAAATGCTTTCAATTCAGACTCAGACATTTCCGGATTAGCAGAATCCGCTGATACAAATGACATATCAAAAAATAATCAAACAGATTCTGATACAAAAATAAAAGTCAACATCATCGGCATTACGCCTCTTGATTTTCCTAAAAAAGAAAACTGTGAAAGCCTTAAGAAATTCATCGAAGATTCAGGCTTCACATTAAACGCCTGCATAGGTGTAGACACATCTCTTTTGGAAATCAAAAGACTTCCCGATGCTGATGTAAACCTTACGGTTTCTTCATCAGGAAAACCGCTCTGCGAATACCTTTATGAGAATTACGACATTCCTTTTGTAAAAGGTGTTCCTTACGGTATCGGTTTCGCTGAAAAGATAAAAGACTTTTTAAAAGAGTCAGCAAAAGAAAAAAGAAACATAGATGCTACATCTGATTTCAGAAAAGAAGGCAAAGTTGCAATCCTCGGAGAAAGCGTACTTTCCGCTTCTCTCGCATCTGCATTTTTCATCGATAACGGAATAAATGCATGCGTAATCGAAACAGTCGGCGACGGCGATTTCGATATACTTAAACATTATGATTTCAGATGTGAAGATGAAGCATACCTTGAAGAATTGCTTAACGATTTCGATGTGATTATAGGCGATCCGCTTTTCAAGCCCATATGTCACAACAAACGCTTTGTATCGCTTCCTCATGAAGCATTTTCGGGAAGATGTTTTACTAAAAACGCACCTGATATCATTTACTCTTCGCTGGATGCTATAGAGCAGTTAAATGAGTAATATATATTATTTCAACTACATAACTTAATGAAATGAAATAAAGATAACTCATTTTAAATATTAGTAATCAAATGAATAAAAACACATTCAAAAGATTTACAAATTTTCATAAAAATGATTCTACCCGAATCATAAAAACGGAGAACACACATGATTAAAATCGCAGTTTACGGAAAAGGCGGCATCGGCAAATCAACCGTCACTTCCAATTTATCCGCCGCACTGGCGTACCTCGGCAAAAAAGTTATACAGATAGGTTGCGATCCCAAAGCCGATTCAACAGCCAATCTCCTCTCGGGAAATCCCGTTTTCCCCGTCATGAATTACATGCGTGATTATGACAAGGAACCCGAATCACTCGAGGAAATTTCGAAGGTCGGATACGGCGGAGTTTTATGTATCGAAACTGGCGGACCGACACCCGGACTCGGTTGTGCGGGACGTGGAATTATAACAACTTTTTCTTTACTTGAAGAACTCTCTCTTTTTGAAAAATTCAAACCCGATGCAGTTCTTTACGATGTACTCGGAGACGTAGTTTGCGGCGGTTTCGCAGCACCCATTCGAGAAGGTCTCGCAAGCAAAGTTCTCATCGTAACATCAGGTGAAAAAATGGCGCTTTACGCAGCAGGCAATATCAACAGCGCCGTTGAAAATTTCAAGGAAAGAAGTTATGCAAATGTTCGCGGTATCGTTTTTAACAGAAGAAATGTTTTAAACGAAGAAGAAAAAGTCCGTGAATTTGCCGCTTCAAGAAACCTTCCGATTATCGCAGACATTCCCAGAAGCGATGACATCATCCGTTTCGAAGATGAAGGTAAAACGGTAATCGAAGGCGATCCTACCATGGAAGTAAGTCAGAGATTTTTGGATCTTGCAAGACTTCTTATCGAAGAAGACGAAAGAGAGAACAGTTAATGGAAAATGCTTTTTACAAAACAGCGGCCGACATCGTTCGCGAGGGCTACGACAAACTCCCCGACGAACTGGTATCGTCCAAACATTTAATATACAGCTCTCCCGCCACTCTTTCTTTTAACTCACCCGGAGCAAAAGGCTTCGGAGTCAAAAGAGCCGGACTTGCGGTACCCGAATCGGTAATGCTTCTGGTTTCCCCGGGTTGTTGCGGAAGAAACACATCGCTTTTCAGAAGCTCACCCGAATACAAGGAACGCTTCTTTTTCCAGCTTCTCGATGACACGGACATCGTCACCGGAAGGCATCTGATGAAGATAAACGACGCTGTCAAAGAAATGCTCGAAGCACTCGACAAAAGACCTTCGGCAATCATGATTTGTATCACGTGCGTCGACGCGCTTCTCGGAACAGATATGGAAAGAATCTGCAGGAAAGTTACCGAAACACATTCGATTCCCTGCGTGGCATGTTACATGTATGCACTGACCAGAGAAAAACGTCTCTCTCCCATGGCACATGTAAGAACTTCCGTGTACTCGCTTCTTGAAAAACAAAAAAGAGAAAACAGGGATATGAACATCCTCGGATTCTTCACATCCTTAAACGACAACAGCGAAATTTACACTCTTTTAAAAGATGCAGGAATTAAAAACGTAAGAGAACTCGCAAGATGCCAAACCTTCGACGAATACAAAGAACTTTCAAAAGCAAACTTCAACCTTGTATTAAACCCCGAAGCAAGGCACGCAGCACTCGATATGCAAAAGAGACTTTCGATACCTTTTATCGAAATGTTAAGGCTTTACCAGCCGGATAAAATTCACAATCAGTATCGTCTTTTAAAAGATGCAATCGGCGCTTCATTCGACGATACGCCCTACTACGAAGAGACAAAAAAGATCATCAGTGATTTTAAAGAAAAGCATGGAAAATTAAATTTCGCAGTCGGTGAAATCTTAAACGGCGATGCAATAGAAATCGCATTGATGCTTGTAAAAGAAGGCTTTAATGTTAAATGCGTTTTCGCCACAATCGGCGAACTTAATTACAGTTTCTTAAAGAAACTCGCAGAGCTTTCACCCGACACGAAAATCTATTCCAATCTCTCACCGACGATGCTCAATTACGAAAAAGACGATGTCGACTGTTACATCGGTTCGGACTGCCTCTACTACTTCTCCGATAAACCCGGAATTGAATGGTGTGAGGACAGCGAGCCTTTCGGTTACAGAGGCGTAAACGATTTGTTCAATGCACTCGATGAAGCATTAAGTCGCAAATAAAACGAGGTAAAAATGAAAAAGTTTTTAAAATATCTTTCTCCCTTCGCCCCCGATCAGTCAGGCGCATGCGGAGTGTTTTATGAATTCGGCGGTCTCATCGTAATCTGCGATGCGGGCGGATGCGCAGGAAACATATGCGGTTTCGACGAACCCAGATGGTTTGACAAAAAAAGTTCCGTTTTCAGCGCAGGCCTTCGCGACATGGACGCGATTATGGGACGAGATGACAAATTAATAGAAAAGCTTTCAAAAGCATACGAACAGTTAGGCGGCAATTTCGCACTTATCGTTTCAACACCCGTTCCCGCCGTTATTGCTACGGACATGAAATCTCTCGAGAGAATGGGTGAAAATAAACTCGGAATTCCCTGCATCGCACTCGACTGCACGGGAACTCATTACTACGATAATGGGGAAGAAAAAGCATGGCTTCGTCTCTTCGAAACTTTCGCAAAAGACGACCTTCCCAAAGTCAAAGGAAAAATCGGTATCCTCGGTGCAACTCCGATGGAAACAGGCTACAGAAATGCCGATTCTCTCAAAGCACTTTTGTCAAAAAAAGGTTATGAAAACACAGTACTCTTTTCAATGGGAACAACACTCGATGATGTAAGAAAAGCATCCGAGTGCGAAAAGAATATCGTGGTATCCGTTTCGGCATTAAAGGCTGCAATATACCTCGAAGAAAAATTCGGTATCCCCTACGAAATCTGCTACCCTTTCATACCCGAAGAAATAAAGGATAATATAACAGGCGTAAAATCAGAAAACACACTTATCATCCGCTCGCAGATCGCAGCGAATGAAGTTAGAAAAATGATAAACGATCCTGATGCCGACTGCTTCACATTTTTCGGTTTTGAAAAAACACTTTCATCTTCGAATGACAAAGAATTAAAAGGCGAGGATGATCTCATCGAACTTTTAAAAGAGAAAAAATACGACTGTATAATAGCGGATTCGGAAATAGAAGAACTCGCACGCGATGCGGGATTTGAAGGCGAGTTCATTGATTATCCCGAGTTTTCGATATCCGGCCGCGGTTTCGATTTCACACAGTTTATTTAAACAGCGGACAATTTTGAACACTTGTGTTATTCGCATATATGGGATTGGCCAAGGCTTTGGATTTGATTTTACACAGTTTATTTAACCGGAGGACAATTTTGAATACTTGCGTTATTCGCGTATACGGAATCGTTCAGGGTGTCGGTTTTCGTCCTTTTGTAAGCAGAACCTGTCTTGAAAACAACATAAAAGGCAGCGTTTCGAACAAAGGCTCCTATGTGGAAATTCACGCACAGGGCGAAAACATTGAAGCTCTTTTTGATGCATTAAACCACCATGCACCCGAACGTTCGATAATACTCGAGATCATAAATAAATATGTTGACGAACCTCCTTACGAGGATTTTTCCATCATAGAAAGCGAAAAGGATGAGGGCGAGATTTTTGTTTCACCCGACATCGCTATCTGCGATAAATGCAAAGAGGAACTTTTTGACAAAAATAACAGAAGGTACCTGCATCCTTTCATCAACTGCACTAATTGCGGACCGAGACTCACAATCCTCGATTCAATGCCATACGACAGAGAAAGAACCAGTATGGCTGAATTTAAGATGTGTCCCGAGTGCCATTCGGAATACACCTCACCTTCATCGAGACGGTATGATGCACAGCCCGTATGCTGCAACGACTGCGGTCCGGAAGTTTATATCGTAAACGGTCCCGAAAAAGGCTCTGCAGCAATTACCGCAGCAAGAAAAGCAATCATCGACGGAAAAATCGTAGCTGTAAAAGGTATCGGCGGTTTTCACCTTGCATGCGATGCAACAAACGAAGAAGCTGTTAAAAGACTTCGTACTTTAAAAACACGTCCGATGAAACCTTTCGCCGTCATGATGAAAGATCTCGATACGGTAAAAAAATACTGCGTATTAACACCCGAAAAAGAAGAACTTTTAACTGGTCCTCAAAAGCCCATAATCCTTATGGAGAATAAGTTTGCAGACTGTGAGGATTCACCACTTGCACCTTCTCTTGCACCCGGAAATCCAACACTCGGAGTCATGCTTCCTTACGCACCGATTCAGCTTCTTTTATTCGACTATAAAGACGAATATAAAATGCCCGACGTACTGGGCATGACTTCCGCAAATGCATCGGGCGCACCGATTTGCAGAACCGATGAAGATGCATTAAACGAGATATCTTCTTTCACGGATTTAATACTTTCGAATAACAGAACGATCAGACTCAGGTGCGATGATTCCGTAACGGATTTCTTCGAAGACAAACCTTACATGATAAGACGCTCAAGAGGTTTCGCACCCATGCCTGTCATGCTTTCAAAAAAGGTTAAAGGCTGCGTCCTCGGTATCGGCGGCGAATTAAAGAATTCATTCTGCATTGCAAAAGATTCGCTTTTATATCCGTCAGCTTATATCGGCGACATGGAAGATTTGCGAAGCGTCGAAGCACTTAATGCATCGGTTGAAAGAATGGAAACTCTGCTTGAATGCAATCCATCTTTAGTTGTCTGTGACATGCATCCTTTGTATCACACAACAGAAGTTGCGGAGTCGCTCTCCCTTCCTGTTATAAAGATTCAGCATCACTATGCGCATATATTGTCATGCATGGCTGAAAACAATTATTTCGACGAAGTAATCGGCGTATCTTTTGACGGTACGGGATACGGAACCGACGGAAGCATCTGGGGCGGCGAAATCCTTAAATGCAATCCGTACGATTTCGAAAGATTAACTTCGGTTACACCTTTCATCCAGTCAGGCGGCGATGCGTCATCAAAAGAAGGCTGGAGAATCGCGGCAAGCATTTTAAGAGACAATTCAGATAACGGAAAAGATCTTTCCGAAAAACTCGGACTCTGTTCTTCTATCGAATACGACATGCTTTCGCAAATGGCAAAGAGCAATATAAACAGCGTCAAATCTACCAGCGCAGGACGTATTTTCGATGCCGCAAGCGCAATTCTCGGAATACGCCGCTCTTCCACTTTCGAAGCAGAAGCCTCAACTTCGATTATGTTTGAAGCGATGAAATATTTTAAGGGAACGTCATTTTCAAGGATGGAAACAAACGAACTATTCTACGATTTCAATCTTTTCAAAGACGGCTGCCTTAATACAAACGAACTTCTTGTAAGACTGGCAAATTATTATTTAAGCGGTCTTGATAAAGGCATGCTTTCATATGCATTCCACGATGTTTTATCTTTGATGATTGCAACGGAATGCGTGCTCGCAAGCGAAAGCAATAACATTCACACGGTAGCTTTTAGCGGCGGAGTTTTTCAGAATACTCTTTTGCTTGAACTTACCAAAAACAAATTAAAGCACTTTGAACTTGATGTTTTGCATCACTCTCTCATCGCACCCAACGACCAGGGAATTGCTCTCGGTCAGGCGATGTACGGCCTGATGCAGTTAAACAGATAAAAGAAATTCAAATACTGCTAAAAAAGCTACATCATAATCAAACTAAGTTACAAATTAAAAATATATAAAAACACTGCAACATAATCAAACTAAGTTGCAAATAAAAAATATATAAAAACACTGCAACAAAATCAAACTGGATTGCCTGATAAATTCATCAGAAAATGTTTGATCTAATGCTGCAAAAATACATAACAAATAAAACAAAAAATCAGGAGGAAACAAAAATGTGTGTTGGTTTACCCGCAAGAGTTGTAAGCGTTAACGAAGGTACTGCCATCATCGACGCCAACGGCGCCAAAAGAGACGTAAGAGCCGATCTTTTGGAAGACCTTGAGCCCGGCGATTATGTAATGGTTCACGCCGGTGTTGCCATTGCAAAGATCGATTCCGATGATGAATCCGAAGGAAGCGAAATCATGAGTTTAATATCATAATACAAAAAGGAAAAATAACATGAATGAAGTAATTCAACAAGCGAAAGACATTATCACGGGTTACGACGGACCCAAAATACGGATAATGGAAGTATGCGGAACACATACCCACGAAATCTTCCGTCTCGGAATAAGAAGCCTTCTTCCCGAAAGCATCGACCTTATATCAGGTCCCGGCTGCCCCGTTTGCGTAACACCGATTGGTTACATTGATGAAGCAGTTTACCTCGCACTTGAAAAGAACTGCCTTATCACAACATTCGGCGACCTTATCAAAGTTCCCGGTTCCGAAATGAGCCTTGCCGGAGCAAGAGCAAAAGGCGGAAACATCCGTCCCGTTTACTCTCCCGACGATGCCGTGGAAATCGCAAAAGAGAATCCCGATACACAGGTTGTATTCCTCGCAGTAGGATTCGAAACAACAACTCCCGCCGCATGCCTCGCAGTTAAAAAGGCCAAAGAACTCAACCTTAAGAATTTCTCAATTTTAACAGCAAACAAATCAATGCCCAACGCATATCAGAAACTTAAAGGAAGCGCTGATGCTTTCATTTATCCCGGTCACGTAAATGCAATCACGGGCAACAAAGTCTGCATGCAGTTAAAGGATCAGGGTGTTTCCGGTGTAGTTGCAGGCTTTACCGCAACCGAGCTTATGACCGCTCTTGCAGTTACAATTGAAATGCTCAAAAAAGGCGAGCCCTTCTTCGTAAACTGTTATCCCAGAGTCGTTCGTGACGAAGGAAGTCCCGTAGCAATCAAACTTATGGATGAAGTTATGGAACTTTGCGATACTGAATGGAGAGGCTTAGGAATCATAGAAAAATCCGGTATGGAATTAAGACCTGAATACTCAGACTTTAACGCACGTATTAAATATTCCATCCCCGATATCAAAGGCAAACCAAATCCCGCATGTCGTTGCGGCGAAGTTTTACAGGGTCACTGCAAACCTTCGGACTGCCCGATGTTCGCAAAAGCCTGCACTCCCACTCACGCAGTCGGAGCATGTATGGTTTCGGACGAAGGCGCATGCTCGGCATATTATCAGTATGGAAGAAGTTTTTAGTATATACCCGAGAAAGGAGAAATAAAGAGGTTTTATGTAAACCTGTCGAAAATATAGATTTATTAAATTATAAAATAATTAGATTCGAAGAGACAGTAAAAAAAGATTTATGTAAACCTCTTGAAATGTAAAAATATGGAACAGTATATTACTCTCGCACACGGTTCTGGAAGTATTCAGACAAATGAACTTATCAATCAGATTTTCAAATCAAATTTCGACAATCCTTTTCTTACTGCAGACGATGCTGCGGTATTAACTGCAGACGCAGGCAAAATAGCAATGTCAACCGACGGTTTCATTGTATCGCCTTACGAATTCCCCGGCGGAAACATCGGTAAGCTCGCAATATGCGGTACAGTCAATGACATCGCATGCATGGGCGCTAAACCCAAATACCTGACATGCTCATATATAATCGAAGAAGGCTTCCCTGTTGAAGAACTCAAAAAAATAGCTGCTTCAATGGGTGAAACAGCCAGAAAAGCCGGTGTTCAGATCGTAGCCGGAGATACCAAGGTTGCAGGTAAAGGTCAGGTAGATAAAATCTTCATCACAACAACAGGCGTCGGCAATATCATTGAAGGCGTAAATACTTCCGGAGCTTTTGCAAAACCCGGCGATAAAATCATAGTATCCGGCGACATTGGAAGACATGGCTGCACCATCCTTCTCGCAAGAAATGAATTCAATATAGATGCGGATATAACAAGCGACTGCGCACCTCTCTGGACTAACATAGAAACAGTTCTTAACGAGACAAAGAACATTCATGTAATCAGAGACGCTACTCGTGGCGGTGTCGGTACAGTCCTTTACGAAATAGCTCATCAGAGCGATGTAGGCATTTCACTCGAAAGCGATAAGATACCCGTTAATCCCGGAGTACGCGGTGTATGCGGTATGCTTGGTCTTGAGCCTTTGTATCTCGCATGCGAAGGAAGACTCGTATTCTTCGTTCCCGCTGAAGATGCAGACAAAGTATTAAACGCATTAAGATCATGCGAAAACTCAGAAAACGCCGCAATCATCGGTGAAGTTACTGAAGAAAACAAAGGAAAAGTTATCCTCAATACCGCAGTCGGAGCCAAGACACTTCTCTCCCGTCCCAGCGGCGAACTTCTTCCGAGAATCTGTTAAAATCCTTATTTTCTTATTCTTTTTTATCAAAAAAATGGAAAGGGTATGATTTCATACTCTTTCCATTCTTTCATTATCTCTTTGAGAACTTTTTAGTTGCTGAAACCCGCATAAACCCAGCATTCTTAAAAATCTTTGCTTATTACCTGTTTCTTACCGAGGGCTGCCCAGGGCCCTCGTAGGCAACGGGACTTCTATCCATCAACTAATGTTATCACTCACCCCAAAAATCTATGCCATCCTGAGTTCTGAGATCTATACGAAACATTCTCCACATGAAATCTTCCCGTTCATTATATATGTCTGTTACATAAATCGTATTTTTCTCAATTCTATAAAATGCATAGTTTTGCTCTACATGCAGAAATCTATACGGAGTAGGTATCCCCAGCACAGCCTCAACAGACGGACCCTTCTCGGGATTATTCTGCAAATCGCGGACTTCCCCCATTATCTTGGATACGATTTTGGCCGCAACCGGTTTGCCATAGTTAGCGGAAATCTGTTTATTTAGCTCTCTGAGCTTATCACTGGCGTCCGGAGAATACTTTATTCTATACTTCAAGCGTTAATTACCCCCAACTCTTTTTCAAGATCGTCGGCATCTATCCATCCCTCTTTTTCAGCTCTTTCCTCGGCTTTTTGCAGTTT
>JAEEGL015783351.1_pt1 | contig 15029 bp, 4 predicted proteins | sample 9134231 | NCBI WGS metagenome assembly JAEEGL01 (sample SAMN16246548, study PRJNA631951) | gut metagenome | biome: gut microbiome; feature: rumen; material: fiber-attached | host: Bos | place: Iran: Karaj | collected 2018-10 | reverse complement strand
TGCTGCAACACGGCTTCTATTTCCTTCAAATGGTGGCGGTTGCCGTCGAAGTCCGACTCTACAAACATGATGCTCAGGTCGCCGAACTTTGGGTAGCGTTGCACATACACGGCAAGGTCTATCTCGTTCATCTCGGCACTGATGAACAAGATACGTGTTCCTACCGCTTGGCGTTCAATATTGGCTATTAGGTCAAGGATGATGGTGGTCTTGCCCACGCCTGGGTCACCAATGACCATGTAGTTTACTCCCTTCGGCAACCCTTGATAACTGCACAGCAAGTTGTCGAGAACCGTTCCTGAACGATAGTTCACAAACAGCCCCGGGTCAAACCGCACATCCCGCATTTTTACAATCTCGCTCATTTCGCTCGCTATTTTTTGAGCAAAATTAAAATGGAGCTATGCCGTTTTGAGGCAGAGGTTTGCTATGGTGTGCTTTTCTTGGCAAATAAAGTGTTTTTGGGGGCGAGTCTGACCTATTGGACCACCGGACAAGACTGCGAAGCGCAGAAGACCAACCTAGTCGTGTTCCGTTCATACAAAGTCTATGCAGGAACATTCATGCTCCCCCTCAGCATGTAATGGGGTATTACCTATGCAAGTAGCTGGGGGTGTGATAGAACATGACATATAAGCGTTCGAAAATAGCCAACACAAACTGGTTATTTTTAAACGCTTATTAAAAGCTCAAAACACACAAAGTTACTGATACTTCGTGCTTATACACGAACACACATGTTTATCTGGGAAGGTTTTGTCTCTCAACTTCAAGAAATGCTTCTTCTATCTCTAAAGCAATCTCTGAAGCAAAAGTACCATAACGCATAACAACTAAAGTCTGAGGCTTCTCCCAGAATCCTTTCTCTTCCTCAAAATAATCCCATCCTAAAGGATATTCTTTAAGACCATGTTTAGACCATGCTTCTATCCAATTTACCCCATCAATAGTTTTTTCTCCAGCATAGTAAAGACCACGCCACCACTGATTGTTGCTACTATATCTCTCAATGGCAAAACGCCACGAAGGAAACTGTGAATTCGTTATAGAAAAACAATCTTTGCCATCACCATATGAGAAGGCATATCCTGAAAGACTATCTATTCTACTTTGTAAATCTTTAATAAACTCAACTTTTATTTTGTTTACGAAATCGTTCTGCAAACTCAATATGTTGATAGTAGTCTCAAAATTACCTTCACTTGAAAGGATATCAAGTATTTCCTTGTTGTCCATAATATCCATAGTTAAATTGTTCAATAAAGATTTGTATTGTTTGATGATAAATTTAACATCATTGTTATTAGATTTCTCTTCTGCTGGACCAAGCCAACTCTCAACAAGATTTATATGACCTACAGAATATGCGGGTATAATCACAAGTCTTTCATCAATATAATTCCTAGATTCTTCATCCCACAGAGACGAATCAGGTTTTTTTTGAGAATCTAAAGGGAGATAAACAAATGCATCAATTACAAGACCTCTTTTCTTTGTCAAATCACGGTAGTACTTAGGGAGCTGTTGATAAGTATCGGGAGCATTATTCAGTTTATTCTCAATAACGATACAATTTTTTTCTCCTTTAATGAGAATATCAATTCGTCCTGTAAGCGACCCATCGTTTGTATAGAACTCCTTGACCACACTGCAATTTTTGTAGTTCTTCTTTTCTATTCTATAAGTTGAAACTGTATTTGCATTGTTGATCATATCAATAAACAGATCGATGTACAAATTACCTTCGCCATGCCTCTCTTTAGGAGATAGCAATGCAGCTATAATATCGCTATGAAATGTCTCACGATAATAGTAATCTGAAATTAGATAGAAAACATTGAAACCTGTCGCCATCCTCTTTTCTCTATATTCCTCATACTTTTTTAAAGGAACTTCCAATTCCTTGAAAAGACGTTCTAGTTTTTCAATAATCAATTTACTCATAGTGTTTTTATCATAATTGTTTCTTATCTGCAAATGTAGTTAAATATTTTGAATCTACCAAATACATTTGGCTGGGAATCAGGGGAAAAATGAAATTTGGATCCTTGAGGCGGTGAAAAACCCTATAGAGTTTCTAGGAAGTTGCTCTGCCCTCCTTATTGTCAGTTTGGTGCGGATGTGCATGGGGTGCTTCCTTGCTTAGCCTCTCCCTCAGGAGGGACGGAGGGGGGCTTCGTGGTTGAGAGGGCACCATAGCGCTCGCACATGGCTTGGGCTGTGGCGACGAGTTGGTTGCGGAGCCAGTCGGGGGCAAGCACTTCGACATCAGAACCCATGGCTAGCAGGGCTTGACAAAAGTCGTATTCGGGCCTGAGGTACAAGGTGAAGTCAGAATAGTCTTCGGTGGATGCGACCTCCTCTTGCGAAGAGTGCAGGCGTAGCGAGCGTATGTAGTTGACCTGGAAACCATAGACACGCAGTTTGACGAACTGCGGCTCTTCGTAGCCACGGACAGTGCCGTAGCATTCCTTGAAATAATCCGCCACATTGAAGTCCGACGGCAGCTCAAAGCGCTGGTCAGCCACTGTCTCGATGGACTTGAAGCGGTCCAAGGCATAGATGCGTATTTGGTCTATTGACGGACTGTATCCCACCAAGTACCACCGCTGTTTGAACATCCTTACTGCATAAGGCTGCACAGGGAACGGACCTGTGACAGGTCTACCGAAGCCCTGATAGGTGATGTTCACCGGGTGGTTTTCTTTCATGGCAGCAAGGATGACGGTGAGGAACTCCCGTCCCTCGGGCACCTCCTCGAGCATGATGCGGTCTTTGAGCATCTTGTTGTTAACCAACAAGTCGCTCACCGCCAAGGTGTCGATAATCCAGCTGCGCAAGTTGCCACGCTTGAGGTCGTCTGCGTTCTCAATGTAGTAGTGGTAGCCCCCAACGTGTCGGCAGGCGATGATGATGCCGAAAATGTCGGCGATGTTGTCGCGCCACTTGTGGAAGGTGCGGAGCTCTAGGTCGCGTTTGTCGGGGTCGGCATTGCTTGACATCTCCTCATCAATCCAACGCTGGTTGATTTCCTTGAAAGTAATCATTCCAGCGCGGTGGATGGTGTCGATGAGCCACACATATTTGCGAATAATGTTTTGGGACACTGCTTTTCAATTAAGAATTAAAAATTTAGAATTAAGAATAATGCATTATGCATTGTTCAAAGGACAAAGGTAGTATAAAGATATGAATTATTGGGGCATAAGTTTGAGATTTTTTGAAAAAAACAACCAACCGGCCGCTTGAGGATTCTCAGGCGGCCGGTTCAGTGTAGGTCTGTCAGCAACTAGAAGGCGTTGGGCGAGTGGAACACCCGCTGCACCTTTCTTACGCCTTGGCTACTCGTCACCTCAATCAAGTATACACTGTAGGGATAACCAGACAGATTGACGGTCGCGTGGCTGATGTCGTCATACTTCGTAGCCTCCAGGCAACGTCCCGTCGTATCAAAGAGGCGGACTGCTTGGATGCCCGCGTCGCACCGCACATTCACCACGTCGGGCGTGATGGTGGGCGACACCACGATATTGGCGCCCGTCGCATTGATGTCTTCAATGCCGCTAGCATCCAGGTTGATGTCGTAAGGCTCCTCCAGTGAACCTCGCACGACATCGGTCAGGAATGTCAACTTCGAATCAACGATACGGTCTGTGCCGTTAATCATCGTGTGCAGCTCTACCGACTTGCCTTGCTCGTTGGCGTTGCCGGCGATTGTGAGGAAGTACAACCCGTTGATGGCGTAGGTTGCGCCGCGGCACTCACCGTCAATCATGGCGGCCAGCGGCTCGGTGACGTACGGCAGGTCATCCTTGTGCATATATGCGATGAGGTTCATGTTGTCGCTGAAGCGGTGATGGTCGACCGGCGTGTAGGGCATGTCGTTGCGCTCGGCTCGACGGACGGGTGCCGACTGGCGACCTTCAATATCGGGATATCTGAACTCCTTGTCTTCCTGGTCGTTGCTATAGTAGTAATAACCTTCGCCAGGAAGCAAGGCATCGAGTGTTCCCTCCCACTGGAAGCCGTTGTAGATAGCCACATCCTTCTTGCTCTTCACCACGTCTCCGCTCACCGGGTTCAGGTCGGCGAACGCCTCTCCCAGCGTCAGGTTGTAGATGGACAGAGGCCCAATCCAGTTCCAGCCCTGATACATCGTGTAAGGCATCGTCTTTGGGTCGATTCGCGAGCCGTTGGCATGGGCAAGCATGTCTTTGGTCACGCGTACCTTATACATATTACCGGGTGCTACCGAAGCGAGTGACGTCTGCCATTGCGTGCCGTCACATTCTCCGAAGCCGTCGTTCTTGCTCGTGACATTCTTGTAACCGCGGTCGTGACCGAACACTCCCTCGAGCGTCGGCGTGTACGGGTTGACATAGAACGAAATCCAGTTCCAGCCTTCCTTCAGGTCTATCGCCTGGTCAAGAACGCTTCCGGCACGCCAAGCGACAGGACTGTTGTAATTGCCCACCAGGTCGTTTGGACAGAAGTTGATGGTCTGCTCTTGACCGTCAACCTGGGTGACAATCTCGGTAATCACCACACCCTGCGATGCGTCGTAGACACGGAAGGTCAGTGGCTCGACGGGTGTCACGCCCTCGTGGCCGTAGACCGTCATGTTCACATAGTAGGCGTCACGCGTCGAGATGTACTGTGGACTAGCGATGCCACGACACTCATCTCCCACAAACGCGGCCACCTTCGTGTCCTTGTCTTGCGAAATCTTGTCGTTGACATAGATTTGCCCCACGATGTTCATCGTACTCTCATACTGGCTGGGATTGACAGTCCAGTCGGGCCTGTTACCCATCACGTTGACATTGATGACAAAGGGTGTGTAGATGTCCTCGTTGTTCTTGGCATACACGATAACCGTGTGTTTGCCAACCGGGGCACCCATGGTCACGACAAAATTGATTTGTTGGCTCTCGCCCACGCCGATGGTACCCGAGGTGGGCGATATAATCATCCACGACGGAACATCCGATATGGTGAACGATGCGGGCTCGCTGCTGATGTTGGTCAGCGAGTTGGTCGCCTGGGTCTCATAGAGCCGGAGCTTGCCAATCTCCATCGTTTCGCCACGCCACTGCAGCGTGTTGTAGTCGACCATGGCACTCCAGGCGATGTTCTCGCTCAGGTTGTCATACACGTCGCGAACATTCTTCACACGGAAGTTCACCAGATTGCCATGCAAGCGCGATGGCAACTCGTTGAGGTCAATATAAATCTCGTTGTTGCTGGCAGTGTAGTTGAAGTTTATGTTCGTGGCATCGGGCGCGCTCTTGATGGCTGGAGCAGTCAGGGCTGCCGTCAAGCCAGCCGTCACGTCGAGCGAGCTGCGGTTGTCCAGCTTGTTCAACGGGCTGAACTCGGTAATGACATTTCCGGCACCGTCCAGGTGTGCGCTCTGCATCGGGTAGTAAGCGAACAGGCCGCTGGCATCGGCGGTGTCGACCATCGAGTAACGATAGTTGCGGATGGTGGTGCCGTCGTATGCACCGCTCCAAAGCCTCAACTCATCGATGTCACCGGTGAAGTGCTTTCCGTCGAGTTCTACCCCATCGTTCTCGACAATTTGGCAACCAATGTTCAGGAAGTCTCCGGCAGGTGCTGGAACATCCTGCTCGGCAAGCGTCTTCACCGCATTGCCGTCGACGTATGCGATGGCACTGGAGCCGCGAAGCACATTCAATGCGAAGTGGTGCCAGTTGCCGTCGTTATAGTCCACATTGCTCAACAGGTGAGGCGTGCCTGCGCTGGTGGCAGAGGGCATCGTGACGGGGTCGTAGGTGTTGAGCACCAATTGTCCATTCTCGCCGAAGCACACCGCAAAAGCGTCGGTCACCGACATCAACGTGGCATTATGGTTCGCCTCCTTCTCGCCACGGAACCACAGTTCGTACATGAAACTGTCGGTCGAGCGGGCATCAAAGCGCGAGATGTCGCTCTTGAGTACATGTGTGCCATCGAGGTGGCAGGCATAGTTGGTGTTGTCGATGTTCCACGTCTCGCTCGGAAGGTTGAAGTGTCGGTTGCGGGCATAGTCGGTAACCACAGTGCCATGACCTTCATTCATCTTCCAGTAACCAATCAATCCTGGGGTGTAGGCCGGGAAGTTCTTGTTCTTGTTCTCAAGCATCTCGGCTTGGCTCATCGTATGCTTCCAGAGCGACAGGTTGCTCATCTCGGCATGCAGATTGTTGCCGATTGAGATGACGGCATCGCCCGAATAATTAGCCACCGTCACATTGTCGAACAGCGTGGTGACGGTCGCATCTTCGGCATAGAATGCCTCAACGTGTGGAGTCGTATCGTTGAAGTAGTTCAATCCAACGAAGATCCACTTGTCAAGCGGGAGTGTTGCGGTTGACTCTAGTGTCTGATTGTTGACATCAATCACCAGGTTGCCCGCCTCGTTCACGTCGATGCTGAAATAGTTGTCCTCGTTTCCGTGCTCAAAAATCGTTCCGCTACTCTGTCGCTTGAGCCAGAAGCTTGTCGACAAATCGGTATCGTGAAGTGGCAACGTGGCATTGGTGCTAATTCGGTTGCCATTGAGTTGCAACGACACTTCGTGGTCGATGGGAGCGTCGTTGAGTACGCCTGTGATGACGAAGTTTCCGTCTTTGGTCAGGTAGCTCTCGCGGATGTCCTCATTGAAGCGGATGTGGATGTCATCGGTCGGATGCCAAATGCCCGTGTTCGGGTAGGCCTGTCCCAGCAGTTTCGGGCCCCGCGTGTCGCGTATTACCTCAATCTCATTGGTGGGATTAGTCACCTCCTTGACACCAAAGACGCTGAAGCTCTCAGCCTGAACCATATAGTGTCCGTCAATGCCAGGCAAGCTGAGCGTGTAGATGATGTTGGGATTGTCCTCGGGCAGCAAGTTGTGGTCATCATCTTCGACACCTTCAGGAAGGTATTCGGCCTTGGTGAGCCATTCATGTGCGGTGATCCACTGGTCATCGCCAATGAAACGGTATTTCAGGCGAACGCCCTTCAGTCCGTTGAACAGGCGGTTGATATCCTTGATGGTCGCGACAACGGGTTCGTCTCCGTCGGCCGCCTTCTTGTTCAGTACGGTCTTGTTCAGCGAAAGGGTCACCGGCGGAGCCGAAGGTACAAAGTGAGCATTGAACAGTACCTCGCCATAGGTTCGCTTGGGCGAGCAAGTGCTCATCAACACCAGACGGACATTCTCGTAGTCGAGAATCGACTGGTTGCTCTGTTTGATGGTGATGGTCTTGGTCATAGGAACGCCATATTCAATCCACAGTTCCGTGCCGTTGACCAGCGGCTCGCCGTCCATGTACACTTGCAAGCCGTCAGGATTGGAGTCTGCATCGATAAAGACCTCTGCCACGTTGAAGGTGTCGTGCGTCTCGCTCTCGTTTGTGAACACCACCTGCAACTGAGCCTCCTGGCCGGCAGGGATATCTACAACATTGCGTACCGGCATCGAAATCTTCGGATTGTCGGACATCATCGTGGCATAGTCAAGCAGCGTGCCTGGCAGATAATACTTGGTGCGTGTCTCACCCTCGTAGGGGCAACGCGTCTGACCGCCGCGGGTGCGGAAGATGGGACTCCACCCTTTGGGCGAGTCAAAGATATCCACCGTGTGGGCATTGCCCGTCTGCGTGTCGTTGAGCGTGTAGGAGAACTTGGTCTCATAGGTCTTCTCATCGACATGGTATTGGGTCTCATGATACCCGATGTCGGTCTCAAGATCCCAGGTGATACCAGCCTTGTTAATCGCGACACCATGGGCACCCTTGTAAGCGATGCTGGTTCTGAAGTTCATCGTCCAGTTGTTTTGCGTGCGCTCGGTAGAGACGGTTGTGCTCGTGGCTGTGGTGCCTGTCTCGAACGACTCATTGCCCAGCTTGTACTGTGGCTTGCTGAAGGCATTGATCTTGTCAAGCTCATTCACGGCAAGTGTGCTCTTCCACTCCTCGATGATTTCGTTGCACCACTTCACACTGTCATTTCCTTGATAACCCTCGGGGCGACGGAAGTAGTAACTGGGGCCGTCAAAACCGTCCTTGGCTTCTGCCCCCCATAAACGATCGTCATCGTTCGACGAGCCGTAGCGCGGGTCATCAGTGTCAAGCAGCGTGTAATAGGTCGCTACAGGTGGATCGTCAGGAATCTCCTCAAGGCTGTTCACATGCACCAGTTTGGAATCGCGCGTGCGAAGGATGTTCTTGAAGAGCGTATTCTCGATATACTTCTGAGAATACTGAAAGTGTGTGTTGAACTTCTCGCTGACGCACATGGTCTCGTCCATGCCGATAGCCCAAGTGCCGTCGGGCTGCTGGAACAGGCCAATCTCGTCGGCGGCACCGATGATAAAGTTGGTAGAATAGCCTATAAACACGTCACCATCACGACCCACGTAGGCAGGTGCCGAACTGGTCGAGATCTCATGTGAGTTGGTCATAGTGACATAGCTCCGGTTGTCCCAGGTCTTATCGATGTTGTAACTCCAGTGGATGGTGTTGTCGTGAATCACCTCGCTGTAGACAAACGTGTAGAAGGCGATTGCGCCCGTGGCAATGCCTACATCGGCTCCTAGTTTGAACGTGACACCCGTCTCGAGGTCATGGTGAATGCCGCGGGCGGTGTAATCATACTTAGTGGTGATGGTGTCGGTGCCCCATGTGGCATAAGAGGCATCACCAGGCGGGTCGCGCAACACCATCTGGATGCGGTCGGGACCAGCGGTGATGAAGTTGTTGCCCGTTGGGATGGTTCCGGCTATCACACCAGGCAGCGCCGTGTCGCGCCACAACCTAGTCTGGCCGTTGATGACCATCGAGGCATTCATCGTGCGCGTGTAAGGCTCAGTCAAACTGGGCATGCCCGCCTGCCACGTGTAGACTCCCTCGCCAATCGAGTCGAGCTGAATCTGATTCTCTTCTAACTGCAGCATGTCGCCACGTTTGATGGAGAACTCGGTATTGGTGGTATCCACCGCGGCAACTTTTGCCATCGACCCCAGCTCGTTGTCAAACGTGACTACCGAGTCGCGAAGCAAGTCTTGGTAAAGCACGCCATCTGTCTCAACGTCGTAGTTGGTGTATGGCTCATAGGCTTTCACCTTGAAATCGTATTTGCGTCCTTGTTGGAATATCGGGTAGGTGTAATTGTAGGTCACGGCTCCCGTATTCTCATCATAATTGTAGATAGCCAGTGGCACGTCCTCATAGTTGGAATCCTGCACAGTGATGGTGTCGGTACCGAACGCACCAACTGGCGCACCGTCCTGGGTAACCTCAATCACGGGTTGGGAACGGTAGGTGAGTAGCAGTTTGCGGTTGCAATTGAACAGCGGCAAAGGCTCGCCAGCAGAATTGTAGATCGTGTCGGGCTGAATTGTGTCAAGCGGGTTGGTGATGTTGATGGCCGGCACACTGTTGAAAACCTCGTCCTGACTGACTGTGGCGTTGTGCGGGAAGCTCACACTCTCAACCTTATAGCGCAAGGGAGGTATCTTGGCGCAGAACTCGCCGCTATAGGGGTCGGTCTGGATGTAGATGTACTTCGCCTCGTCCACATTACCAAAGCCACGGTAACTCGTGCTCTTGATGACGGTAGTGGTCGACGGACAGGTGACCTTCTGAGAGTTGGGTATCCACTGGTGAGTTGTCCCGCTGATGGAGTCCTTGGCGTTAATCATGCGTTGGGGGTGATCCAGGGGCGAGAGCTTCACGATAGCCTGCCCGATGTTGTTGCGGCTCTGGCGATAGCCCAAAGGCTTCTCCGACTCGGTACTGCCGCCCGTGATGCGACCGGCGAGTACCACCAACGTGTTGTCGAAGAAGTCGAGCGTGGCCTCGTCCACAAAGTCGTGGGTCGTACCCTCGATAGCGGGATAACGTCCACCGTCAACAAAGGAGTGACCATTGCGGCGAACCTCTATATAATGCTTGCCAATGGGGACTGAAATCTCATACTCGCCTTCCGAGTCGCTGTAGATGAGCTTGTCGTTCTTGTTGCAGGGAAGGCCGTCGACATAGAAGGCGACACTGTCGACCGGAATCGTCGTTCCCTCATAGCGGATGGTGCCACGCACACGGAAACTCGACACATCGGTGAAGTCAGTGTTGTTGATGGTCATAGCACTGGGGCTGATGAAAGCCGAGCGGCTCGTGGGGTTGAAGTCATGCACACCCTTCGTCGGTATCACACTGTAGCGCGTGCCGCTGCCCGTGAACGGGATGCCGCGAATCTCATACTCGCCCATGTCGTTGGTCAGCGCGTAGAACGACAGTTGGGTGTCGCTCGGCACGACCTCCGAGGGACGGCTGTTGTTGCCCATGTCGGGATGATTGCCGTTGGGTACGCCGTCGGTATAGGAGTTGTCGAAAGCATACTCCTCAAGGCCCTCGTCAAACTGCCAATACAACTTCAAGCCCTCCTCGCGACCGCTGAGCATGCGGTTGTAAGTGGTGGAAACATCCTCGTCACTCAACGCACGATTCCACAGGCGAACCTCATCAACATACCCCTTGTAGGAATGGGTGTTTTCATCGAAACTGTCAAACCGGGGGCCGAAGAAGCTCACTTCTACCTGGTTGTTGGTCGCAGGAATCTCGCTGTAATTCAAATCACTGTGAGTGCAGCTGTGAAGCACGGTGGTTTTGCCGTTGAGTACACAGTCGACCTGCCCGTTGCCTACATTGCGGATGGTCAAATGGGTGAAGGTGTTCGGTTTGATGACTTCGGGTTGACCAATGCTGTCGACAAACCACTGGTCATCGCCGCCAACAGTGCTGCCAGGCACGCCCATCGCCAGGACGTAACCCTGCTTCTCGGTGCCCTGCACTGTATAGGAGTGAGGGGTGAGATAGAAACTATAGTTGTCATAGCCGGCAATCTTGAACAGCCCGACGCTCTCCTCGCCCTCGCTGGGGTTCAGCCACGTTTGCAGGGTGAAAGGCTGATCAAGGCGCAAGAGCTGGTTCGCGGTCTTCTTGTCGGTCACCCAGGTGATGCCCTCGCCATCACTCAGTATATGACGGCTGTAGAGTGGAGCGCGGTCGCTCTCATCGCTCTCGCGCGACATCGTGATGCGCACACCCTCGACCGCCGTACCCGACTCAAACTGCACGCGCCCGCTGACCACGCCGGTAGCCGCACCATAGCCCAGCGCAGTCACGGCATTGTTAATCACATGAGAGCCATCGTCGCAGTCCGAGCCATAGGCAACCACGCGGTATTCATAGTAGCGCCCCACCTCAACGGTGTTGTCATTGTAACTGTACTGTGAGCTGGTGCCTTCCACCTGATGGATGCTGGTCCAGTCGGTGCCGCCGATGTAGCGGCGCTGGATGTCGAACAGGGTCGGGTCGGTTCCCACCTGATTGACAGTCCAAGTTAGCTTCACAGTGTTGTTGCCTGCTGCTTTCGAGGCTATCAGGGTCTTGACGGTAGTTCCAGCCAAAACGTGTGCCTGGACAGTGTCGCTGTAGAGGTGTACCTTATTGTCTACAATATCCAGTTGCAAGAAGTAGCCGTAGACAGTGCAAATCGATGCAGGCTTGTCGTCGGTGAACGACGCGCTTCCGGCATCGCGGGGAACAGTCACCTCCTTGTAGTTGCGAGTGATGGTGCCGTCAGGCTCGATGCGGTTCACCTTGAAGGTGATGTCATACTCACAGTCGGGGATGTTGCCGAATTCCCAGCGGAACGTGATGTTCTCAAGGTCAGCTGTGTCTTGAACCAGATGCATCGGGACGATGGGTTGGGTTCTCACATAAACCTCACTGAGCGGGACTGAACTGGTTTGTTCGGGGTCGCTGGGCAACGTGATTGCCTCCCAAGAAGACTTTTGCTGGAACACTTCGTAGCGGTAATAGTTGGCATATTCCAGACCATGGTCCTGATTGTCGACATAGTAGTTGTTACCCGTCGAGCCAAGGTTCTCACGATTGCCCTTGAACGTGCCGTTGTCGTTGAGCGTGGTGCGGTACACTTGGTAGTCGCCCTCTTGACGAACCTCATCGGGCACATCCCACTGCAGCCGCAAATCGCCGGTCACCTGGTTGAACGAGGGGCTGATTTCAACGGCTGTGTTGTTGAAATGATGATTTACCGAAACCGCATCGCTTGTCTCAGAATAGTTTTTACCACCAAAGGTATAATTGATGGCGGTAGCACGAGTGACATACAGATCAAAGTCGCCTTCAACCGGCACCGTGATGTCGGCCGACTTGCTCTCAAGGTTGGTGGCACTCACCTGACCATTGTTGTAAATGCCGCCCCCAGGCTTTTGAACCCAATAATTATACTTTGTGGTGAACTGGTAATTCTCAGTGTTAGTGCCTAGGGTTGCCGGCAACCAAGAGTTGTCGGCTGTGAGCCTGACATTGCCTGGGGCTGTCCAGCTCACGGTCTCCTCGTGAGGCTTGATATCCTCATATGTAAAAGCCTTATGATAGGATGACCGCACATAAATGAAGGGCATAAATACTGTGCCTATCGTTCTAAGAGTGATATAATTCTCGACATGGAATTCAGAAATCTCTTTTTTGCATAAGATGGTGGGAGAGAAACGAACGACTAGCCACTTGCTATCGTGGTCTATGATGGTAAGGACACCATAATCGGTCGTGTTATGTTCCACATTCCATTCACCATCTACGTCCATGATAGAAGCAATCTTGATGATGGTGCCGTCAGGCTTTCTCAGGTTGAATACCTGCATGCCAGCAACAAAATTAGCCAGGGTTGGCTCTGAGCCGCGATACCTAAACCTGTAGGTGACTGTCGGATTCTTGGGTGAGATCACAGAATTGTCCGAAGACTCGAAATGACGGAGACTGTTCAAGTATTCGGTTTCGTTACCCAGCGTCAAATCGTGAAAGCTGTAATTGTTAGGTGTCCCGTCAATCCAAGTGCTGGCCCAGTAGGTGCCGCCCCCCGGGTCGTCATAGGTGCCTTGAATGGGCGTGCCGGCATTGGCTGCAGCTAGCTGCAGCCACAAGTCCGCAGCAAGCATGAAGAATAGGAGTCGTGTAAAATTTCTCATAATTTTTGGTGTTTATTGGATTATAATTTTCTTTCCGTTATGAAGATATATGCCGGGAGCCGTGGGTCGTTGGCGCGAGCGGCGACCTAGCAGGTCGGTCCAGAAGTCATTGCCGGCGGCAGTCGAAACAGCGGATGCGATGCCGGTGGGCTCGTCAAAGTTGAACGTGAGGTAATAGTGAGCGTCTTGCGGCATGCTCAACTCCCCCTCGCCGTTGTCGCTGGTCAACGACAACCAAGGCTTGTGCGCCTCGGCGACAAAGGGGAGGCCGTCATCCTGCGTCCACTGGTCTTGCGCATTGTCATGCACAATGAAGTTCTCCCACAAGAAACCATATTTTGCCGTGTTCCGCAGGTAACCGAAACGGTAGCAGTCCACGACGGCGTCGGTCACCCTAGAGGGGAAGTCGGTGACACTGGCAAAGTCACGGCCATGGAGCAGGTTGCGGAACGGCACCAGACCAGCGGTGTAGTCGAGTTGAGCCGTGTAGCTGCCGCTGCTGCCTCGCACAATCACGCCACACCCCATCGGGACGGTCGCTCCGACGGCATACTTGTGGGCCGGGTAGCCCACATTGATGACCCAGGGGTTGTCGGCATCCCAGCCATAATGGACCAGAATAGTGGGAGTGTCCATCTCCTCGTCATCGGCTCCGGCACGCGGGGTGACGGTGATGTCATCCCAAGTGACCGCCACTGCGACCACGCCCTGCGGCACGACCCAGCCGGTGGTGCTGTAGACAACGCCGTAGCCGCAGGCATCTATCGAGAACTCCAGGGTCGTGGGCAAGGCGATGTCGTCAACCACGCTCGATGCGTTCTGCTCAAGCCACTTGCGAATGGCCACATTCTTATCAGGTGCTGCCCCGGACTTATGGGCATCGATGGTGCCGTCCATTACATGGATCTTAGTAAACTCCGGGCCGGCGAACGAGGCGGCGGTGGGGTCAGCCCAGTCCAACTCGTGGTACAGCGGTGTCTCGACGATGTCGGGGTAGACGTGATACAGGTACACGTCGGTCACGCCGTCACAATAGGTGAACGCGTCAGGGTGGATGAAGCTCACGCTCGCGGGGATGTTGACGCGCGTCAGCCCATGATTGGCGTTGAACGCGTCAAGCCCGATGCTGCGCACGCCCTCGGGGATGGTCAGTGTGCCGGTCAAACCCTTGTTGAAGAACGACGCTTCGCCCAGGTCGGTCACCAGCAGGCCATCAACGGTCGTTGGAATCGTGATCTCACTGCCCGAACCGTAATATTCCACGATTGTGGCGGTCAGCTGGTCGGCATTGACAACGTAGCCATATTGGCCGTCATCGGTGAGCAGGACATCAGTCTGCGCCTGAACGGCCCATGGCAACAACAATGCCACCAGAATGAAAAATACTGAACGTATCATACTTTATTGTTTTTTAGCAAACAAAACGGCACATTCCGCAACAGGTGACGGAATGTGCCGTGGTAGATTAATTCTGAAAAATTCCCCACATGGGGGGGTGAGGCAATAATATACTGAAATTCAACGAGTTATGAGGCCCATCGAGTGGTTTGTCTAATATGTGACCGCTTTGCATCATTGAAATTTCATATTACAACCACAAAGGTACAAAAAAATTTGAAACAAAAGCAAAATCACCCCAAAAAATGACAAACTTTTTTTGAAATCGTGTTTTTTGTAGGTTCTTATGTCTGATTAAACTTATGTTCTAAAATACTTTGTTCTTGTGTTCTTGTGTCTGTCCGAGGGTGTGGCAAGCTCCACCCCCGGTCTGGAAAAGTGTTGAGAAATTTGGTGGAGTAAAAAATTAGGGGACTATATACCTGTTGTCCTTAATGCAAGAAGTAACCCTTGACTATGGACTGTAAATCGTGCTACACACGAGAAATTCTATGAAAATTAAATAAAAATTTCAATGAAAATATTTTTATTAGATTTTCATGAGAAATTTTCATTAGATTTGCTGCGCTGCGCTTGCCCTTCGGGTTCC
>JAEEGL015006806.1_pt1 | contig 15029 bp, 10 predicted proteins | sample 9134231 | NCBI WGS metagenome assembly JAEEGL01 (sample SAMN16246548, study PRJNA631951) | gut metagenome | biome: gut microbiome; feature: rumen; material: fiber-attached | host: Bos | place: Iran: Karaj | collected 2018-10 | reverse complement strand
TTTCATAGCTCCTTTTCGAGTAGTTTTGGTTCTTACTCATTTTGGAGCATTTCTATGAATTATGGCAATGGCTTTTTTTATTTGTCTGTAATTGGCGATTTTCGATTGGCCCAAAATGGTTGATTTCACCCGGCGCTAACACTAGATTCTCTATTTCATTCTTAATTTCTTCGTTCTGAACAATTAAAGAATTACGTTCTGAATCAATATCTGCTATCTCATTCTGTAAGATACCAATAGCGGTTTGAGCATACCAACCAGGAAGAATTTGCTGATCAATTTTATATTTCTCTTGAATCTTATTTGATTCCTCTATATTTCTTCCTGTTTCAACTACAGGCTCCAATAATTCAAGCTGTCTTTTTGTTTTTGCAATTTCATTCTCGCATTGAATCAATTTTTCATAATTGTCCTGTAAATTTTCAAATTCTGTATCGACATCAACTCCCTCAATCATTTTCTGTCGAATAAATTCATTTAAATTACCGAGTTCCTTCATCCCGACAATTTGAGCAAACAATTTTAGAGCTTTATTTTCAGAATCTTCTCTCAAGCCAAATAAATTCTTAAACCTTGCAGCATATTTTGAAAAATTATCATGATCCCAAAAATCGGTTCCATATTTATTCTTTAATATTTGACGCCATTTTTTATCACGGTCTAATTTTGCATTTTCTTCTTTCAAAATATTATTTATATCTTCAATTAATAATTTCTGTTCCGTAACACCTGCATACATCACGAGTTCATTACTAGTAAAATATCTTATCTGTATGAGAGAAATAGTTTGTCCTGTAACTTCATTGCAGAAAATCCCATTAATAATTGAAATACAATTTTTATCACGCAAGTATTTTGTCTTTCCAGACAATGAAGATTCATCAGAAGCTGTTCCATAAGCACCAAGGACATAACTTTCTTCATTTCTGTCTTTATCTTTCGTGTCTCCTGAAGAAGATTGATTATAAAATCTATATCTCTTAGGAACCATAAGTGTGATAATTGCATCAACTAAAGTTGTTTTACCACTTCCATTTCGGCCAGTAAGCAAAGTTGATTTATTATCAAACAAAAATGTGAAAATCTTATTGTTTTGCAGTACACCCCAGTTATAAATCTGGAAAGCATTTAATCTGAATCCTGCTTGAGAATCATCGAAAATAAATTCATTACTCATTTGTCTGCTCCTGAAGTTTTTTCATAAATTCTTCACAGAATTCTGAGGTTATTTTTGCACGAATATAACGACGTACCTCATATTCCATTTCCATTTCTGGATCATCTGGATTTTGTTCTTTTAGTAATCCAAGTTCACATAATCTATTTAGATTTTTCTTAAAATTATTTCGAGCTGTTATTTGATCTGTCTTCTTCCCATAAAACATAGAAAACTGTTCATAAAGCTCACTTTCTCGCAAAATTAAAACTGAAGATTTATTCTGAGAGTTATTTGGATTATCAAATTTATTCAATTCATCTCGAAGCAAAATGCACAAAAAGGATTGTTCCTCAGTTAAAGGAGTTTGTCTAATCAATCGAGATACTTTATCTTCTTCATCCAAATCATTCTGTTGTAAGAATGCAAAACCGTCAGCCTTATCAATAGCTACAGACACCCCTAAAATAGCAAAAAAAGAAGAGATATCACTTTCATATGTTTCTAGTTTATCCCAAAGTTTATCATTGGCACTTTGTCTGAATACTGGCCCTTGTAGGAGTTTTACACAAACCTGTGACCATGGCCTTAAATTAGAATCTGCCATCGTTATTCCCCTGTATTATCAATTTTGGAACTGTTACCTTTATTAAAGTACCATCTGCTTCATATTGAATTTGTTCTTTTGCTTCCTCATCAACAACAAAGCCTGGTTCTGTATGTATTAAATCATAATAAACCGAAATCTCTGCCATTCCTTTTTTGATTGGATAAGTTAATAAGAGTTCTCCCAATGTAAATTGATAAGGATGCTTTTTCCTATATTCATTTACATTGTTAACTAATTCTTTGCGATCTACATAGAACTGAGTTAAAAGGTCATTATAATCCGATATTTCAAAATCAGACGAATCAAAGCTTTCCATTTCCCCAAAATCTTTTTGAAGATTTGGCCATACAGGAACATATGCTCTTGTGATTTGGGGTCTTGTATCAAACTGCATAAAATCTTTTTGATTTTCGTAATCTTCGCTAGAGAACTTTTCAGAGGCTATTTTCTTTATGTCATTGATTAAACTATTTAATTTCTGATAATTTCCATTTTGGTTTTGCTGTAAAACACGACTTAATTTATCAGTGATACCTCGTTTTGTATCGATTATTTTACTTCCTGCTTCAAATAGTTTTTTTTTGAAATTTAAAAGGAAATCCGTATCAATATTATCCAATTGATTAATCTCCTTTGTAGAAGACACTTTATCAATAATTGAGTTCGCAATTGTGTTTATTTCATTGTCATTATCTTCTGCAATAAACTTCCAGAAAGCATCAAAAGATTGCCCCTGTGGAGATTGTCTTAATTTTTCATCTGTATCTAGTGCAAAACCTAGAATATCACCCTTTGAATAATTTAATTCACTCTGTTTCCTATAAATTTCAGAACCTGCAATTCTGAAGTTATCTTCTACCTGACGGAAATCATTTAACAAGTCTTTTCCATTACGAAGGCATAAATCAACCATTTCAAAGATTTGAACTGGAGTATAAGTTTCTACTTTTCCGCCTGCTTCGAGTCGTTTTATTTCTTTTTCTATTTCGGCTTTCTCTTGTTTTAATGCTTTAATTCTGCTGGCAGTATCTTCTGTAATATGTTGATACAAATCATGAAGCTGATCCAAAATTGTTTTAAACTGAGATTCTGTTCCTATAAATTTCTTAGGTTTTAAATCATCAATCCATGAAAAAAGTTTTAAAATGCTTTGAGTAAGCTCAAGAACTGATTCACGGTCTGAATTATGATATCTTAGCAGATATCCATTCTTACACCATTTTTCAATATAGCCACGAACTCTTTGTTTCCTATCTTTTTTTTCTAAAAACTCCTCTTCTACAGATTCATCTGTATTTTCAGCTTCAAACTCCTTCAATTCTTCCTTATGGTCTCTTAAGAAAGAATCCAAATGTATTTCCATATCGGCGGCAAGTACAGAGAGCTTATTGTAAATAATGAATTCTTGATAAAAAAAAGAAATCACGAGGCTTGCAGAATTAGCCCTTAACAACGAGAAACCTGGATCATTCTTAATTAAATTTTCGAAATAATTACTATCAGTCCGAAGCATGATATAACCTATTATATTACATATATTAAGACAAACATACCTTAAATTTTTAATAACACACTATAAGCTTCTTATCTATCTGTTTTTCATTTTGGCCAAAAACGATTAATAAACATATCACCATCAATCAGGACTGTTCCTGCCTTTCTTGCGGACTCTCTGAATTCTTCTGATTCTGAAAATGATGAAGTTGTAATAATGGCGGTTCGTATAGATTCTCTTGAATTATCAATATCTATTTCTTTCTCAAGTTCGCGTTGTGATCCCCATATTTCCCTTAACACATTTGGACCTACAATTCGGTTTTTTGACCAACACTTACACTGTATTAACCATAATACATTGTTCTTATCAAATGCTTTAACATCAATTCCTTTATCTCCTCGTTTACACCATTTTCCGGGAATTATTGTAAATCCTAAATCTTCCAACCATTGTTTTACATCTTCTTCAAATTTTTGCCATTTTATCTTTATCGATGAAGATGAAAACATTTCTTTATCATAAATAGATCCTAATAAAGTTCTTGAAACATATTGCTTATTGCTTGATTGATTTTCAGTTAATTCATCTATATTTGTAGCTCTTACAAATGTAAAACCTTTAGGTATTTTTATTCCATATTGCGCAGCTAGTAATAATTGTTTTAGAGATGCCTTCTTTCCTTTAAGGTTTCTATTATGAGCTTTTCGTTTATAAATAGTCTCATTATATGTTTTATGAAATAAACCAGATTTGATTTTTCCATTAATATATAAATATCTTGGTAAATAAACGATTGATTTTCTATCATCATCTGCTGGTTTAGCCCATTTTGCAATGCTACTAGATAATTTTTTTGTAGGATTATATACACTATCTCTTTCTTTTATGACAGGGACCCAGAAATCATGCAGAATTAAACAACATATATAATTAATTGTAACTTTATGCTCTTCCGTATATTCTGATTTTGATCCATCAAAACCAATATTAACTGCATCTAAATTCCACTCAGATGTATTTCCATTAAATGAACAAGTAAAATAATCCGTATCATTTCTAAAAATAAAAATAACAGAATCATCTTGTTCTTGTAATTCTATGTATCTAAAATTTGCAAGACGAGTATCTAGTATAGCACCACAGGGAATTGTCCATCTTTTTGAATTTATGCATTTTTCCGAAATTTGGAGTATTTCATTTTTTAGATTTTCTATATCATCTTTATTCTCTAATAATACTAACGGTTTGTCTGGACCTATTCTTCGTTTACCACCTTTTAAGAATATGGAATCTCCAAATACGTAATCATTCAAAAAAGGTTCTTCAAATCCAATTGGCAAACCTATTTCATTGAGCATCCCAAAACTTTGATTTATTAAAAACTTTTTCGATTGAAATTCCAAATCCAGTTGCATTCTCCCATTTGTAATCTTAAGAACTTCTTGTGGATTCTTCCCTATAAGATTGGCAAAAGATTCATCGATATCGCAAGATACTAATTGAAATCCATATTGTATTGGTGAGAAAGCATAAAAGTCGCTAACACATCCGCCTAAAAATGCAATTCGTCTTAACTCTTGATAAACCCAACTTCGAGCTGAGTAGTTATCAGAAAAAACAGGAGATTGAATAATAATTGCATTTTTTTCTACAAATGAAAATTCGTTATCATCAAAATATTTTGTATAACATTCTTTTTTAATTTTAATTTCGCCCCATTTTACAAACATACGATATACCCCTTAATACTGTTTATTATATACTAGGAATTGTCAAATTTGTGACAATTCCTAAAAAAAGTGTTAAAATATGAAAATATGAGTGAAAAGAAAGAAAATGCATTGAAACTAATAGATGATTTGCTTGCCCACAAAAAATATCCAACCTTTGAAGAAATTCAAATTCAGCTGGCAAGACATATGCTTAATCATAGCCAGAAATCTGTTTACAGATATTTGCATGAATTGAAAAAAAACAATGCACCAATCTATAGAGATCCCATCACAGGGAAATACTCATATTACATTGAAACCTATAGACTAAAAAATAATCGAATAACACCAAAAGACCAGATAAGAATTGCCAGTCAGGTAAAAAGTCTTCTGGAAATGATAAAAGACACTCCTGTCTATGATCAAGCATATAAACTACTCACCGATATGACAACTATTTATTCAGATACAGAAATAGATGATTATCTTTGCAAAGAAGAAGTAAAAATGGATTTGGATTCTGATACTGTCATTTTTCTTGGCCCCCCAATAGCTAATATGGACAAAGAAATCTGGGATACCATTTATACTGCAATTCATAAAAAGCAAATAATTACTTTTACATATCAATCAATGTCGAAAAAGACGCCAGAGAAAAGAATTGTTGCACCCTACCAACTTATCTTTGATGATGGAAAATGGAATATTAGATGCTATGATTACAAAGCTAAAGATAAACGTATTTTTACCGTATCAGAAATGACAGATTTTTCTTTATACGATGGACGTTCAAATGCTTTTGAAGTACCAGATGATTTTGATTTCAGAAAAGAAACACCGGGAACCTTTGGTTGTTGGACATCAAAAGAATGGAATGAATACAAATTGAATTTGATTGGTTATGCGAAACGTTATGCAAAAGGTAGAATTTTTGGCACAAATCAAACAATAGTTGAGAATAAAGATGGTTCTATTACAATAACATTTACTAGTAATCAAGAAGCTCCTATTCTTACAAGAGCACTTGGATGGGGAAAAGAGTGTATTGTTCTTGGCCCACAAAAGCTAATTGACAAATGGAAAGAAAATATAATAGCCATGAACTATAATTCTGGTTTATTTTCTAACGATTAGATAAATTAAAACAAGCTTTTCCTAAACATCCAAACTCAGCATATATATTTTTTTGGGGATAATTCGTTTTTTACTTCTTTACTTCAATAAAAGTACTAAATGCAATTTTCCATTTCCACAATTTTAGGTGAATACGGACTTATTATTTCATTTTCTTCTGTGCTTATAGCTACTATTCCGCCATCATATAAATCAGTAATTCTCGCTTTGAGAACATAATAAAAATCTGCCTTAAAATCAGTATTACCTTCAAAATCATTTAAGAGTTCAAGTAACTGTTTCTTAGAAACTAATTCCATGGATAGTATTTCAGCAACCCAAGGTTTTAATTCCTGAAATTTATGACCTACAATAATTTTCTGATTATAGAAATCAGTCAATGTAAGACGGAGATATTTTGCCTGACTTGTTTCTTTATGAAGTGTATACACTTTACCATCTTTTATGGCATGAAAATAGAAATAAAACTCTTTCCCTAAACAAGATTTGTCTTCAAAACTTTTGGGAACAAGATGTTTTGTTTCTAGATATTTATAATAAGATTCCCGTACAAATCCAATCATTGTATAATCATCTTGTTTTACAGTTGGCCTTAAATTCTGTTTATTTAACGAAAGATCTGAAGCGTTCTGGATTACCATATTTTCAAAATATTCTTTACGATACTGTCTACTAGATCCCTTTGCTTTAAAGTCGATTATCTGTTTAATAAATTCTTTTATTTCCTTATGTCCAGATGCTTCATTACCAGGTCTTATTGCAAAAGCTCCTACACCTGGAAGAATCTCATCATAAACAGAAGACAAGTCATTTCGATTATCATTATTCTCTCTTCCGGGATATAAAACATAACTTCCTACTGTACGACGGATTGCATCATTGTATGTATGCATTTTAAGTAAATCGCCGCGTTTATATGTATTTATGATGGAATCTGTTTTCTCTTGTTCAAATTCTTCCTGTTCGTCGAGTAAAATATCTGAATCATTAAAGTTATTTTCTGTAATAGTCTTCTTATTTGAATTAATAAACTGTGTTAAATCTTCTATTCTGTATTTCGCATCAAAATGTATATAAGAAATCGTTCCTTCTTTTATTGCATCTGTTTCCTTTTGGCAACTCTTATTAGTTGAGAAAATAGCTAAAGTATAATCTGGACGGAAAGGTCTTGAATAAGATCCCCAGTAAATTGAATTAGAAAACTCTGCAGGAGAAAAAGTTTTGTTGTAATAGAGATTTACCGTAAGATTTCCAAAATCAAAAGTTTGAACAGAAGAATTACCTTGGCATAATGATAATGTTAGACCATTGTTTTCTTTATCTTCCGAGAATCGTGTAAATGGTATCCAGGAAGAGTTCTTTTCTTTTCCGGTTATCTCACAACGAAGTTCAACTAAAATTTTTCTAAGTTCAAAGAACAGCCAATATTCATAAAGCAAAGCAGTATTTTTTACTTCTGCACTAAAGGTATCTTTATCATTCCAGTTAAGCTGTAATGCAAGGTAAAGCATTGCAAACGAACTAAATATCTGACTATAACCTTCCCTTTTTTCCAGCACCTGATTATTAACAGGCATCATTTCAAGTTCGCCAATATCATCAAAAAACGAATCAAATAGAATATCATTAATTTGATTTTTAATTATTTCTGCTTCTGGAAAATATTTTGCTCCATCATCTAAAGAAACACAACTTATAACTTTTTCACAAACCTCGCTAAATGTTATAAATGCGAATTTAATGAATCTATTTGCAGGTGTATCATAACTGTCATATTTGTGAATTGTGGAAACTTCAGTTGGCAGGTATGTACCTTCAGAAGATTGTATCCATCCTCTACTATATGAAAATGGATTTGTGAAAAACTTGTTTGAAGGCATCCCTATTCCAAAAGGTCTTAGTTCTTCTTCTGAAATGAGAATTCTATCTGGATTTCTTTTGATCGACGCAAATAAACTTCCAAGAGTATCTGCATTACAAAATCTTTTTAAGAAAATGAACTGTTCCAGAATATTTGAATCTCTTGAAGAATCCTGCAAATAAGACAGCAATGTAGTACTCGTATAATCATGTAATAAAGCAGAACATTCATCTGCAATTGCTTCAGTAAGTTTTATATAATCTTCTTCATAATTAATTTTATCAGGAACCACTTCAAAATCGATAGTCTTATCAGAACCTTCAAAATAAATTGATGATTTCCCAAGATAATTTACAAACTGAAAAATTATACGATCGTCTTCAGTTCCAAGTTTTAACAGTTTATTATCTTCGTTTTTAATATGTGGAAAAAATAGATTGTCATAATCATCTATTTTACAGCAATAAGAAACAGTTTCTTTTAATCTTAACGGGTTAATGTTTAACGGTGATTCTTTATACTCAAAGAATATCTTTTTTTGTTCTATATCAACTTTGTATAATTCAAAACCATCTTTTTCGTCTATTATTGGTTTAGATGGTATTGTAGTTCCCGAAGGATATATCAATGCCCTATGTTTATGAGAATCATCAAGATATATGGAAACAGCTACAATATTTTCCATATCAAGCTCTTACAAAATATAACTCGCATATTGGAAGCGGTCTAACCTGTCCTTCATCTGACGGATTTTTTTGAGACTTAATGGCAGTGCATAACCACTCCCGGTAACAGGTGGTGTCATAGTAGAATCTGAAATATCCTTCTGAATACACAGTTTTTCTAGCTCATTAAGAAGAAGTCCTATTTGCTTTTTGTTTCCGTGAATCTTAGGAAGTATTTTCTGCAAAATTTGAATGTCAGCAATTTCTGTTGCAGTTGGTTTTATACCTTCTGCAGTCTTGTAAGCTGCAATTGTATACATGCGGATTTCTTTTACAGTTCGATAAGCAAACTCAAATCCATATTTTTTTAGTTCTTTGTAGAATAATTCAAGAATTGGCTTTATCCCATCTAAGATTGACTGTACTTCTGGCAAAATTAAACCGGAATGTACTTCGTTTGCAAGTTTCATAAAATCTTCTGCCACACCTGGATCTGCAATTTTTTCATCTTCACTATTTGGATTTTCAAGCAGATTATTAAGAACATCTTCCATTTCTGGCTTGAATTCAATCACATTTGCACGATCAAGAACTTTCGGACTGAACATATATGTTGTTTCATCGATGTTTACCGTACCTGTGATAAATAGATTTCTTGGAAGCTCAAGTTTTCCATACCCTGGAATATCAAAGAAAACTTTTTCACTCTTTTCTGAATAATCCAAAAGTTCCATCTTACTCAAAAAGTCTGAGAAGTATCGCTCAACATGTGAAAGATTCATTTCATCAAGAATAAGGAAAAAAGGAATTTCAGGATTTTCACTTGCGCACTCAATGAACTTGAATACGTCTGTTTTTTCGTATTTTCCAGCCCCATTATCAAATAGCGGATTATAGTAACCAAGGACTTTTGTGTTGTCTGTCCAATCGGCACCTACAGGGATAAGAAGATGATTACTCATACCAGAATCATTTTCCTTTTCAAGATATTTTGCAAAACGAGTTGCGATGCGAGTTTTTCCAGTGCCGGAGTTACCGGAGAGGATCACAAATGGTTTAGAAAGAAGGGAACGTATATAACGTAGATAAAGAGGATTGGTTGTGAAATTTGAGATTTTAATTTTATCTTTTTCTGTATTATCTTCATCAATGACTGGTTCCATAAGTTCTTCCTCATCCGCTTTTTTATTATTGCTTTTTTGTACTAAGAAATCAAAATATTGATTTATAGCTCCTAAACGCCAACCATTATTGTCTTCTCGATTACGTTTACAAAAATCTTGATCATTTTTCAACTTTCTTATTATTTGAGATATTGAATCCATACTTGTAATATCATATATATTTTCAATATCATTCCATTTGTCTGGTGCATAATCAAAAAGTTTTTCACATTTTGTAAAAAGCAAATAACTTGAAATTGCAGATGGAGTAAATCTTTTTCCAGAACGTTTGCTAACAGCATAATTAGTTAGATAGTCTTTATATTCTTTTTCAATTTGTTGTCGCATATTATTCTTATGTTCTGAGATTATACTCGTTAGATCTGACTCAGAAATAAATGCTAAATCCCCTAAATCATGTAATTTCGTCGGAATATAAACAATATGTTTTCTATTGCTGATTCTAGTATGAAAAACATTTGGAAGCAAACAAAAAAGAGATTCAATTATAGACCTTGTATTACCACTTCCCTTTAATGACCCTTCTACATCTAAAGGAATATATTCAAATAAATTATCAATAATAGTGTGGATTTGTGTTATAGATACAGACAACTCTGTCCCATCTCTTTTTGCCTTTATTTCGTTTTCAGAAACACTAAGTAATGTATATACACTCTGTTCTGATGAAGTAAAAGAGGGAAGATAAAAAAAATCCTTAGGTAAAGTTATTTGCTGTAAATTATTAATAAATTCTTTATATGTCATAGTGCCCCCAAATAATCTATAATAGTTTCTGCAATACCTCTTGCTAGAAGATAAGGTACTCCATTCCCAATAGTCTTAAATTTTGCACTTAATGTCATTTCTGGTGGCAAACAAAACTCTTCAGGCAAAGATTGTATTGCTAATGTTTCTGCAACAGAAAGACGTCGAGCTTTATATGGATGAAGATGAACTTCATTATTACCATAAGCCGCAGTCGGAGAATATCTCCATCGATGTAAACGTTTATAGCATTTCTTACTTACATCTCCCTCTTGAACGGTAAGCATTTTTTGCAATCCAGCTTTTGGAGTAAAGAATTCTTCTCCATTAGGATGGTGCACCACATCATTTATATCAAACCAATGCTGTACAGTAAGTTCAGGAATTATATTATCAGGCTGTGGTAAAATTGAATCTTCTCCAAATGGAGTAGTTTCTAGCCAACTACAATTTCGTATATCATTTATATTATAAACAATATGTGCATTCCACGGAAAATCAATTATTTCATTTCCATTCTTACTATTTTCTGGCAAAATATCAGATTTTACTCCAAAAAGTAATATACGTTCTCTATCTTGAGGAACACCGAATTCGAGTGCATTCACAAGCTTCTCTGTTGTGCAATAGCCAGCAGTATGCAGCATTACTTTCAAATCCTCAAAATATTGTCTATGTCTAGCAGTTCTCCATAACCCTTTTACATTTTCAAATAAAAAGAAATCTGGTAGAAACTCTATTATCGTATTTACGTAAGACAGAGAAAGTTTTCCATTGTCTCCATCACGACCACGATTCTTTCCAGCCACTGAAAAATCAGGACAAGGCGGCCCACCAATAAAACCAGTTATTTCTTCTCGCTGACTTTGCAAAACAAAATCCTGCAACTCATTTTTTCTATCATTCAGAAAAACATTTATATCAGTATTTTGATAGCCAAATTCTGGTTGATTTAGATGCATCTGCATACGAGAATATTTATATGCATTCATAAAAGTCGGTAAAAATTCATTTACCATTTTTATATTATATCCACTTTGTTCAAATCCTAAATCTAGAAATCCTGAACCTGAAAAGAATGAGAATATGTTCATTTTTTCGAGACCTCATTTCCATTAAGAATAATCTTAAGGACTTCAATACATTTTTTTATATTTTCATTTTCGTTATCTAATTTATTACATAATCTTTTTCGACAATTCTCAATATCCGAAGAAGTACAGTTATTTCCAACTTCTTCTTTTGCCCAAAGCGCCAAGCGTTTTTTGTAATCAACTTCATCAAAATCTGGTTTTGGATAAGAACTTGCGTTCCACATAATTTCTTCAGGATCATTTGTAGGAAAGAAGAAAAGATGGGACTTTAAAAAAGTTATATATCTTCGTTTTTCATTTTCCAACTGCGCTTCTTTCTTTTCTTTACTACCACCATCAGCTAAAAAATCAAAACTTGTGCTATCTATTGTAGTTATTTCTTTTATTTTAGCATCCAGTTCAGCGGTGGAAATTTCTGTTGCATCTGGAATATCTGTCTTGTACATATCGCCATCAAGCATAATATATGTATTCTGTGAATCAAGGCGAGATAATACTACAGCTTCTTTTAGAATATCTTTTGCTCCACCTGCATGATAAACAATATCGATGGACTTTGTAGCTTCTCTGTCATACAAAGCCATACATGCAGTTAGTAACTCCGTTGCAGCATTATCTTCAACAATTATTTTTGGTTTTTCCGTGTTAGTATGACCAATATATTGAAAAGCTAATTCTGGTTCTATGGAACATTTCGGAGAAAAGCATCCATCCGGTGTCTGATGTAACAAAACGATAGCTTCTTTGGGCAATTCTTCTACAATCGCAGGACTATGAGATGTTAGAACTACTTGTAAGCCTTTCTCCATTGTCTGTTTTAATAAAAAGTCAAGCAAACGTTTCTGGGCTCCTGGATGTAGAGAAACTTCTGGTTCATCTAACAAAACTAAAGTTCCTTTCGGAGCCTGACATACTTGATGAACCAATTTAACAACTGCAGATTCTCCGCTTCCGGCAAAAGCTTCTGAATAATTACCATTAAACGTTTCTGAATGTATATTTTTTAATTTAAAATATACACTATCTCCCCATTGCTTATAAAAACTATGAGTTATTATTGTTATTTCCTCATAGTTTTTATCCAGAATAGATGAAACAGTTTCTATTTCTTCTCTGGTGAGATTATATATATTTTTTATCTTTTTTTTACCACGAAATGTATATTCTTTTTTAATTTTTCCATCAATAATTGCTTTTAAATACCAAGAATAATATCTTATATAATCTTGTTTAGATTTTAATGTAATTCTATTTGGTTTTTCTCCAAAATAAAAATATTTATCAAATGCAGTCAATTCTCCTCGGAAATCAAGATAAAGAACATTTCTTTTTGTTCCATTCCAACGAGTCCCTGATGCACCCGCTGTCTTTGCCATTTCCTTAGGAAATGATTTCATACCGTATTTTACAACTGGACGAGAAGGCTCCCAATAATCAGGATTATTATCATGTTTAATTCGAAGATTCAATATCTGAACATTTTTTTTTGCTTCTGAACTATTATAAGAATACCAGAATGCAGGTCTAGGTTCTTCTGGTATAGGATCAACTCTTGTCGAAAACCATTTTTGAGAATATGAACTTCCCTCTGGAGCTGTTTCTAAGGCCTGAAGTACAGAACTTTTTCCACAGCCATTCTCACCAACTAATACTGTCAATGGAAAGTTAAAACTTATTTCAGAATTTGGTGCCAATCCCTTAAAACAGGGAAAGTGTATATCTGTTATAAAATCAGGGAAATTCTCAAATGAAATGTCATGTTTGAATGTTTTTTTTAACTTATTTATTAGTTCACTATTCATTTATTACTTCTCCGATTTTTTTTGCAAACATAGGTGGGACAGCATTTCCTATTAATCGAGCGGCAACAATCAGACTGCTTGTTTTAAACTCATAATTAAATGGGAAAGATTGTAAAGTTGCACCCTCACGAATCGATAATCCTCTATTCTGAACAGGATGACCGAATCTACCATTTGAAATACTTAGAAACTTAGTCGTAATAGTTGGAGACGGTTTATCCCAATATAATCTTCCATAAACATCAGAAAATGAATTATCATGTCCGATATAACATTTCTGTATCAATTCTTTATTATCTTTATAAGCAAGCCTTGTTCCACCATCTTCTGGTGTATTCTCCAAACGTAATATATTTAGTTCAGACAAGCTTTTTGCAGAATGAAATCTAATAGTATTACTGTCTTTTTCACCAGCAGATATTATAGGAAAAATTTCATTATCCCCAATAGCATCCCGTACAGTCATAATATTACTTTCATGCTCTGGTAAATGAACCTGTCTATCTAATCTTGTTGCAATCAAAGAAAATCTGCGTCGATTTTGTGGTATGCCATAGTTTTTCATATTTACTACATCATAAACACATTTTCCGTTCTCTTTATTTCCATATCCAAGTTGGTCGAGCTTTTGTAAAAAGTCATTCAGAATTGATTCTTTATTGCTCATAATTCCAGGTACATTTTCTACAAGAACATAGCCAGGTCTATAGTATTCAATAAATTTCTCAAAATATAGTAGCAAATCTTTTGTTTTTCGGGACTTCTCTTTTGATGAACGTATAATGCTGTAAAACTGACAAGGACTACAACCGACAAATATCATTTCATCATCATTACGTTGTACAAGAAATTCGTTTTCGAAATATTCAAGAGGCAGTTTTGTTATATCTGCATTTACAAAATGGGCAGGAGCATTGTTTGCTTCATAAGTTTCTTTTGCTTCGGGATCTAAGTCTACACCTGCAATGACATCAATTCCAGCCTGAATGAGTCCATTAGTCATTCCACCGCCACCGCAGAAGAAATCAATTGCACGCAAGGTATAGACCTCCCAAAATACTAATATTGTGGAATTATATCATATAATTCGCATAAGCGAAATAAGAAGTTTTAAGGAAAGTAAAAAACAATATAGAGTTTCTGTACTAAAAGAGTCACATCATTTCTTTTATCTGGAATTTATAGTTCAATCTTATTCACTTTATTTCGTCTTTCTAGCCAATTATCCACCAGCTCCTTCGGTTCTATCGGCCAGGCTTCATCTGCCCATTGCCAAACCCAAGTCCAGATTGCTTCACGTTGATTACTTCGAAAACTTAGAATTATGCCGTCATTCTTAGGACCTGGATTTTTATTGTCTTTGACGATAGTTTGATTTTCTCCCCATACACATTTTTGAGCAACGCGTGCCGGGTATCCATGGAGGTGGATTTTATAGTTTTCATAATTCTTATCACAAAGACAGCCAAAGGAGCCTCTTGTCATTTTTCTAAAATCATAATCCTTTGGTAATGTGAAAACTTCTTTTGTAAGTTTGAGATTTTTAATTTCGCTGAGGGTATAACG